>AUXO012452161.1_pt1 | contig 13557 bp, 3 predicted proteins | sample 768731 | NCBI WGS metagenome assembly AUXO01 (sample SAMN02715735, study PRJNA202380) | gut metagenome | biome: sheep rumen | host: Ovis aries | place: New Zealand: Palmerston North
AAAAAAATATAGAAAATTTCAAATTGCTAAACTATATATATATAGTTAAAGTTGTCTAGAACGAAAAATAAATGAATTTATAGGAGAGAGGACTATGCAGAATCTAAAGAAGAATTATTTCGCAAAACTAATGATGGTAATAACAGTTATTTTTACGATGTTATTTTCTACAATAGCACCGATAGTTAGTTATGCAGCAGAAACTTATGATAATAAAGGAAATATCGTCGAAAGTGACTATGTTCACTTTAACTTAAATTGGGGAAACGGAACAAATGAAATAACATCAAATTATGGAACAATTTCAGCTAATTTTTCAATTCAATTTGATACTATTAACTATTTCACTGATTTTAGAATTGTTGTTGAGAAGGCAGATAATGTTACTGTTACACTTAATAATGAAGGGCAGTATTATGGTGCTGTATCATCAGGAAATCAAACTCAATATCTAAATAAGATACCTGGTGGTACGAGGTTAAATGGATCTATTTCATTTAACTTTGCCAAATCAAAAGACTATAGTGATTATAGTAGAGATATTAAAGTTAAGTTAATAGGTATATATGAAAAAGACGGAGAAGAATACTTTGTTGAAATAACGAAAAATCTTAAAGCAAATATCTCAACAAAAGATGATGTATATCAACATACGGCATCATTGGGATATTTGTATAGTGGTTCAGGTAATGATAGAGTAACTAGTAGTTTATCTTATGAATCAAATACAAATATATTAATGAAAGTACGTAGAATTCAAATGTCATATCCTATACTAGTTACATCTGAAAGATCAGAGCATACAAAAATAGAAATGGATATTTATAGAACGATAGGTACAGGTGATCAATTAAGAAAAATATATCCAACTTCAGTTACGATGGATTATTCGTTAAGTAGTAAAGGATACACGCTAACAAATGAAACTGATGATGATGGAAATGTAAAATACTACTTAGAAAAAGGAGCTAAAAATGACGAATTTAATAGCTCAAAATTATATAGTTTAAATAGTCCAAATGGAAAAATAAATGTTATATATGATTTAAAATGTCCTGAATACTACGATGGTGACGAAGGCGATTATGCTGTATCAACATACACATACTTTGATAATAAATTAACGTCGGACGGATGGACACAGACTATTAATGCAGATGGGACATCTAATACAGCTACTACTATAGCTGCAAGTCAAAGGTATACTCAGTCATTTAGTACATATAGATATACACCAGGAACATACGAATGGGGTAATACTCATAAAACAAGTTATGGATCTGTGTATGGTACTGATGTACAAAATTTTGCAGAAGGAAAAACAAATCTGGATTTTACTTTTAGAACATATGCAACATATGTAACTCCAGGTGATATACCAACAGGGGATACTAAAATAACAGAAACTGCACCGACTATTAAGTGGTATAACTATTCAACAAGTAGATATGAGACACGTACACTACAAGCTGGTGAAGGAAGAATAAAAGAAATTTCAGTTGATTCATTAGGGTTTAATAGTGAAGAAGCCAGTATGAAATTTTATAAACCGGGAAGCACAGAGCCATTCTTTACTGCCGATAAAGATCATTTAAAATATACATTCCCAGACGATGATAACACTATTAACTTTACAGTTGTTGCAAAAGATATGGTAAAAAATAAATATTATGGATATTACATTTATTATGAGGCAATTGCAGAAAATTTAATTGCAAATGGAATTACTGCGGAAAAACTATCAAATTTAAGAGAAATATCACAAAGTCAGGATACCGATGATAAGGGAAATATGTATGGCGATACATTAACTGCAACTATTGCAGTAAGTGGATTCCGTAAGGAAGATATGTCTAACTTAAGAATTGCAACTTCAAACTTAAATAGATATTGGAACGGAACTGCATATTCGTACGATTACAATACAAATCTAAATACAAGTTCAAGTGATAAAGGAAAAGATTTAAGTACAACTATTTATCTAAGTTTATCAACATTAGGAATGTCCTATAGTGATTCTTATAGTCTATACAGTGTTAAAACAACTAATCCAACAGTATATGTTGTATTACCTGACGAATTCGATTTTATAATCAACAGTGTTACAGTAAGTCAGATGTCAGGTATTAAATTAAAGGATTATAAAATAAAAATTGTTAATGGTAAGAAAATATTAGTAATTGAAGGAGAAGGTTCATTTGTAAAAAATGGTGTACATGGTTATTATGATGGGTTCTATGGATTTAAAGTAGATTGTACTAGAAGATTAAAGCAGGGTGTACTTGCAACATCAGGAACGCTTGCTGCCTATATGGAAAGTGATGAACAAAGATATTACTATTCACAAAAGGATATAATGGATTTAAACGAAAATGATAGCATTAATGATAGTATGTCATACAGCTCTATGTCATTCAATATTACAGACACTTCACGTATACAAATAATAAGTGGAGCAACAGCAGTAAATGGGGATATAAAGACAAACGAAGATGTAATATTACCTGCTGGAAGTACTGTTAAATATTCTACGATTTTAGATAATCGATATACGACAATAAAAAATATCAATATAGTAACAAGATTACCATTTGAAGGAAATAAATCTATTAAATCTGCAGAGGGAATGGATCTTGAATCAGATACTACATTTACAAATTTACGAAATATAAAAGTTTACTCAGTTAATTCAAGTGGATCAAAAACTGAAATTGCTTCAAGATATTATACAATTGGATATTCAGATGATGAAGGAGCTAATTTGGATAGTACTTATGTAACTGATTCAAGTACTTTAGATTCAGTAAAAACGCTACAAGTTAAGTTTAATAGCAGTTATTATTGTTACAGTAGCAATAAAATATTAATAGAATATGAAATGGATATTCCTGATGATGCTGAAGTTGGTAAAGCTTCTTCACAAATTGCAGCTGCAAGATATACAACATCAGGAGGAGTAGCCCTAAGTGATCAAGAATCTGCTAAGATTAAAGTTGTTATTGGAGATCCTAAAGGAAAAATTGAAGTAGTCAAAACATTCTCAGGTGCAAAGCCTAATATGGATGTTAGTAAAATCAAAATAAAGATACAAAATATGTATAATGAGGAGCAATATTTTGAAAAACTAACTGATGAAGATGGTCATGCAATGTTTGAAAATGTCCCTGATGGATATTGGAAAGTAACAGAAGAAACTGAATTTAATGATTTCGAATGCAACCAAACCAAATATGTTATCATAACCAATGGTGAAAAATATATTGAATCACTTGGTAAGCATGTAAATCTTGTTAATGAACCAAAATGGGCTAATGTAACATTATATAAAACATGGAAAGATGCCTCTGAAAATGTTAAGAACGATATCAGATTTTATTTTAAAGGAACTACTGTAGGTGGAGATGAATATACAAATAACTGGACAACATACTTATACACAGATAATGAAGGAAACAAAGTGCAAAAATTAACATGTAGAATTCCTTATGGTGAATACAATGTTAGTGAGGAAGAAGCAAAGATAGACTCATATAATTCATATTCACAATGGGGATGGACAGCTGATTCGCAAACTTTAAGTGTTCATCAACCTGAAATTGAAATTTCATTTGAAAATGAGATAGCATATGGAAGTTTAAAAATAATAAAAACAGTGCCAGATGGTGAGGATGCTAAAGGACTAAAATTCCATTTATATGGTAGAGGAGATGCAAGCTACAAAAATAATAATGGAGAGTTTGTATACCAAGACGTTGATAGAACATTTACAATCGGTGAAGATGGAACTGCAACTGTAGATAATTTACCATTAGGTACTTATACGATAGAAGAAATCGAAATGCCAACTGTTTCAATTCTTGGAGGAAAAACTGAAAGATATATTCCAATAAGGAAGTTCGTTAGAGTAACAAAGAAAAATGGGGTCGATGAATATAATATCGATAACAAGTATAAAAAGGGAAATATTAATGTTATAGTAACTGCAACTGGTGGATCAGACAAAAGTTTATTCAAAGTAAAAGTTCAAGGAAAATCATACTATGGAACAACAATAAATCAAGTATATGATGTACCAGAGACAGGAAATCTAACAATAAATGATATTCCTATTGGTAAATATAAAGTTACTGAATATAACACAAGAGAAGAAAATGGAAAGATTTATACGAATGATCCAGATGGATATGAAGTAACATATAATCCAACAATTGCTCCAAATCCAGGTGTTGAAGTTGAATATAAGAAAACAACGCAAGTTTTTATACATAATGCATATAATGGTGAAGGATATTTAAAAATAAACAAAACTATTGAAGGTGAAGATAATCCAAGTTCTGCTGCTGGAATTAAATTCATACTAAGAGGTAAGAACTTAGTTGGAGATGAACATGAAGAAGTTATTACAATTGGAGAGGATGGAATTGGAAGATCTGGTGCTATACCAGTTGGTACATACTTATTAACTGAGGTTGAGGATTCAGTTCCTAAAAAATATGCTCTAGCAGAAGAAAAAGAAGTAACAATTAAAAGAGCTCATACAAAAGATAATCCATTAGAAATTGACATTGAAAACAAAATAGCAACAAATGAAATTAAGATGGATACTGAATTATCAGGTGGAGGATATCCTCCATTACCAGTAACATATAAAGTTACTAAGATTAATGATCAATTAGAGCCAATTGAAGACCCAGTAACAATACTTGGTGATAAAAAATCTCATGCTGAATTACTTGAGATGAAAGCTGGTAGATATCTAATTGAGCAGGAATCAGTTCCTAGTGGGTATATCAAAGATGATCCACAAGTTGTATCTATTGATAGAGATACTCCTGGTTATGCGCTATTTATTATTAGTAAACCAGATGGAGATGATTTTGAAAATACAAGATTATCAATAACAAAACAAATTGTTAATGAAAAAGGTGAGATTGCTTCAGATGAAGATTTTGCAAGAGCAAAATTAGATTCAAGAGATAAATATAGCTTTGAATTTAAATTAGTAAATACTGACACAAATGAAGTTTTCTATTCATTTGCTGAAGAAAAAGCAACAGATACGCTTGTAGGTTTACCATACGGTAATTATACAATCGAAGAAGTATACAAACCAAAATTCAACTTTGTTGAAATGACAGGTGAAAAAATAACTAATATTGAAGGAACAAAGAAATACGCATTTACATTTACAGAAGATGGATCAACATTACAAAACAGCGTTTATATTACTGTAAGAAATGAAATTGATTATGATTTCGGTTTTGGTGGACAGGATCATAAAGATAACTTAAGTAAAGTTCTTGTTGAGGAGCAAGAAAGAGAATTTGTTCCTAGAGCTAAGATTTATATTAGAGATGACGAAAATAATAGAGTTTCTGATGCTACATTTAAACTATTAGATTCAGATGGAAATCCAATTAAGTTCACAGGTAACAATGGAATATATGTGGCTGATGAAAATGGTGAAGAGATATTAACACCAGAAGACGGAGCAATTATTGTAAAAGGTCTTCCAGTTGGAACATATAAATTAGTAAATGAAACAGTTGGAGAAGGATATTTACCTTCAGCTGACAAAGATATAATTATATATAAGGATGTTGTTGGAGTAAATAGAATTGAAACACTTAGAAATATTCCAAGAGGTAGCTTAAAATTAAGTACTGTTTATAAGGATGAAGATGGTGTTGAAAACTATACACCTCGTTCAAAATATAAAATATTAAATCCAGAAACATCTGAAGTATTAACATTTATTAAGAAAGCAGATGGAACATACTACAGAAGTAATTTACCAACAGCTACAGAAACAATTGCTATTAAGGAAGGATACGTAAATGTAGAAGGCATTGAAGCAGGGATTGAATACCAAGTTGGACTTGTAGATGTAACAGAAAAATATGGAATCATTGACACAGAACCTGAGACCATAGTAATTGAAGAAGGTGTAGATCAAGAAATAAAGACAGAAGTTAAAGATAGATCAATCAAGTTTATTAAAGTTGAAACTATGGATAGTGGTACACAAGCAATTGCCCTTGATAGCTCAGGAAAAATATGGGCATATGATAACTGGAGTAGTCCATATTCAGGCTCAAAAAACAACTATAACTTGATATGTGTAAACGATTTAGATGAATGTGTAAAAATTAAAGATGTAAAATTTGTAGATTTCTTTTCAGCAGCTGACTTAATTGCTGCCGTTGACACAGAAGGAAAGCTATGGACTTGGGGATGGGGCAACTCATTAGCAGATGGCTCATCAATACCTGTATGTGTAAGTGATATTGAGGGTAGTGAGCTTGCAAATATTAAGGTAAAACAGGTTGCATATAAATCATATAGTGGTGAAACAATGTATATCCTTGATGAAGATGGTAAGATTTGGTTTAGAGGAAATATTCCTCCATATGTAATTAATGAAGAGCATCAGGCTCCATGGGCACTTCCAAGTAGCGATCAGGTATATTGTACTAATTTAAGTGAAAAATGTGATTTGGCAAATGTAACAATTGTAAGCATGGCACCAGTTGGAGTTTATAATCAAATGATAGCAATTGATAATACAGGAAAAGTATGGACATGGGGAAATAATAATAATAGTGTATGTGGTAAGCCATACGATTCTGACGAAAATTATATTCTAATGCCAACATGTATTAGTAATTTAGAAGGAAGTAATATTAAAAATGTTAAAATGAAGAAGGCAGCATGTAGCTATTACGCTAACTATTTAATAGATACAGATGGTAACTTATGGTCTTTTGGATCAACAGATTATTATTCAATGGCTATTACTGGAGAAAGACAAATTATTTGGAATCCAATTTGTTTATCAAATCAAGAGTCAGGAAGTGCACTTGCTGGACTTAAATTTAAAGATGTTGCTGCTCAATATGAGACGATTGCTGCTATAGATATTGATGGAAAACTATGGACATGGGGATATGAAAGTGATCAAGGACAATTAGGATTAGGAGAAAGTTATTCAAGCAGATACGGAACAAGCATAACTACTGCACCAATTTGTGTCTCTGATTTAGATAATAATCAACTAGATAATCATGAACTAACACAAGTAGCAGCTCCATACTATAATGTTGCTGGAGCTGTAGATAGTGAAGGTAATTTATGGATGTGGGGTGATGATGGTGTACCATGCGGAAGCAATGACTCTAGTGTAAAGGCACCAGCAAGCATTCCTATTGCAAACAATGCACATTTCGACATTCCAAGGTTTACGAAAATAGATGCAGGATACTATAATTGTGCTGGAATTGATGAAAAAGGAAAAGTATGGACATGGGGATACAACTATAACTACACATTAGGTATTGCAAATCAGAACTCATCATATACAACTCAAACTCCAGTTAGAATTGGTGGTAAAAATGACGCAATTTCAGGTGCAACAATTGTTGATGTATCTGTCGGAATACGCCATACATTGGCATTAGATGACCAAGGAAAAGTATGGGCATGGGGATACAACAATAACAGTTCTGTTGGTATATATACAAACAACAGTTATTTATATACGCCAATATGTATATCTGACATGGATGGAAAGTTATCAGGAAAGAAAATCAAGAAAATATGTTCTGGAGACGAAAGAAGTGTATTCATCGATGAAGATGGTAAAGTATATACATGTGGATCCAACTCGTATAAATCTCTTGGAATTGGTGATACTCCATATAACTCTAGAACAGTCTATTGTTTAAATGAACTACATGAAACATTAAAAAATGTTAAATTTGTTGATGCAAGATATGGTAGTCCATACGAATGCTGTAGCCATTTAATACTACTTGATGAAAGTGGAAGAGTGTGGACATGTGGTAGAAACCAAAATGGAGAGCTTGGGTCAGGAAGCTTAACAAATGATTATGAAACAAAACCAGTATGTATAAGCAGTGTAGAAGGAAGCCCACTAAACGGCAAGAAAGTTGTAGCGATTGATGCAGGATGCTATCATACCAGTGGATGTATAGATGAAGATGGAAATCTATATATGTGGGGATACAACAGTAATGGTGAATTAGGAGATGGAACAAATAATAGTTCTGCTATGCCAATTTGTTTAACTCAAGATGAAAACAATAGATTATATGGTAAGAAAATAACAAAACTTAGTCTTGGATATAATGTAGCACTTTGTGTAGATAACCAAGGAAAAGTATATACGACAGGTGCTAACTATAGTTTCCAATTAGGACAAGGATTTAATGATACTGGAAAAAGATCAAATGTATTTGTTTGTATAAATAATAAGATTAATTTTGTACCAGAAGATGTTGATATGGGATACTATTTTGGTATAGGAATTGATAAAGAACATAATGTTTGGACTTGGGGAGATTGTAGCAATTACAGAAATGGTGCAAATAGTCAGTACTCAAAACCTGTAAAATGGATTGGACCAACAGAGGTTTATGATAGTGCTGTTGATACACTTAATGAAGCAAATATGATTGAGATAATTAGTCATAGCGATAGAATTAGTGTGTCAGCACAGTCAACTGAAGCTATGGAAGCTCAAATTCCAAGCAACGCAGTAAATGTAAGATCTTTCTATACGGGTTCATATGATAACGATGGTAAATATGTATATGGAAATACATATATTGCATTGGATGCAAATGGAAAAGTATGGACATGGGGTATAAACAACAACTATGGAATACTTGGTGATGGTACAACTACTCCGAGATATACGAAGGTATGCTTAAATAACAAAATGAATAATGTAACAATAGCTTCAATATTAAAGGCAGATTCGTCTAACATAATATTGAAAGATACAAATGGAACTCTATGGGGATGGGGTTATAACATCAATTCTATTCTTGGTAAATTACCGGCAGGAGATTCATTCAAAGAGCCAATAAACATATCAAAGGAATCAGATTTGGAAGGTAAGAATGTTACTAAGTTTTATTATAATGGAAATTCATATTGTTATGCCATAGATAGTGATGGTAAAGTGTACTCATGGGGATCAAATAATGGAGCATCAAACTTAGGTAACGGACAGACAAGCGGAACAGCTATACCAACAAAGATTGGTGAAGATACAGATATGGAAAATGCAGTAATTGATAGTTTACAAATATTAGGTAGCGATGTAACAATTGCATATGATAATCAAGGTAAAGTATATGGTTGGGGACGTAATGCCCAAAATCAATTATTAGTTGGTAATACAAATCATGTACCATATCCAGTAAGAGTTGGAAAAGGTACAGCGTATAGTGGATTAAATATTAAGAGAATGTATTATCTTGATTCTTATAATACGATGTTACTGACAACGGATAATCAACTATATACTTGGGGACAAAATGGCGTAGGAATAACTGGTAACGGAAAAACCGTATCAAACATCCTAGAGCCAACAAACCTAACAGAATTGAAGAATTTTAGAGTTGAAAAAATAGTATTATGTGGTTCAACAAACATTATAATCGATACAACTGGTAAAGTGTGGACATGGGGTACGAGCAACACGTACGGACTTCTTGGAATTGGAACTACATATGGTTCACCTTCAGCTACATGTATATCAAGAGGACAATTTAAAGTTAAAGAAGTAATTGGTATATATAATAATAGAATTATTGTAAAAGATACAGATGATAAGATTTGGACATGGGGAAATGGTACTTCTGGACAATGTGGTAATGGATCATTTACAAATATACTAGAGCCATATTGTATGACACCAGACTTTGCGGTTAAAGAAGTATATGCAACAACAAATGTAACAAGAGTTGTTGATACTGAAGGAAATCTATGGGTATGTGGAGCAAATTCACATGGAGAATGTGGAATTGAAAGCGAAGGAAACAACATTAATACTCTTACAAAATATCCAAATAATTTTGAAATTGAAACTGTGTATAAATCAGACTATTTAGGATTCATATTTAAGGATACTTCTGGAAAAACATGGGCAAGTGGATATTATACAGGTTTAAATCCAGAAGATAATGTAAAAACAACAGTATGTATAAGTGATAATACAGATTTAGCAGGTAAAACGCTTACTTATGTTACTTTAATAAACAATACAATATTTGCTAAAGATACGGATGGAAAATTATATTCATGGGGATATAATAAAGAAGGCCAAGCCGGTATTGGTAGCGATGAAGAATATACTAAACCAACATGTATTAACAAAGGTGATTTAGCAGATATAAGATTTAACTCAGTGCAATCTTATAATGCAGGTGATCAAGTTATGAAAGCCGTAGATAGCAATGGAAAAGTATGGTACTGGGGACCAAATAAACAACTAAGTATAATAAATCAACCGCTAGGAAATGTAACATCTCCTGTGTGCGTAACTGATGTATACGAAGAAATTGGATATAATCCTTTAGAGCATAATATAATTCATATTACTACAGGTATAAAAGCATTTATAGATGACGATGGAAAATTATGGACTTGGGGATCAACTGGAATATTCTGTGGTGCTGGAACAAACGCACCAGTTGTTAAGCCAACATGTATAAGTACAGAATACAATCAATTAAACTTAAAGAACGGTACAATCCACTATTATTCAGGATTTGTATATGCAATAAATAGTGACGGTGAAGCTTGGGTTTGGGGTAGAAATTTAAATTATCCAATTAGACTAAAGAACACAACCGCTCTTAAAAATGTAAGAATTATGGAAATTGGATTCGATACATCAAATGGAAAATTAGCTGTGCTTACGGATGGCGGAGAAATCTACAATATAGACACACAAAATGGTATTGAGATATCTGAAAAAGAATATTCTGGAGAAGTTCAGGAAACTATAGGAAATATTACATCAAGACCTTTTGCAATAGTAACTGACGCAGAGTATAATAAATAATACTTATGTTCATATTAAAGACTAAAGTAGAAATACTTTAGTCTTTTTTTATTTCCTACGGAAATAAAAAAAGATATTGTAAATAAAAAACTGTTAATATATAATTAAAATGTACGAAAGTAAAAATGAGGGGGAGTGTGCGATGGAGGAAAAGAAGAAGAAAACGAAAGCAGTAGTTACTTCTTTAATAATAATTGCCGGAATAGCTATAGCCGTAACGATAGGAGGAGTTATACAATTTTGGGTTAAGGCAGGAACAGTAAAAGTAGACAAAATTAATCTACAAATATCAGATTCTAACGGGAATGTTGGTAAAGAGGTTGTAGACTGGGATCCAGGGGATATAAAAAGAGTTTCTTGGAAAGTTAAAAATATTGGAACTGCAGCAGTATATACGAGAAATAGACTTGTAATATATTGGAATGAGGAAGTTAATACGAATACGCAAATGCTTTATTTGTATCCGGCTAATATGAGTCAACAAGAAATTATGAATGATTATAAAAAAGGCGAGGATGCAGAGCATTCAATTGAAGTTAATGTTGGAGATATTGAAATAGAGCCAGGTGTAACCAAGAATGGTCTTGAATATACATTCTATGGAGATGTTCTTGATGGATCTAAAATGACAGGAAAGAGCAAAGAAATAGATTATAACTTAGAATCAAATGTAAAGGAAACTGATGATACAAGTGCAACAGAAGATGATATAGCATTCAATATATTCTTCAGTAATAAAGCATCATACTTATTTGAAGGCAAGACAGTTACTGTTAAAGTAATCACAGAAGCTATGCAGTGTACTGAAGATGGTAAAGCAGAATGGCAAATAGTTGATTCACAATCAATAGGAGATTAGTTCTATTCAAAAGATAAAGGAAAGGTGAACGTATGGAAAGAAAGAAGAAAATAAATATTACTACTATTGTAGCTATAGCATTATTTATAGCTATTGCTATTATAATATTTGCATTATTTACATCAAAAGAAGAAGATACAGCCAATATATATGTTGGTAATCTAGAAGTAATATTAAAAGAAGACTGGCCAGAGGATGTACCAGAAACTGGTATAGAAAAAAATAGTAAACAGGTATGGGGAGAATCTGTTGCTGAGAAAAAAGCTTATGTAAGAATGAGATTTATTCCAATAGTTGAATACTATTTTGTTGGACAAGAGGATGGTGTTGAGATTGCTGAATGGAGAACGGCACCACTTTCTCAACAATATATAAAATTAAATATTGCCGATAATGATGATTGGGTAAAAGATGGAGAGTATTATTACTATAAACACATTCTTAATCCAAAAGAATCTACCACTAAATTAGATTTAAATTGGGAAGTAATTGAATTGCCATCAACGATATCAAAATATACAGATATTAGAACAAATGTAAGAGTAAATCTTGAATATGCACAACCATCTAACGATATGTGGAAAGATACATTTCAAATAGATGAATTACCAGATGGTGTGGATAGATAGGAGGTGCTAATGTTGAAAAAAAGTAAAATAATAATATCTTTAGTATTTGTATTAGCATTTATAGGTACTTATATGTATTCGTATGCAAAGAATATGGCAATTGAAGTTAAATTTGATGGTAGAAATATATCAATGACTTCGGAAGATCCAGATACAACATGGACAATAGATAATTTTCTTCCAGGGGATTCGGATACTTCAAGTGTTACGATAAGTAATACCGGATCAGAGCCTGTTTCAGTTGATACAGACATTAGTATTGAAGAAGACGATGGATTAGTTGAAGCAATAAACCTTAAAGTAACAAATAGTGCTGGTGAAGAGGTTTATAATGGTAGTTATACTGATTTTGAGACTATATCAAAAGACATGCAAGCTGGTGCTACTGAAACATATACAGTAGTAACAAGTTTAGATGTAAGTGCGGGAAATGAGTATCAAGGAAAACAATATAAATTACAATTTAGATTTACAGCCAGTGCAATTGTTCCAACAGGAACACTAACAATAAGATATATTGATAAAGATACAGGTGAGGATCTTGAACCACCAACAGTTGATACAAAAGAAATAAGTGAGCAATACAATTTACCAGAAACAGGAAAGAATATTACAGGATGGAAATTTGTTCCACCAGCTGAGGGAAAATTAAAAGATTATTATAATGTAAATGGCAGTACTGTTATATATAAATATGAAAAGATCAAATATGGTAAAGTAACAGTTAAGCATGTCGTTGATAATGAGTTTGAAACTGATGGATCAAATAAAGTTTTGAAGGAAGATACGGATATAAAAGAAGTAGGAACAGGTTATAATTTTGCTCCAGAAGTATTTACAGGATATGAATTTTTAAACTATATTGATGGATCAAATCCAGGTAAGTATCAAGAAGAAGATCAAACAGTAGTATTCCACTATAATAAAAAAGAAGAAAAAGATCATGGTAGAGTTATCATACTTTACGTTGATGAAAATGGTACAGAGCTTGAAAGAAAAGTAGATACTGATATTGTTGGAGAGGATTATTCATACACTGAAGAAGAAATAAAAAAGTATATACCAGGATACAATTATATAGGATATGAAGGTGAATTAACTGGACAATACAAAAAGGAAGACACAATAATTTATTGTAAGTACGAGTCAATAAAGCAAGGTAATTTGATAGTTCTATGTATAGATGAAAACAA
>AUXO018636846.1_pt1 | contig 13557 bp, 8 predicted proteins | sample 768731 | NCBI WGS metagenome assembly AUXO01 (sample SAMN02715735, study PRJNA202380) | gut metagenome | biome: sheep rumen | host: Ovis aries | place: New Zealand: Palmerston North
GATATTCCTTTCGTTAACCCCGACGATGAAAACCAGGTGGCTAAAGTCAGCTGCAAAGAGGTCGTTACTTACGGTCATGGTAAGCACAAGGTCGTTTTGGTCGACTGCGGTGTGAAGAACAACATCATCCGCTGCCTGCTCCGCCGCGACACTACGGTTACCCGTGTGCCTTGGGATTACGACTTCACCGGGCTCGAATACGAGGGCTTGTTTATCTCTAACGGCCCAGGCGACCCTAATTATTGCGACGCTACTGTTGCCAACATCCGCAAGTCGATGGAACTGAAACCCGAGACGCCGATTTTCGGTATATGTATGGGTAACCAACTCCTCTCGAAAGCGGGTGGCGCTAAAGTGAATAAGTTGAAGTACGGACACCGTGGACACAACCAGCCTGTGCAGTTGGTTGGCACTACCACTGCGTTCATCACTTCACAGAACCATGGCTTTGCTGTCGATACCACCACTCTTGGTGCCGATTGGGAGCCTTTGTTCGAAAATATGAACGATGGTACTAACGAGGGTATCCAGCACAAAACCAAGCCTTACTTCTCGGCACAGTTCCATCCGGAAGCCGCTTCTGGCCCTACCGATACCGAATTCTTCTTCGACGAGTTCGTAAAGGTGATGGACAAGCCTGGCTACCGTCCGTTCTCCGATGTGCGCCGTAACGCGTTCCAAGGCCGCAAGCAGTACAAGAAGGTGCTTTTGCTCGGTTCGGGTGCGTTGAAGATTGGTGAGGCCGGCGAGTTCGACTACTCTGGCTCTCAGGCGCTGAAGGCAATGAAGGAAGAAGGCATCAGCACTGTCCTTATCAACCCTAACATCGCAACTGTACAGACTTCCGAAGGTGTTGCCGACAAGGTTTACTTCCTGCCGGTTACCCCTGATTTCGTTGAGAAGGTCATCGAAAAGGAACGCCCAGACGGCATCTTCCTTTCTTTCGGTGGACAGACCGCGTTGAACTGTGGTGTGGCGCTTTACCGCAACAAGGTGCTCGAAAAGTACAACGTACAGGTTTTGGGTACACCGGTTCAGGCAATTATCGATACCGAAGACCGTGAAATCTTCAACGAACGTCTTTCTGAAATCAATGTCAACTATATAAAGAGTGAGGCTGTTACCGACCTCGAGGGTGCTGTTTCCGCTGCCCACAAGCTGGGCTATCCGGTCATCGTCCGCGCGGCTTATGCGCTGGGTGGCCTCGGTTCCGGTTTCTGCGACGACGACGAGCAGTTGAAGGAACTGGTTGAAAAAGCATTCACCTATTCTCCTCAGGTCTTGGTCGAGAAGTCGCTCAAGGGCTGGAAGGAAATCGAGTACGAGGTGGTGCGCGACAAGTACGACAACTGTATCACCGTTTGTAACATGGAGAACTTCGACCCGCTCGGCATCCATACCGGCGAGTCTATCGTTGTGGCTCCTTCGCAAACCCTTACCAACCACGACTTCCACCGTCTGCGCGAATTGGCTATCCGCATCATCCGTCACATCGGCATTGTGGGTGAGTGTAACGTGCAGTACGCATACGACCCTAACAGCGACGACTACCGCGTCATTGAGGTGAATGCCCGTCTGAGCCGTTCGTCAGCTTTGGCGTCGAAGGCTACGGGTTATCCGTTGGCGTTTGTTGCTGCCAAACTGGGTATGGGCTACGGCCTTCCTGAGTTGAAGAACTCGGTTACCAAGGTAACTTCTGCGTTCTTCGAGCCTGCACTCGACTACGTGGTCTGCAAGATCCCTCGTTGGGACCTTGGCAAGTTCCAGGGCGTTTCCCGCTTGTTGGGCTCTTCTATGAAGTCGGTCGGCGAGGTTATGGCTATTGGCCGCAATTTCGAAGAGGCTATCCAGAAGGGTCTCCGTATGATTGGTCAGGGTATGCACGGTTTCGTGGCTAACAAGCACCTGCATACCGACGAACTCGAAAAAGCCCTCTCACAACCTACCGACAAGCGTATCTTCTTCATCGCGCAGGCTTTGCACGAGGGATACTCTGTTGAGAAAATACACGAACTGACCAAGATCGATAATTGGTTCTTGCTCAAACTCGAAAATATCATCAAGCACGAGGCGGCTCTTGCACAGTACAACAAGTTGGAAGAGGTGCCCGACGCTTTCTTGCGTGAAATCAAGACGCTCGGTTTCTCAGACTTCCAGGTGGCTCGTCTGGTGACCAAATGTCCCGACAACGACCTCGACGATGTTGTGCTTGAAGTCCGCAAATACCGTAAGTCGCGTGGCATTGTGCCATGCGTCAAGCAGATCGACACGCTGGCTGCCGAATATCCGGCCCAGACCAACTACCTCTATGTCACCTACGACGCTGTTGAGAGCGACATCAAGTTCGAGAACGACAAGAAGTCGGTAGTGGTGCTCGGTTCGGGTGCTTACCGTATTGGTAGCTCTGTCGAGTTCGACTGGTGCGGTGTCAACGCCCTCAACACCATCCGCAAGGAGGGGTACCGCTCGGTAATGATCAACTACAACCCTGAAACGGTTTCTACCGACTACGATATGTGCGACCGTCTCTACTTCGACGAACTCACCTACGAGCGTGTGATGGACATCCTCGACTTCGAGGCGCCTTATGGCGTGGTGGTTTCTACCGGCGGTCAAATTCCTAACAACCTGGCGGTTAAGCTGAGCAATGCCAACATCAACTTGTTGGGTACACAGGCTGTCGACATCGACCGTGCCGAAGACCGTCACAAGTTCTCGTCGATGCTCGACGAACTCGGTATCGACCAGCCACGCTGGAAAGAGTTGACCACGCTGGAAGATGTCGATAACTTTGTCGACGAGATTGGCTTCCCTGTCTTGGTTCGTCCTTCCTACGTGCTTTCGGGTGCGGCTATGAACGTCTGCTACGACAAGAGCCAGTTGAAGAACTTCCTGAAGATGGCCGCTGCAGTTTCTCAGAAGCATCCGGTTGTCGTTTCCCAGTTTATGACCCGTTGTAAGGAAATTGAAATCGACGCTGTCGCTAGCAAGGGCGACATCGTTTGCTACGCTATATCGGAACACGTCGAGTTTGCGGGCGTCCACTCTGGCGACGCTACCACCCAGTTCCCTCCACAGAAACTTTACGTCGAAACGGTTCGCCGTATCAAGAAGATTGCCGCACAGATTGCTGCTGCGCTCCACATCTCGGGTCCGTTCAACATCCAGTTCCTGGCCAAGGAGAACGAGATTAAGGTTATCGAGTGTAACCTCCGTGCCTCACGTTCGTTCCCATTCGTTTCAAAGGTGCTTAAAATCAACTTCATCGAGTTGGCAACCCGCGTCATGTTGGGTCTCCCAGTCGTTAAGCCAGAAAAGTCGGCGTTCGACCTCGATTATGTTGGTGTGAAGGCTTCTCAGTTCTCTTACGCCCGCTTGCAGCAGTCCGACCCTGTGCATGGTGTCGACATGGCTTCTACTGGTGAGGTAGGCTGTATTGGCGACGACTTCAGCGAGGCGCTCCTCAAGTCGCTGCTTTCTGTAGGTTACAAAATGCCTCGTAAGAAGAAGGTGCTTGTGTCGAGCGGTGAAACCAAGTCGAAGGTCGACTTGCTCGATACTTGCAAAATGTTGAAGAACAACGGATACGAAATTTTTGCGACTGGCGGTACCTACAAGTTCCTTTGCGAAAACAACGTGGGCAGCACATTGGTGGGCTGGCCTGACGAGGAAGACGCTCAGTTGAAGGCGCTTGAGATGATCGAGAACCAGGAATTCGACTTTGTGGTCAACATTCCGAAGAACAGCACCCAGCGCGAGCTGCAAAACGGTTTCAGAGTCCGCCGTGCGGCTGTCGACTTCAACACGCCGCTCTTTACCAATGCACGTTTGGCGAGCGCGTTTATCCGCAGCTGTTGCGAAATGACTTTCGACGACATCAAGATTAAGAGTTGGGATGAGTATTAATCCTTCCGCTTATACCTAAAATAGAACCGCCCCGGGTACGTTAGTGCCCGGGGCGGTTGCTTTTATGGTGACGTCGGTAGTTTGCAGGACGGTGTTTATCTGTCAGGGTAGACGGTGGTTATAGTTGCTCTATTTCGTTTTCTTTTTGTTTGGCAGACCGACCGGGCCGCTAGCTACGGGTGCCGGCGACTAGGCGGCGCAGAGGGCCGATACGTTCTTTTTTTCGCCTGTGTCGGCTAAAAGTTGTTGTGCTATTGTAATAATTTCCCCCCTTTGGCGTTATTTGATAGAATTTGTTGTTTTGCTATCTAAAAAAGTTACATTCACTATTCGACAACGTAACGACCTGATCGATTTTAAAAAGTAAAATATATATGAATAAACGAATTTTTATTATTTCATTAGTGCTTGCCATTTCAAGTCTGGCTGGTTTTGCAAAGAAAAAGGGAAACGAATCGTCGGTAGTCGATTCCTACACCTTCTACGGAGTTAACTTCTCAAAGTGCCATACTTATGGTTGGGGCGAGAATCCCGAACAGACCATTAGTGCATTGGCTGAAATCAGCCGCTTGTTCGTCTCCGAGATGAGTAAGTACGACTTGCAGAAGTTCCTCGAAAAACGGGTTGACAACTACGATGTTGAAGTTTCCGTCAAACAGACGCTGGCAAAGGATCCGAAAACATTGGAAACATACAACCAGGGCGACCGCCTTTCCATCGATACCATTCAGGCTGTTGTCAGTGGGCTTGAACTTAAAGATAGCACTGGTTACGGACTGATGATATTTGGCGATTTCTTGAACAAGAAAGACCAGGTCGGCATCTACCAGTACGTGTTTTTCGACATCGCTACCCGCGAAATCGTAGAAAAGTGGGAAGCAGAGGGTGAATCTGGCGGTTTTGGACTGCGAAACTATTGGGCAAAATCGGTCTATAACACACTGAGGACTCCACGTTTTACCAAACTCTATTACAAAGTAAGGACACTGCCTGCAAGAATGCAGAAGTAACCTCTAAAAATAAGTAGAAAAGCCGTCCATTTATGGATGGCTTTTTTTATATTGTGGAAAAATATTTTTGCCGTTGACGTTATTTGGCAAAATTTCTTGCTATATTAGCGAATTGTCTGAAATATAGGTAGTTAAATAAAGAATGGAGGCATGATATGTTTAAATGGTTTCACGATCTTACAACCGGAGAATCTGATTACTTTAATGAAACAGATTCCAACGACAGTTATGTAGAGGGCTACGACTCTAATGGCGACTTTCACCACATCAACAAGTGTGGAAACATGGGCATCGACTCGTATACGGGCGACGTGTATTACAAGACGGGCAACTTTATCGAGAGGCACGGTTCTTCGCATTCCACCTTCTCGTCGTTTGATGATGATGACGACGAACTGTTTTGATTTTTAACAGGATGTGTTGCTAGAAGGTCCAGAAAAGTTTCAATTAAAAAATATGGGAAAAGAGTCTAGAAAACAGGCTATCGAGTCTTTGAAAACGGTTATTAATGGATTCGTAGCTTTGGAAAATGATATTGTTGAGAGTGGCACGGTAGAAAAGGATATGGAGGTGTTCTATAAATTACAAGAGCTCCACCATATATATCGGGATGCTTATGCTTTTTTGACGAGGGATTTGACTCTAAAGTTTGATGAGCAATTTGAGGATAAAGCAATTGCCCCAAAGGGTGATGCCGTAATAAAACTTAATGATAAGCGTTCTGCAAAGAATGTCCCGAAGGATGATGCCGATAGAAAACTTGATACAATGGGCGCAGCTTGGTTTGTTTCATATGCTTATTATAATCTCTGTGATAAAAACCACAAGAATTGGGAAAAAGCGGGGACTATACAGCCAAGATTGTCGTCTTACAAAAACGGTCAAAAGTCTTATTTGAAATTATGGCTGAATAAGGTGTTGGAAAAGAATGATAAAAAATTAAAGAATAATCAGATCGATCTTGATCCTACAGAAGTTAAAAGAATGGCTTTGGAGATTCTTTCAAAACTAAAATTTTAAAGGATGGGATACTTCACGCACTATAAAACTTGGACTATTGACCAGAAGGTGAATAAAGCTTTAGTTGAATTAGCTGATTTATATCGTTTTGGAGAAACACAAAAAAGAGAATTTATGGCTAGTTTACAAGGACTAGTTCTTGAAAAGAATTATAGATATATCTCAAAAGGGGCAAAAATCTTAGTAGAGAACAACTGGGAAATTAAAAATAAAATTTCCAAAGAGTTAAAAGTAAAAAAGCCCTTATTGTGTATAGAACATACGGTGCCAGCAAAAGTCCTTTCAAAAATGGTTATTGAAAAAGCCGATGTACTTGGATTCAAGCAAATAGACTGTATGCAACTTTATCGAGGAGATTCTGCTCAATGTGAGCAACTTAAGAGTTTTATAAAAGTACTTCTTGAAGAGTATGGCATTGTTTCTTTGATAACAGCCGAAGAAAATAAAAGACTAAATGATAATCATCTTAGAGATTCTATGCCAAAAGGCGTAACCAACCCTCTTGCAAGATATGATGCAGTGAAAATTGAAGTGGAAAGAATGCCAAATGATTGGATTTATAAAGAATCATCGCATAGAATTATTTGTATTGGAGAATGAATAAAATGTAGTGTTTGTAGATTAAACGTGTCATCACCAAAAAACTAAACAGAAACAAACGAGAGGACGATATCGTAAAGTGAGAGTTGTCGCACCTAAAAATGATTATTCAATCGGCATTATTTAATTTAGGAAAAGGTTATTTTTGTGGATAGTTATAGTTACCGCGCATCATATAATTGTAATAATTGTTCTAATATCAAGGTAAATGTTATTGCGAGAAGATATAAAATCGAATTTCCTCAATCTCTTTACAAAGGCAATTGAAAACGAGCCTTTGGAAAATGACAATAAGTTGAATGTTTTCGTTTTGAAGGTTGCAAATAATCGTCTTGATTATGGTGCATTAACTGAAGAATTACAAAATGCTTTAATATTTTATGCACTTTCTCGTCGTACAGTTGATGAATTAATAGAGCATAGAAGATATGGTAACATGGCATCCTATGCAAAGGAGAAACTGCGTAAAGCGGATCAAAATAAAGGTGAATTGGGTGAATTGTTGTTGTATTGCCTTTTGGAATCTCATTTGAATGCGCCAAAATTGCTCTCCAAACTTGAACTAAAAACGTCGCCTAATGATTACGTAAAAGGTGCTGACGGTGTACATTTATTAAAATTGGATGAAAAATCTTTTCAAGTTGTTTTTGGTGAGTCAAAAACTAGATCTGGTTTAGAAACAGGAATCCGTGAAGCGTTCGCCTCTATCAGCACAATGCTTGACAACAACGTAGGAGGCAAGATGCTATTTGAAAAACATCTTATAGGTAATAATCTGTTGAAAGAAAATGTTTCGGAGGATGAATTGTGTTTTTTGAAAAAGATTCTTATTCCGTCTGAAAATGATGAAGACTTGGCAGTGGATATTTCATTTGGTGTTTTTCTCGGTTTTAATCTTCCAATCACCGATGATGAACGCAAAGTGAGCAATTCGCAATTCAGAAGTAACATCATAGATAAAGTAAAAAAGGCTGTATTTGATGAGATTGATATGATTAACTCTTATTTAAAGGAAAAAGACTATGTTGGTTACCAGTTTTACTTTTATGTAATGCCATTCGATGAGTTAGATAAAATCAGAACTGAAATTATAAAGAATTTAGTTTCGTGATTATGATAGTGGCGGAAGAAATATCAAAAGCCGTTAAAGAAAGTTCATACTTTCAACGGCTTTTCAAAAAGTGTATGGAGTTTTCGTATTCTGAAACTCTTGGTTTGGAGAGTGAAGTCTCTAACTATACGACAAAGGAATACCATGATTTGCTGCGTTTTGCCGATTTGCTGTCGTCGGCAGAGGATTCGCAGTCGAGAAACTATGCCTATAAAATAATCACATATCTCAATTCACATTATAAAGACGACCCATATTACCATATCATATCCAAATCGGTGTACTACAATTTAGGCAATTTTCCTGCGGTCAACTACCTTGCACAAACCGATGAAAATAAAGCCGAACTTCCTTTCGACAGAATGTTGCAGATAGAAGCAAAAAAACTGATTCAGGAAGTTCCCGATTGTAATGGTATATATTTTACTGATACACAATACAATTTATTTTCGCAGTTGAACGATTCGCGGGAGTTTAGTTTTTCAGGACCTACATCTATGGGCAAATCATTTATTATCAAGGCGTTTATTAGTAAAATAATGCAAAACACGCCGCCTGAAAACATTGTGATTGTTGTACCCTCTCGTGCGTTGATTAATCAGTTTGCAATTGAAATTCATCAGGAGTTAGGGCAACAACTGCAACGGTTTAATTATAAGGTTTTCACCAATTCTAATGTTTCGGAATTGGTTCTTGAAGCCAACGTCAAGTTGATTCTCGTTTTAACTCCCGAACGTTTGTTAAGTTACTTGTCGCAAAACGAAAATCCGCCAATAGGTTTCCTTTTTGTAGATGAGGCGCACAAAATAGCCCAAGATGATGTCCGAAGCATAACTTCTTATGTTGCGGTAGAAAAAACACTCAGAAAATATCCTGATGCCAAATTGTATTTTTCATCGCCAAATGTTACAAACCCCGAAGTGCTGTTAAGGTTGTTTCTACGAGGGGAACAGAACTGTTTCCAAACCGACGAGACCACGGTAGCGCAGAATATGTTTTTGGCCGATTTAGAAAAACAAGAACTTTCGTACCTTTACGAAAGCGAGTTTAACCGCATTTCGTCAACAATTCCGCAATCAGCGGCAACTGTCAATGGTTTTCTTACAACCTTTGGCAAAGAAAGCAATTTGGTCTATTGCAAATCGCCTAATTCAACAATCCAATTTGCTAAAGAATTTGCTGAATCAATTGCTGTTTGCGATAATGCGGAACTACGGAAAGCTTCAAGTCTCATCAAACAATATGTCCACCATGATTATTATTTGGCAGAATTAGTAAAGAAAGGTGTAGCGTATCACTTTGGCAATATGCCGCAGTTGATACGCAACTTGATTGAAAAATTATATCGAAATGGAAATATAAGATACGTTTTTTGTACCTCCACGCTGTTGGAAGGAGTTAATATGCCCACACAAAATCTTTTTGTACTTGATGATAAACAAGGTCGCAAATTTCTAAAACCCATTGATTTTTGGAATTTGGCTGGCAGGGCAGGGCGTATGACAAAAGAACTGCAAGGCAATGTCTTTTGTGTCAAACATTCACAATGTGAATGGAAGAATATGAAATCTATTACAAATAAAAGTATCAAACTTATTCCTACTGTTTATGATAAGATAAATCGCAAGTTGAAATTGATTGAAAACCAGATTAAAAATAATGAAATAAAAAAAGGAACAGAGGAAGAAAAGATTATTTTAAAATACATTGCCAACATTATCTGTATAGATACCATGCAACTGAATACAGATTATAGAAGTCCAGTTATCAGTCAATTGATTGAAAACAACAAGGATGCAATAATTCGATTAGCCAAAGAATGCACCAAAAATATTGAAATACCTCATTTATTGCTGGGTTCTAACGAATCTATTGATATTAAAACTCAAAATTCTGTATATCAACAAATTATACAAAAATATAAAAATGATGAAGATGTGAAATTTCCTAGATATGTAGAATACTATTCATGTTTGGACTTATTGCAAACTTTCCATGGTTTATACCATTGGGAGAATAGTGTTAAGGAGTTGAAAAACATAAATAGTATGGAGTATTACGCTATGTTGATGTGTAAATGGATTAATGGTGAAAGTTTGAATCAGATAATAACAGAGTCTATAAAATATTATTCGGAGAAGTCAAAAAACATACAAATTAGTTATAATTGCTATGAATCATTTTCAATTACTAACAAATTGCATATTAATGTTTTAATTGGTCGTATTATAAAAGATATTGAAAGTGTTTTGCGATTTCAATTTGAGAAATATTTCAACCATTACTATATGGTCATAAAGAGTATTTTAGGAGAAGACAATGCTGGTGAGAATTGGGCGTCGTTGTTGGAATATGGCACGCGCAACAAGATAATAATCGCACTTCAAAATGTTGGTTTATCGCGACATAGTGCTACCGAAATATATGAAAATCATAGAAGTGTTTTAAAAATGGAAGGAAACCGTTTAAAGTCAATTGATAAAGAATCGTTAATCAAAGAATTAGATAGAGGGTCTTTGGCTTATGAAGAGGTTAATAATGTATTGTAATATTATAGCCCAAGATCAGTAAAACTTAACGAAATAGTCGATAATTTAATAGCATTGTATATTTTTTCAAGATTGTCTTTTGGGGAGAATTGGATTTCTCTGAAGAAACCATAACAATTTCCAGCATATTAATCATTACTCTTATTCCATTTTTATCGAATAACACATGATGTTCCGGACAATCTTGTTGAATAAGAGATGATTTTATCGCTACTTTCCCCCAGAACGAAGGTTGGTCCAGAGAAGAAAAAACTATGGTCTGTAGGTCCTTTTCTTGCATTTATTTGCCGGTATCGGCAAATAAATGGCACCTTTTTGGCCGAAATCGCGTAAAAAGTTTGCCGATAGGCGAAAGGTATAGAATATATATCAGTTGCTCAGTTTGCCAAAAAGTATGGTAAGCAACCGCTGCCCCCCGTGTAGTAAGTTAAAAGAATAGGCGCTAACTATATTAGTTAACGCCTATTCTTTTCTTAGTAAGTGCTTACTAAGAAGAAGCATGTGCGAGTCTTCGCCCTGTCTGCCGAAGCGCCATTGTCGTAGAATAGATAGTTCAAATGTAAAAATATAGCCGCTTCTGCAAGAAGGCTTAATCTTTCAAGCAACCAATAGGAATGACGTATACTCCGTCTTTTCTCCGGTAGAAGTATTGCCCTACGCCTACGATGACAGCCATAAATGAGGGAGCCGACATTTTATCGGTGTCTATTTTGTTGGCTAACTCTAATAGGTTTTCAGCTCCTTCGTTTATTGCCTTTTCCCCGCCAAGTTTCACTTCAAGCAATGCATAGCTGCCGTTACGCCGGTGAAGAACGGCGTCGCATTCAAGCCCGTTGCTGTCTCTGTAGTGGTAAAGTGTGCCGTCTAAAGCCTCTGCATAAACACGCAAGTCCCTTACTGCCAGATCTTCAAAGAAGAGCCCGAATGTGTCTAAATCGTTTGTCAGGTCTTTAGGGCCGAGTCCTAAAATCGCAGTGCCGATGCTGGGATCTACAAAATGGCGCGTGTCGCCAGTCCTGATTGCGGTCTTGCTCCGCAAATTCGGATTCCAGGCCGCAAGGTCCTCTATCACGAACAGTTTTTTTAAGGCTTTGATGTAGTCGGCTACCGTGTCTTCGTCGAGTGTGCTTGCATCGTTAGCAAGCATGTCTTTGCGGATGGTGGCGTATGAAGCCGGTTGCGATATGTTTCTTGCATATGAGCGCAACAGGCGTTTGGCGCGTTCCGGGCTTCGCTTCACGTTATTAACGCACTGTATGTCTCGTCCCGTTACAGAGTCTACATAGTCAATAGCTTGGTTAATGGTTGTAGTCTTTTGATTTTCAACGTTTTTTTGATTTTTCGGTTATTTGTAGCAGATTTGTTCGGTTATTTGAGGCAGATTTGTTCGGTTATTTGTGGTGAATTTGTTCGGTTATTTGAGGCAGATTTGTTCGGTTATTTGTGGTGAATTTGTTCGGTTATTTGAGGCAGATTTGTTCGGTTATTTGTGGTGAATTTGTTCGGTTATTTGTGGTGAATTTGTTCGGTTATTTGTGGTGAATTTGTTCGGTTATTTGAGACGGATTTATTCGTATAAACGGAGCATACCCGTTCAACCGGTAATCCGCATAAATCTGAGGATATAACCTCCATACCGCTCCTCAGCAGATTGCGGAGTCCTCCTCATAAATAAAGTACTAGCATTCCCGATACCGCATCCTTAACCCCTCAATTTTGTATAGTTAAGGATGAAGTATCGCGATTCTGTATCCTTAACTATGCTTTTTTATATAGTTAAGGATATGCTATCACTACTTTTCCTTAAAAAATACTATTTTTGCATTATTGATATATATGGTGTAAAAATGGAGAATGTAGATATCGTAGGCAGAGAATACGAGCAGGAGCTAATTCAAAATTATCTGGCAACTCAGAAACCTGAATTGGTCGCAATATATGGTCGTAGGCGAGTTGGAAAAACATTCCTGGTAAGGAAGACGATAGGCGCTATGTTGTCGTTTTCTTTTACTGGAATGTATGAGACCTCGCGCACTATTCAACTTCGTGAGTTCAAGGCAAATATAGAAAGATATTCAGGTCGGAAATGTGAACGGCCAAAGGATTGGTTTGAAGCGTTTGATATGCTCCGCAATTACTTGGACCTGCTCCAACAAGATAAGATTGTCGTCTTTCTTGATGAACTTCCATGGATGGATACGCCTAAAAGTAATTTCATTAGTGCCTTTAGCCGCTTTTGGAACGAATGGGGATCAACGAAGCAAAATTTCAAGTTATTTGTATGTGGAAGCGCCACATCGTGGATGGTTTCAAAATTCATAGGCGATAAAGGTGGACTTTACGGCCGGGTCTGCAGATCTATACATCTTTCTCCGTTTTCTCTTCGTGAAACCGAACTGTTTCTCCGAAATATCAAGGGAATGGATTTGAATCGCAGGCAGATTGCCGATATTTATATGATAATGGGTGGTGTGCCTTATTATTTAGATATGCTGGTAAAGGGTGTCCCTTTGAACAAATGTATTGATGATTTGTTCTTTCGAGATGGTGCCCCGTTAAGGGAAGAGTATGATTTTTTGTTCCGCTCCTTATTTAAGGATTCCAAACTCTATCGTAAAGTTGTGGAAACTCTTTCCGATAAAATGACTGGCATGTCTCGAAGCGAATTACTGAAAAGCCTTAAACTGAAGGAAGGCGGAAATTTGACGGAAGTCCTCGATAATTTAATAAAGTGTGACTTTATACGAAAATACGCGTCTATCGGAAAAGATGAGCGTAACGCCCAATACCAGTTGATTGATAATTTTACACTTTTCCATTTGCAGTTTGTTGCTAACCATAATGGCCAAGACGAACATTTTTGGAGCAATATTGACGGTAAACCACAAAAGACTTCTTGGAGCGGTTTCGCTTTTGAGCGTTTATGCCTTCAACATATTAGACAGATTAAGTCCGCACTAGGCATTTCGGGCATTCTCAGTAATGTGTATGCTTGGAAGTGCAAATCTTTTACAGATAAAGATGGACGTCATTGGAGTGGCGGACAGATAGATCTGCTGATTGATAGAAGTGACAATATTATTACCCTCTGTGAAATGAAATATGTTTCAGACAAGTACTCGATATCTGCCGATTATGAGGAACATTTAAGAAACAGAGCCAGCCTTTTTGCTACTATGACTAAATCGAGAAAGGCTATTCAACATGTGTTCATAACCACTTATGGGGTGGCGTTAAATAACTATAGCCATATAGTCCAGCGTGATTTGACGCTTGACGATTTGTTTTGTCAATGACAATCTTCCTGTTTATGTCCGATACCGCATCCTTAACCCCTCAATTTTGCATAGTTAAGGATGAA
>AUXO010167037.1_pt1 | contig 13553 bp, 16 predicted proteins | sample 768731 | NCBI WGS metagenome assembly AUXO01 (sample SAMN02715735, study PRJNA202380) | gut metagenome | biome: sheep rumen | host: Ovis aries | place: New Zealand: Palmerston North
TACGACACAGATCCCATCGCCTTCTACAAATGGTGGCGCAAGGGCAAGAACGAGCACCGCGTATATCTTTCGCCTGCATACCAATTCAAGCTTTTCCAGAAGGTGTCCCACATGGAGCCCAAAATTATGCTCAAAAAGGACATCGATTTTGTTAAGTCCTTTTAGCCATGACCTTGGAAGAAATCCTGGCCGTCCCCACAGCTCCTTCTAAGGAAGAACTGGACAGGGACTTTTGGGACGGCGATAATTGTGTAAGTTATTCGGCCGATGGGAAACGCCTCCTGGATGCCGAGAATTTTCCCTCCGAAATTACCGTTCAGGATGGCTGCGAAGTCATCTGCGACGAGGTATTCGCCTTTCAGGACTATATGGCGGGCCGAAAGATTGGGGAAGATATTCCCCTGGAGGAACGTTCCTCCTACCTGGAAAAGATTCACCTGCCGGACTCCGTGACGCACATTGGATCGGCCGCCTTCTGCGAATGCGGAGAGCTCATCAAGATCAAACTTCCAAAAAACCTCCTCAGCATTGGCCCTTCCGCCTTTGCCGATTGCTGGCAATTGGAAAAAATAACCCTTCCCGCGGGAACGCGGGTCATCGGCCCCGGAGCTTTCCAGGGCTGCATCAATCTGTACCAGATTAAGCTGAACAAGGCCCTGGAGGCCGTTGGAGAAGACGCTTTTGACGACTGCGAAAGCCTGGAAACCATCATTATTCCCCACGGCACCCTGGACCGTTTTCTAACCCTCCTGCCCAAGGAATTACATCCCCTCATAGAAGAATTATGACCGGACAAAACTACAAGGTAGCCCACGACGGCGCCCTCCTGGAATATTTGTTTGAAATCCTCCCCGGCCAGTCCCGCACCGGCGTGAAGAACCTGCTCTCCAAGGGCCAGGTGCTGGTGAATGGTGAAAGCCAGACGGCCTTTGACTGGCCGCTTAAAAAGGGAGACAAGATAACCATCCTGCCCAAGGGCGTATCCATTGCCCGCGCCACCCGAAACGACGCCCGCGAGGAAGTGCTGAAGGCCGGTGTGCAGATTCTTTTCGAAGACGAAAACTACATTGTGGTGGACAAACCCTCCGGCATGCTCACCGTGGCCACCGGCAAGGAGAAAAAGACTCTGTATGCTCTCCTCAACGCCTATGTAAAGGTGAACGCCCGCATGCAGCGGAAAGAGGATTTGCTCACCGGTAAGCAGCCTGACCGCTCCGTAGCCAAAATCTGGATTGTACACCGCCTGGACAAAGGAACTTCCGGCGCTCTGGTATTTGCCAAGAACGAACGAGCCAAAGACATCCTCCAGAGCAAATGGAAGGATTTGGTGGCCGAAAGAAAATACGTAGCCTGGCTGGAAGGTCATCCCGAAAAAGAAAGAGGCGCCATCCAGAGCTGGCTGCTGGAAAATCCCAAGAGCCTGAAGATGAATTCCTTCGACACCGAGGTGAAGGACGGCCAGCTGGCCATTACGCACTACCGCGTGCTAAGCACCAGCCGCCACTATGCCCAGGTAGAGTTCTCTCTCCAAACCGGCCGCAAAAACCAGATTCGCGTGCACGCCGCCTCGGAACTGGGCTGCCCCGTAGCCGGAGACGAGAAGTACGGCGCTCAGACAGATCCCATCAAGCGCCTGGCCCTGCATGCCGCCACGCTGGTGTTCCGCAACCCCTTCTCGGGTAAGATGGTGCGTTGCAGCTCTCCCCTTCCCGAATCCTTCGAAATCTTCACCAAACGATGAACGGCATTTTCGCCCGCACAGAGCGTCTGGTGGGGGCCGATGGCCTCTCCAAGCTCCAGAACACCCGCATCATTCTCTTCGGAACCGGCGGAGTGGGAAGCTGGTGCGCAGAGGCTTTGGTTCGCAGCGGCATTGGCCGGCTCACCATCGTGGACCCGGACTGCGTGGACGTAACCAATATCAACCGGCAGCTCCCGGCCACCACCGCCACCGTGGGCCAGCCCAAGGTGGAAGTATTGAAGGCCCGCCTGCAGGAGATTAACCCATCGGCCCAAATTACGGCCTTGCAGCAGCGCTACGAAAAGGGGGCCGATTTCCAGCTTTCCGAGTACGACATTATCATAGATGCCATTGATTCGCTTACCGATAAGATGAACCTGCTGCTGGAGGCATCGGCCCAGCCGGGGGCGCTCTTCTGCTCCCTGGGCGCCGCCTGCAAAACCGACCCCACGAAGGTGCGTGTGGCCGAATTCTTCTCGGTGCGGGGCTGCCCGCTGGGCGCTGCGCTTCGCAAGAAGATGCGGCAGAACAAGACGCTGCCCTCCAAACCCTTCCTCTGTGTGTACGACGAAGAAGTGCTCCCCAATCTGGGTCCGGCACAGGACCCCGGTCCCGGGAAGGCCGTGGCCAACGGGACATTCGCTCACATCACGGGGATATTTGGATTTACGCTGGCCGGGCTGGTTATTGAGCACATTCTGGGCATACGCCCTTAAGCAGATAGCTTTTCGTTTCCACTTCATACCCTTCCGGCACATCCACCGGCGGCACCGGCGTGCTTTCCAGGCAGAAGGTACGATGGCAGCGGGTGCAGTAGAAATGCACGTGGAGATCATCGTCCATGCCTTCGTGGTGGCTGTGGCACAGTTCGTAGCGAACGCCGTCTCCGGCATCTTCCAATGCGTGCACCAGGTGTGCTTCCTTAAAAGCAGTGAGGGTTCGGAAGATATTGCTCTTATCCACCGTTTCCAGCCTGGCTTCCAGCTCCATGAGGGAAAGCGGACGCCCGGCCTGGGCCAGGGCGCGCGCCACCAACAGGCGGTTGGCGGTTACTTTAACGCCATGTTCTTCCAGCAGGTGTTCCATTACAGAAGCTCCTCCAGCAGCTCTTTACAATGCCCCGGCAGAATAATATGGTGGTTGCCGATGGGGTTGGTGAGGAAATACCTGGCATCCTCGGGGCGCAACTTCAGCACCACCTGCGTGCGACACAGATTGTCTTCGTACTGGTTGTTCAGAAGGGTGCCCTCGGCCGCAAAATGGCGGTCCAGCTTGCCGGACACCTTGAAAACTGTCACAGGGCCTTCGGGCAGGTTGCCGTGAATGCCCACGCCAATGCCACTCTCGAAATGCGTGTCGTACTGCCAGTCGGTAACCATGTTGAAGGGAACGGTGCAGTGGGCAAAGAGCATTTCTCCGCTCTGCACGTCTATGCGGGCCGGATTGGCCTGGAAGCCCGTGCAGCCCGTAAGAGCCTGGGCAATCATCATGGACAGCAGGGCCGGTACGTCTCCCTCGCAGGCTGCGGGGATGCCGTCGGCATTGAAGGAGGCCAATGCCAGGCAGCCGGTGTTGCCCACGGCGGTAAGAAGGTCGAAGCAGCGGAGGGTGAAAGCCCCCAGCTCATATTTTTTCACCAGTACTTCCAGCGCGTGGTAGATTTGCGTAGCGCCGGGATAGGCTTTGCGCACCTTATCGGCCATTTGTTCCTCCTGAGGAGCCGGATGGGAAGGGGCCTTGGCAATCTCCTGCAGCAGTTCTTCCATGGGCACTTCCACCAGCTTTACGCCCAGCTTGTCCATCAGGGCCACAGGGTCTGCCTGGCTGGAGATGAGCCAGTCGGAAGGCTGGCCGATGACGCCAATGCGCGTACCCTGCAGCTTCTGCCGGGCCTTAGCCACCGTTTCCAGTGCGCTCACGCGGGCCTGCAGGTATTCGGCGCTGCCGTGCAGCACTTCTCCCTGAAGCCCTTGCTGCCGCAGGTAGGAAAGGATTTCCAGTGATGCTGCCAGCGAGTTGCTCTTGCCGGAAGTGAGCAGATAATACCGTTCAATGCCCCGGGCCAGCATTTCCGGCAGGAGGCTCTTGAAGATGGCCTCGGCCCCGCCGGTGCGCACATAGATAAGGTCCAGCTCATGCGTGCCGAAATCCTTGAAATCGGCCCCTTTGAACTCAAATTCTCCCGAAGGAAAAACCCCTTTCAGAAACTCATCGCTGAGCTTACTCACCGACTGCTCATCATGCAGCCCGGAGGTAACGGTATATACTGCTGTCATAAACCTTATATTTTTGATTTATTTTCCAGGAAATTTTTCGTTTCTTCCGGAAGGAGCGTGCTGGGCGCACGTGACTGGAGGAAAAACGGAAAATTTACGGAAAAGAAACAAAAAAGGGAAAGCACCTTATATCGCACCGCTACAACCACCTACCCTTGCTGCATTCCTGCCCTGGGGGGGTTCGGAGGGAGCTGGTCGTATAAGACTTTCCCAGCGCAAAGGTAAGAAAATTTTTTGAAAAAATTTGATTATTCTCACAAAAGCAGTACCTTTGCCTAAACCAAGTGAGCAATGAGAAAAACCGTCATAAGTCCTTGCCAGTGCATCGCCTGCTTCGATGGTGTTTCCGTTTCTTCCCTTGTTATTAGTTAGTATTGTCAGGCAGCCATTTATGGTTGTCTTTTTTTTGTCCTTATGGTAGTAGAATTACCTGCATTCTGCGATGTGCACGTGCACCTGCGCGAGCCGGGCCAAACCTGGAAAGAGACCATCCTTACCGGGTCCAAGGCCGCGGCGCGAGGCGGCTACACGCTGGTTTGCGCCATGCCTAACTTGGACCCTGTTCCCGACAGCCTGGAGCATCTGAACCTGGAGCTGGAAGCCATTGAGAAAGATGCCATCATCACCGTCCTTCCCTACTGCTCCATCACCGTGGGCCGGAAAGGCAAGGAACTGGTAGATTTCAAGGCCTTGAAGGGCCGATGCGTAGCTTTCTCCGACGACGGCAGCGGCGTGCAGAGTGAAGAAATGATGCGCAGGGCCATGGAGGCCGCCGCCCGCGAGGACGTCATTCTGGCCGCTCACTGTGAGGACAATACGCTCCTGCACGGAGGTTACATCCACGACGGCCGCTACTGCAAGGAGCATGGTCACAAGGGCATTTGTTCCGAGAGTGAATGGGGCCAGATAAAAAGGGATCTGGAACTGGCCGGGGAAACCGGCTGCCGCTATCACGTGTGCCATATTTCCACCAAGGAAAGCGTGGAACTTATTCGCCAGGCCAAGGTCCGCGGCGTAAAAGTTACCTGCGAAACCGCTCCCCACTACCTCACCCTCTGTGAAGACGACCTCCAGGAAGAGGGCCGATTCAAAATGAACCCGCCGCTTCGCAGCGCCCAGGACCGCGAAGCCCTTATCCAGGGCCTTCTGGACGGCACCATTGACGCCATTGCCACGGACCACGCGCCCCATTCTGCCGAAGAAAAAAGCCGTGGCCTGCAGGGCAGTGCCATGGGCATCGTAGGCTTGGAAACGGCCTTCCCGGTGCTCTACACCAAGCTGGTCAAAACCGGCCTTGTGCCCCTGGAGCGCATTGTGGAAGCCCTTTCAAGCGCCCCCCGCCGCATCTTCGGCCTGCCGCAGGCACCCAAAGACACCGTGCTGGTGGACCTGGACACCCCCTTTATCATAGACAGCACCCAGTTTGCCTCCATGGGCCATTCCACCCCCTTTGACGGATGGGAAGTATATGGCCGCGTGCTGGAAACCCGCAAGAACGGAAAAACCGTATACAAGGCTCTGTAAGATGAAAAAGCAGAACTACACCATAGCTCAGAACCGCCTGGTTGCAGCCGACACTTATAAGTTGGTGCTTTCCGGGCCGGGCCCCGTGAACGGAGAGTTTGTGCACCTGGACATCCCGGGCTACTACCTCCGCCGTCCCTTCTCGGTTTGCGACAGCTGTGAAGGCAGCCTTACCCTGCTTTATAAGACGGTGGGTGAAGGAACAAAAGCCCTGGCCAAACTGCCGGAAGGGACATCGTTAAGCGTTCTCACCGGTCTGGGCAAAGGCTTCGATGCCAAGGCCTGCAAGGCCGGCGCCCTTCTGGTGGGAGGCGGCCTGGGCGCCGCACCGCTGTACCTGCTGGCCAAAGAGCTGAAGGCACAGGGCAAGCGCGTTACCGCTGTGATGGGCTTTAACAAGGCCGATGAAATAGTGCTGCGGGAAGAATTTGAAGCGCTTTGCGACACTTTCGCCCTGGCCACCCTGGACGGCTCCGTGGGCACCAAGGGCTTTGTTACCGACGCCCTGAAGGCCTTGCAGCTGGAATATGATTATTTCTACACCTGCGGTCCCATGGTTATGATGAAGGCGGTTTGCGGCCTTCTCGAAGGCCCCGGAGAAGCCTCCTTGGAGGAGCGCATGGGATGCGGCGCCGGCTTCTGCTACGGCTGCAGCCTCCAAACCACCCAGGGCCCGCGCCGCGTTTGCAAAGACGGACCGGTATTCAAAATGGAGGATCTGATATGGTAAAGGACCTTTCCGTAGAACTCTGCGAGTTGCAGTTGAAGAATCCCGTAGTCCCCGCCAGCGGCACCTTCGGCTTTGGGCTGGAGCTGGCCGATGAAATGGACCTGAACGTGCTGGGCGGCATTTCCCTCAAGGGCAGCACCCGCGAGGCCCGCTACGGCAATCCCACCCCGCGCATTGCGGAAGCATCCTGCGGCATGCTCAATGCCGTGGGCCTGCAGAACCCCGGCATAGACGTGCTGGTAAATGAAAAAGTGCCGGCGCTCAGAAAGATTTACAGCGGCGCCATCATAGCCAACATCAGCGGCTTTTCAGTAGAGGAATACCGCGAATGCTGCGCCAAGGCAGATGCTTGCCCCGGCATTGACATCATCGAAGTGAACATCTCCTGCCCCAACGTACACGGCGGCGGCCTGGCATTTGGCACATCGGCCCAGGCAGCGGCGCAAGTGACGGCAACGGTTAGGGAGGTATGCCATAACAAGCCTGTCTTCATCAAGCTGAGCCCCAACGTAACAGATATTGTGGAAATTGCCCGCGCCTGCGAGGATGCAGGGGCCGATGGCCTTACCCTGGTGAACACCTTCCTGGGCATGCGCATAGACATTGCCCGGCGCAAACCCGTACTGGCCAACACCACGGGCGGTTTCTCCGGTGCAGCCATCTTCCCCATCGCCCTGCGCATGGTGTATCAGGTGGCCCATGCCTGTCACATCCCCGTAATGGGCTGCGGCGGTGTCACCAGCGCCCGGGACGTTGTGGAAATGATGATGGCCGGCGCCACGGCCGTACAGGTGGGAGCAGAGAACCTGCGCAACCCCTTCGCCTGCCCTGAAATCATCGGCCAGTTGCCTTCCGTCATGGAAGAATTGCATATTGACAGTTTGAAAGAAATCATCGGAACTGTATGAACAGAGACGTCATCATAGCCTGCGATTTCCCCAACCGGGAAACCACGCTTGCCTTCCTGGACCGCTTTCCGGAAGGCCGCAAACCCTTTGTTAAGATTGGCATGGAGCTGTTTTACGGCGCCGGACCGGACATTGTGCGGGAAATCAAGGCCCGCGGCCACCGTATCTTCCTGGACCTGAAGCTGCACGACATCCCCAACACCGTGCGCAAGGCCATGGCCGTGCTCAGTGCCCTGGATGTGGACATGGTGAACGTGCATGCCGCAGGCGCCGTTGCCATGATGAAAGCCGCCGTGGAAGGCCTCACCAGGGCCGATGGCACCCGTCCCCTCCTGATTGCCGTGACGCAGCTCACCTCTACCTCCGAGGATGCCCTGCACAATGAGCTTCTCATCGGCCCGTCTATGAACGAGACTATTGCGAAATATGCTTCCAATGCGCTGGAGGCCGGTTTGGACGGTGTGGTTTGCTCTCCGCTGGAGGCAGGTCTGGTAAAGGCCACCTGCGGGCAGAACTTCCTTACCGTCACCCCCGGCATCCGCTTTGCCGACGCCGCGGCCGACGATCAGGTGCGTATCACCACCCCTGCCCGCGCGAAGGAAATAGGCTCCGATTATATTGTTGTGGGCCGTCCCATCACCGCCGCCCCGGACCCCGTGGCCGCCTATGAACGCTGTGTAAAAGAATTTGTATAATATGGAACGTCAAATAGCCAAAGAGCTCCTTTCCATCGGCGCCGTATTCCTGCGCCCGGAGCAGCCGTTTACCTGGGCCAGCGGCATCAAGAGCCCTATCTACTGCGACAACCGGCTCACCCTGTCGGCCCCCAAAGTGCGCGAACAGGTAGAAAAAGGCCTGGCCGATCTTATCCAAAAGCACTATCCCGACGTAGAGATGCTTATGGGCACCTCTACCGCCGGCATTGCCCACGCAGCCATTACGGCCACTCTCCTGGGCCTGCCCATGGGTTACGTGCGCGGAGAGGCCAAGAGCCACGGCCGCACCAACCGCATTGAAGGCAAGATGGACCCCGGCACCAAGGTAGTGGTAGTGGAAGACCTCATCTCCACCGGCGGCAGCGCCATAGAGGTGGTGGAAGCCCTGCGGGAAGCCGGGGCCGATGTCCTGGGCATCGTGAGCATCTTCACCTATGGCATGAAAAAGGGTCTGGAGCGCATTGCAGCCGCTAATTCCAGAAACTACTCGCTCTGTAATCTGGACACCCTGGTGGAAGTAGCTGCCGAGGAAGGGCGCATCGCCCCGGAGTGGAAAGAACGTATTCTGGCCTTTAGGAACAACCCCTCCGACGAATCTTGGATCAAATAACAAAACACGTATATGAAGCACTTAATTGACCCGATGGATCTCACCAAGCAGGAGACCGACGAAATCATTTCCCTGGCGCAGGACATCATCGCCCACCGCGAACGCTATCAGGGCAGTATGTCCCACCGCAAGCTGGCTACGCTCTTTTATGAGCCCTCCACCCGCACCCGACTCAGTTTCACATCGGCCATGATGGAGCTGGGCGGCAACGTCCTGGGCTTCTCCGACGCCAAAAACTCTTCCGTGAGCAAGGGAGAAACCGTGCGCGACACCGTGCGCGTAGTGGGCTGCTTTGCCGATGTAATTGCCATGCGCCACTACATTGAGGGTGCCCAGCTCTACGCCTCCGAAGTGTCCCGCGTGCCCATCATCAACGCCGGCGACGGATCTCACAGCCACCCCACCCAAACCCTGACGGACCTGCTCACCATTAAGCGCGAGCTGGGTCACATTGACGGCATTACCATCGGCTTCTGCGGAGACCTCAAGTTTGGCCGTACGGTGCACTCCCTCATCAAGGCCCTGAGCCGCTACAAAGACATTCACGTGGTGCTCATTGCCCCTCAGGAACTGAAGCTTCCCGGTTATATCAAGCATGACGTATGCGAACGTACCGGCATTCCTTTCCGTGAGGTGGAAACCATGGAGGAGGTGATGCCCGAGCTGGATGTGCTGTACATGACCCGTGTGCAGAAAGAGCGTTTCCTGGACGAGGACGAATTTGACCGTGTGAAGGACAGCTTCGTGCTGGACGCCGCCCGCATGTCCCTGGCCAAGGAAAAGATGGCCGTTCTGCACCCGCTTCCGCGCGTAAACGAAATTCTTACCGAGGTGGACGACGACCCTCGCGCCGCCTACTTCCGCCAGGTAGAGAACGGTAAGTTCGTAAGAGAGGCCCTCATCGTAAAACTGCACGAATGGAAGGACGATCCCGCCCACGGCATGCCCGAGGAAGGAGAGCCCATCTTCGACCCGGAGCTGCGCTGCCCCAACCGCAAGTGCATCTGCAACAATGAGAACGCTCAGCACAAGTTCCGCCGCACCCCCGAAGGCGTCACCCGCTGCTGGTACTGCGATACGAAGATTGTTAAATAAGACAAATGAGGCGGCCTTCCGGTCGCCTCAATTGTTTACATATCCAAGCTGTCAAAAATGAAGGGCAGCAGGGCTTCTACGCAAGGGAACTTGCGAATGAGCCTGTCCCCTACCAGGATAATCTTGAGGGGCTGCCCGTGCTTTTTCTCGTATTCGGCCATTACCTGACGGCAGGCGCCGCAGGGAGAGGCCGGGCTGTCGCAAAGGGCTCCGTTGTCTGAGCCGGCCACGGCCAGGGTGTCAAAGGGTACGTCCGGGTAGTTGGCACCGGCCCAGAACATGGCCGTACGCTCTGCGCAGAGGCCGGAAGGGTAGGCTATGTTCTCCTGATTGGCACCCTTTACCACTACGCCGTTGTTCAGCAGGAGGGCGGCGCCCACCTGAAAGTGGGAATAGGGGGAATAGGAGCCTTTCTGGGCCTGAAGGGCGGCCTCTACCAGGGCCTGGTCCTTGGGCGACATCTCCTCCCGGGAGGAGAACTCCTCATATTGGATAACTATTGTCTTTTCTGCCATAATTCTGCGATTTAACTGCCCAGAGTGGCCACCATCACAGCCTTGATGGTGTGCATGCGGTTCTCGGCTTCGTCAAACACTATGCTGGCCGGGCTCTCGAACACCTCTTCCGTTACTTCCACGCCATCCAGGCCAAACTTCTCATAAACTTCCCGGCCCACCTTGGTTTCCAGGTTGTGGTATGCCGGCAGGCAGTGCATGAACTTGCACTGGGGGTTGCCGGTGGCGGCCATGAGGGCGGCATTAACCTGGTAGGGCTTGAGCAGGGCAATACGCTCTCCCCATACCTCGGCAGGCTCTCCCATGGATACCCACACGTCTGTGAGTACAAAGTCACAGCCTTTCACGCCAGCCTCAGGGTCTTCCGTAATGGTGATGCGGGCACCGGTCCGGGCGGCAATGGCCTGGCACTGGGCCACCAGCTCTGCAGAGGGCTGCAGGGCCTTGGGTGCCACAATCCTAACGTCCATACCCATCTTGGCACCACCAACCAGAAGGGAGTTACCCATGTTGTAACGGGCGTCTCCCAGGTACGCGTACGAAACCTCCTTCAGCGGCTTGTTCACATGCTCCCTCATAGTGAGGAAATCGGCCAATATCTGGGTGGGATGGAATTCGTTGGTGAGGCCGTTCCACACGGGAACGCCGGCATACTGTGCCAGTTCTTCCACAATTTCCTGTCCAAAGCCGCGGTACTCTATGCCGTCAAACATGCGGCCCAGCACGCGGGCGGTATCTTTCATGCTTTCCTTTACGCCAATCTGGCTGCCGGTGGGGCCCAGATAGGTAACATGGGCACCCTGGTCGTGCGCGGCCACTTCAAAGGAGCAGCGGGTGCGGGTAGAAGTCTTTTCAAAAATGAGGGCTATGTTCTTGCCCACCATCGTCTGCCGCTCGGTGCCGGCCTTCTTGGCCTTCTTCAAATTGGCCGCTAAATCCAGCAGATACTGGATCTCTTCCGGGGAAAAGTCCAGCAGTTTGAGAAAGCTTCGGTTCTTCAGATTAATTGCCATTGTTTTTCTAGTTTTAGTCTCTTCTCAGGGGAAGGGTGGAACAGCGCAGCAGGCCACCCATTTTGGAGATTTCGCGGTAAGGGACCGTTTCCACCGTCATGCCCCACTTCTCCTGGAGGTGACGGTTCAGGCGGGTGAAATGCTCTTCCGTAACCACCACGTCCGGTGCAATGGAGAACACGTTGGTGTTCATGTAATACATTTCTTCGGCGGTAATTTCGAAGACATTGCCGGGCCCTCCGAATATGTCTATCACATGGTCTGCATCCCGGGGATTCATAAAGCCATGCCGGTAAATGATGGCTTTGTCTTCTCCCACGGGCATGAAGGTGCAGTCCAGGTGCAGAATGCCGGCGTAAGGGTCTGTGTCGCTCTTCAACAGATTGAGCGGGATAATCTTACGCCCAGGGAAAATCATCTTGAGGTATTCCAAGGCCAGGCGGTTGGTGCGGGCGGTTTTTACCTGCCTGTAATCCGGAAAATCGTACTGGCCCAGGAAAATGTAATCCTTATACAAAACCACGTCTCCTCCTTCCACGTGCACGGCCTCCGGCAGATTGTAAATCTGCTTGTAATGGATGCGTCTGTAGATATCTTCGTAAGCGTCAATCTCTTCCTGGCGGTCCGGGATAATGTTGGAAACTATGATTTTGTCATCTATCACAAAGCCCACATCCCTGGAAAAGATTTGGTTGCAGTTTTCCACCAGACGGGGCCGATATACTTTTACGTCGTACTTCTGTAGAATGGATTCGAAGGCGCCCATCTCCTGCACAATGTCCTCCTCCTTGGGATAAACGCCGTTGCAGACGCTCTCGTAGGACTTGCTGTCGTAAGTCTGTTCCAGGGAGGGAACCGGGCCGGAAGAATACGGCATTCCCAGTACCACCTCCCTCAAACGGGCTGTTTCCGACTGTATGTGCAGATGAATCAGCGTCATTAAAATAGTCGTTAAAACTTCGTAAATATAACACTTTTTTGGCATTTGGCCACATATTCCATATTATCTATTATCTTTGTAAAGACAAAAAGGGCCCGTATGTTCAAAGTCAGTGAAATCCTCACCACTCCCCCCTCTGCGTTCTCCTCGGAACTGCAGCAAAAAGTCTATGAAACCTTCCAGTCCAAGGGCATTCCCTTTGAGAGGGTAGACACAGACCCCGGCATCACCATGGAAGACTGCCAGCACATAGATGCCAAAATTGGGGTGAAGATTGTGAAGACCATCTTCCTTTGCAACCGGCAGCAAACAGAGTTCTACCTCTACGTCACCACCGACGACAAGCCATTTGTCACCAGAGATTTTTGCGGAGCACTGGGCATCCCGCGGGTGTCTTTTGCATCGGCCGATAAACTCTGGGAACTCACGGGCGTACTGGTGGGCGCCACCACCATCCTCAGCGCCATCCTCCCCCAGGCCGATAAAGTTCACCTGGTCATGGACAAAAACGTAGCAGAAAGCGAATGGTTTGCCTGCACGGACGGCACCGCCACCTGCTTTGTAAAAATCAAAACGCAGGATCTTCTGAACAAGTATCTGCCCAACAAAGAATTAGCCATCATTTAATTATCCCCAACACTATGAACCGTTCTATCATTGCCATTGCTGCCGCGCTCCTGGTTATTACCAGCTGCGGCACCACCCGTATGACTTCCGAGGAAAAGAAGCGTCAGGAAACCCTCATTGCCAACGCTGTCTGGGCCAAGCTGGACGCCCGTTCCTATGAGATTGACGTAGACTATATGAGCCCCCTGCGCGGCGGCGGACGTTCCGTCACTTTCGGTTACAACGTAAAAGTGGACGGAGACAATATCAAATCCTATCTTCCGTACGTAGGAGAAGCCCGCAGCGTGCCTTACGGCGGTGGCAGCGGTCTCAACTTCGAAGACACCATTGACGATTATCAGGACTCCGGTCTCAAGAAAGGTCGCCGCAACATCACCATTACCACCACCACGGACGAAGACACCTTCGTGTTCAACATCACGGTCTACGACAACACCAAGGCCGACATCCGCGTACACAGCCGCAACCGCGACGACATCAGCTACATCGGCTATCTGAAACTGAAAGACGGAGAATAAAGCGGAAGCTACAGAGTGGGATTGGTCAGGTACGCCGTAATAACTATGGCAACGCTGATCAAAAGAAGGAAGGCCACGTAATAAACAGCATACCAAATGCTCACAGCAATGGCCTTTCTCACGCTCTTCTTCCAGTCAACACCCAGCATCTGATGCAAATCCAGCGACACGAGCGCCAACATAAGCAAGGCGCTCAGGGACGTGCTTTCCCCCCAGGTGGCAATGAGGGCAAAGAGCATAAAGAAGCTGAACTGGCAAAGGATAAAGGCCGATATGGTGGCGCAGGCCGATGAGCCATAACCATCCCGCCTAAGCACCCGCGCCAGGGCCAGCCACAGCA
>AUXO018223647.1_pt1 | contig 13553 bp, 12 predicted proteins | sample 768731 | NCBI WGS metagenome assembly AUXO01 (sample SAMN02715735, study PRJNA202380) | gut metagenome | biome: sheep rumen | host: Ovis aries | place: New Zealand: Palmerston North
GATTTTAACAGACCGTACGAGAGATGTCTCATGTACGGTCCGGCATCTCTCACGGACGCGGAGCTTCTGGCGGTCGTTATCCGGTCGGGAACAGCGGGACTTAGTGCTATTGATCTGGCAGAGCAGATCCTGCACCTGTCCAGAACGGATACCGGCCTGCTTTCGCTGCTTCACCTTTCCATTCATGAGCTCATGGAAGTTCCCGGAATCGGACAGGTGAAGGCTATTCAGCTGAAATGCGTGGGAGAATTGTCGAAAAGAATCGCCACCTACAGTGCAAGACAGGAGCTTTCGTTTTCCGAGCCGTGTTCCATTGCGGATTACTACATGGAACAGCTGAGGCATGAGGAAAAAGAAAGTCTGTTTTGCATGATGTTAGATACAAAGAACAATATGATAGGAGACGAACGCATATCGACCGGGACCGTAAACTACGCGGTGTTATCTACGCGGGAGCTGTTTCTTACGGCACTCCGGTATCGGGCTGTTTCCATCATTCTCGTTCATAATCATCCGAGCGGTGATCCGACGCCGAGCGAGGAAGATATTTTACTCACCGAGCGCGTCAGGAAGGCTGGGAACCTTCTCAATATTATTCTTCTGGATCACATTGTAATCGGAGACAGGTGCTATGTCAGTTTCAGAGAGAGCGGGATCCTGACAATGGGGGAGTAAATGATAATTCATAATGCGTTCGGCGTTGATCTTGGCACCAGCGCTGTTAAAGTATACTGCCATCATACTGGACAGACTATTGCGGAAAAAAATATGATTGCCATCCGGAACGGCAGACAGGTGCTTGCCGTTGGTGATGATGCATTTGAAATGTACGAGAAAGCACCTGACAACATTCAGGTTTCAAGGCCTGTCATGAACGGCAGAATCGCGGATGTGGCTCAGGTCGAATATGTACTGCATACAATGATAGGGCGGGCGGACAGAAGCGCAGGATATGCTCCGATGATTTTCTTTTCCGCTCCTGTCAACATGTCCGAAATCGAAAAGAGAGCATACTACTCGATCAGCCATGCCGGATACTTCAGAAGCCCGCGTGTCTATCTGGTCGACCGTCCCGTCTGCGACGCCATATCGCTCGGTATCAACATACCGCAGACAAGGGGCTCCATGATCGTCAATATCGGCGGTCAGAATACGGATATTTCCGTGATAGCCAACGAACAGGTCATCATCAGCACGGAAATCTCGATAGGCGGACAGCATCTGAACGAAGCGATCTGCAACGAAATAAGACGTCAGGAAAACCTCATCGTCGGAAGACGAACAGCGAGAAGACTGAAAGCTGTTCTGGCGACACTCGGTGAGGATATACGCGAGACGCGTCAGGTCACAGGTATGAATACGCTCTCGGGCCTTCCGAGACAGGGAACGGTAAGTTCTGAGCTTGTATCTTTCGCTGTTGAAGGCCAGATCTCTCAGCTTGCTACCGAGATCCGTACGTTCCTCGAACGTACGCCGCCGCAGATCCGCGAATCCGTTGCGGAGGAAGGCATATATCTGACAGGTGGGACTACACGTATTCCGTCGATTGACAGATACTTAAAACGTGTCATCGGATGCCCCGTGAATCTTTCAGGATACTACGAGATGTGTACGATACGAGGCCTTGCCGAACTGATCCGAAATAAAGAGCTCCAGAAGTGGGCCTACACGATAGGTAAGAAGAAATGAAAAAGAAACGATTCTCGATAAAAATAAAGAGCAGACATCTGCTCGCAGGTCTGTCGATTCTGTGTTTTCTGATGATTCTCGGAACACTTACCTCTTCGGCTGTACCTTCACCGATCCGGAACGTGGCCGGAGCCATCGTCACACCTTTTCAGAACGGCGTGAACCGTGTCGGTACCGTGATGAACGGATGGGCTTCCGGATTTAAAAATGTTCAGAAGCTGAGCCGTGAAAATGAAGAACTTCAGAGCAAGATCGATGATCTCACGGAAGAAAATAACCGCCTGATTCAGAGCAGCGAGGAACTGAAACGCCTTGAAGAGCTGTATAAGCTGGATCAGGAGTATCCGGAGTACACAAAAGTTGCCGCTTCGGTCATTGCGAAGGATCCCGGGAACTGGTACAGTACATTCATCATAAATAAGGGCAATGCGGATGGCCTTAAGGTAAATATGAATGTCATTTCCGGCGGCGGACTTGTCGGCATTATCACGGAGACAGGTGAACACTGGTCCAAAGTACGCTCCATTATTGACGACGAAAACAATATCAGCGCCATGATCGCAACAACATCCGATACATGTATTGTCTCCGGAAATCTCGCGTCCATGTCGAACGGCCGCATTGATTTTTCGGAACTTCGTGACCGCGGCGATGTTGTTGCGGAGGGCACCAGCATCGTGACTTCCAGTATCAGTACGCAGTATCTGACCGGTATTCTGATCGGATATGTCGCTGAAGTGGCCGAGGACTCGAACCATCTGACAAAATACGGCACAATTATACCGGCGGCGGATTTCAAGAATATCCGCGAGGTCCTGGTCATTCAGGAACTGAAACAGACAAAGGAGAATTCTTAATTGAAGAGAAAAGGGGTTATCCTGATCCTTATATGGATCTGCTTCATTCTTCAGTCAACTGTCTTCAAGCTGCAGACATTCACGAACGTATCACCGAATCTGCTCCTTATGATGACGGTTTCCATAGCATTTATGCAGGGAAAAAAGGAGGGACTGCTTACAGGTTTTGTGAGCGGTCTCCTTATTGACGTCTTTTTCGGAACCATCCTCGGAATATACAGCCTGCTCTACATGCTGACAGGATTTGCAGCGGGAAGTTTTGCCCAGATCTACTTTGATGAAGATGTGACAATTCCGGTCGCGCTTGTCACAGTCGCCGATTTCATCCTGAACTTTCTGATCTATGTGGTGGGATTTCTGCTGCGGGGAAGGACCGCATTTCCGACATATCTGATACAGATCATACTGCCGGAAATGATATTTACCGCAGTGATGACACTGATTTTTTATCGTGTAATTTATAAAATAAATCACGCTCTCAGCGAGAGTGAAAAAGAAGAAAGGCAGTCGCTTTGGATAAGAGATTAAAAACACTTATTAAAAGTGCACATATTGAGCGTGCGACTGTGCTTGCTCTGATTTTTACGATCATGTCGTTCGTGCTGGTCCATCGACTTTACCGTCTGCAGATCATTGACGGTGCGACATACAGAGCCAACTTCAGTCTTATGACGACAAAGACCCGTACGCTCAAGGGAACACGCGGGAATATTTATGACCGCAACGGAAATGTACTCGCATACAATGAACTTTCCTACACACTGACGATCGAAGATTCCGGCACTTACAATACGAAACGTGAGAAAGCGCTTGCTCTGAACAGTGAGGCTTACAAGATATCCAATATCTTAAAATCGCACGGAGATTCTCTCGACAACGAGTTCCATGTCATCATCGGTGAGGACGGAAAGTATACGTACGATTGTACGGGCCGTACCCTTCAGCGTTTCAAGGCCGACGTTTACGGTCATGCGCTCATTGACGAGATGACGCCCGTCGAAGCCAATTCCACGGCAGAAGAGATGATGGCTTATCTCCAGAGTGAAGAGAAGTTTGCAATCATCCGTACGGAAAAGCCCTATACGGAGGAGGAACTGGCAGAAGTCGGGCTTCCGCTCCGGCTGACTCCGCAGGATGTTCTTGATATCACATATGTCCGATATCAGCTGTTCACGACAAGTTACCGGAAATATGTTCCTGTCACGATTGCGACCAATCTTTCGGATGAGTCCGTTGCGGATCTTATGGAGCGGTCAAGTTCTCTCGAAGGTATCGCCATTGTAGACGACACGCTGAGAGTTTACGACGAGCCGGAGGCATTTGCATCCATCATCGGATATACAGGCCGTGTCTCCTCCGAGGATCTGAGCGAGCTTCAGGCACAGAATTCCAAGTACAACAGCTCCTCCATCGTCGGTAAATCCGGCATCGAGAAGATCATGGAGACGACGCTGCAGGGATTTGACGGTCAGGAAACCGTCTATGTTGATAACCTCGGAAAAGTTCTGAAGATTGACGAAGGGAACACGATTAGGCCGAAAGCAGGTAACGACGTCTATCTGACGATAGATAAGAACCTGCAGGTGGCGACATATAAAATGCTGGAACAGCGTATTGCGGGTATTATCGAGAGCGTAATCGTGAACCAGAAGGACTTCGACACATCGAACGTCACCGATACCGCTGATATTCTGATCCCGATTTATGATGTCTATAACGCTATTATTTCGAACAACGTGCTGGACATCACACGGTTCGAAGCAGCCGACGCGTCTCCCGCCGAGCAGTCTCTTGCTTCGGAATTTGCGAAAAAGCAGAATGAGGTATTCGCCCTGCTCGATAACGAGCTGACCGGCGCTACGCCGCTTCCGTACCAGAATCTGACAAAGGAGATGCAGGAATACGAGAGTTACATCGTAAATGACCTGCTTATGTCTCAGACCGGAATCCTGAACAGTACTGCAATCGACAAAACGGATGAGACGTATCTGGCATGGACCCGCGACGAGACCATATCCCTCAGAGAATATCTGACGTATGCGGCCAGCAAGAACTGGATCGATATTTCCGTGTTCAACGACGATGATACCTATCTGGATTCATCCGAAATTTATGAACGCCTTTCGGACTACATTAAGGATTATCTGTCCACGGACAACGATTTCAGCAAGAAGCTCTACAAGTATCTGCTGAATGATGACCGCATCACAGGAAACCAGATTATTCAGACGCTGTATGATCAGGGCGTATTCGACAAGGAAGACGGCGATTACGAGGCCTTCCAGGAGGGATACTATACAGCGTATGAGCTGATTATTTCGAAAATCAATGATCTTACCCTGAAACCGTCTATGCTGGCGCTCGACCCGTGTTCGGGTTCCGCCGTTGTCACAAATGCCAAGACAGGTGAAATCCTCGCATGTGTCACATATCCGGGGTATGATAACAACAGGCTGTCCAACTCTATGGACGTCGCCTACTACAATTCACTGGCACAGGATCAATCGAGGCCTTTCTATAATAAGGCTACGCAGCAGACTACAGCTCCCGGATCTACATTCAAGCTGGTAACTGCGACTGCCGGCCTGGAGGAGGGCGTGATCAATAACGATACACTCTTTACCTGTACCGGTACATTTGACCTGATTGAGACGCCGCTGAACTGCTGGTATAAATCCGGACACGGTGTACTGAATATCGTCGGAGGTATTGAGAACTCCTGTAACGTTTTCTTTTCAAATGTAGCTTACGAGCTCGGTATTAACGAAGAGGGTAACTGGTCCGACTCCCTGTCGCTGTCCAAACTTCAGTCATATGCCAAAATGTATGATATGGATAAAAGTTCCGGCATTGAGATCCCGGAGGCGAGCCCCGGAATATCCGACCAGTACGCTGTTCCGTCTTCAATCGGACAGGGAACACACTCTTTCACGACGACACAGCTCGCACGATATGTCACAACGCTTGCAAACAGCGGAACGAGTTACAGTATCTCACTGCTTGACCAGGTTACGGACTCTGACGGTAAGGTCATTCAGGATTATTCACCTTCGATAGAGAGTCACGTTTCAATAAGCAACAACACCTGGAATGTAATTCATCAGGGCATGCGGGCCGTTATTGAGAGTAAGTACGAGTATACGGACATGCCGATAGCAGTAGCGGGCAAGACCGGAACGGCTCAGGAATCAAAATCAAGGCCTTCCCATGCGCTTTTTGTGAGCTATGCTCCGTACGAAGATCCCGAGATCGCTCTTGCGGTACGTATAGGTAACGGCTATTCATCTACCAATGCTACACTGGTAGGAAAGGATATCTACCAGTATTACTTCAACTTAGTAGACGAATCTCAGCTTATCACGGGCAGTGCAAGAACGGACTATGTATCGTCTGCACAGGTCGACTGATGTTCATGTGTATTATTCTTCATCGTGAGCACAATCTCGCGATGAAGAATGAAAGCCTTCATCAGATTCAGACACGCGTACAGCGTACACTTTCATATTGATGCAAGGAGTATTATTTAGATTACATGCTTAGACAGTATAAAATCAGAGATTACAATTTCAGACTGGTCCTGTGGCTCCTGGTACTATCGATTATGGGGGTTCTGCTCGTCGGATCTGCCGAGTCCACGCTGCAGTTCCGTCAGCTCGGAGGCGTAATTCTAGGTCTCATAGTCATGGTCATCGTATCTCTTACCGACTATTCCTGGATTATGAATTTCTATTGGATAGCCTATGTCGGCAACATCTTTATGCTTTTACTGGTTATTGTTGTCGGTTCCGACGCCGGCGGCGCCACGAGATGGATTTCAATAGCAGGTCTCAGATTTCAGCCGGTCGAACTTACGAAAATCATACTCATCGTATTTTTCTCGAAATACTTCATGGATACCGAGAACAATCTGAACAGACCGAGAAGTATTCTGAGGTCGCTTCTTCTGATCGGTCTGCCTCTGTTCCTCGTTTTCAGTCAGCCGGACCTTAAGAATACTCTTACAATTATGGCAATTTTTTCGATCCTGTACTATTCGGCCGGACTAAGCTACAAAATCATCGTATCCGTTATTGCTGCCGTGGCTATTCTTGCCGGCGTGTTTATGGCTATCGTCACACAACCGAACCAGCATCTTATTCGAGAGTATCAGCGTCAGCGTATCATGGCGTTCCTGAATCCGGACGAAGCGGAATACACGGATGACACGACGCAGCAGAATAACTCTGTCACTGCGATCGGCAGCGGTATGTTGACCGGCAAGGGATTGAATAATTCAGACGTCTCTTCAGCCAATAAAGGAAATTTTATTTCCGAGATACAGACAGACTTTATCTTTGCGGTGGCAGGGGAGGAGCTCGGTTTTCTCGGAAGCTGCGGTATCGTCATATTGCTTTTACTGATCGTTCTGGAATGCCTGCATATGAGCACACGGGCAAAGGACCTGTCCGGAAAGCTTGTCTGTTGCGGGGTAGCTTCCAACGTTGCCCTGCAGAGCTTCATCAACATAGGCGTTGCCACGAGAATGCTGCCCAATACAGGAACACCGCTTCCTTTCGTAAGTTATGGCCTTACATCGCTGGTCAGTCTTTATATCGGTATGGGCATGGTGCTGAATGTAGGACTTCAGGAAAAAATTGAATTGGAAGAAGTAAGCCACAGGAGATATCCGGTACATCAGGAGGGATAAATCGTGAAAGTGAGAAATTTTCTCGAAAAAAAACCGGGTCCGGTAAAACTGTTCGGTCGGCGGAGCGACAAGAAATCACCTGATCAGGATAAGACTGCCCCTGAAGATGAAGTGAAAGATGAAGTCACCGTTGATGCGGCGGACGAAGGCAACCTTGCGGGCAAAGACAACTTGGAGGTAACAGATAAGGGCAAGAGCCGTTTAACTGCCATTACAGGGAATATAGCGAGCTTTTTCCGAAATGAAGTCAGATTTATGCGGTCTCTGTCTCCCAGGATGTACCTGACCGTCACATTGCTCGGTATCATGCTGGTAGCTGCCACGATCGGCATAGTCACTGCACTGATCCTGCATCATGCGGATAATCTGCCTTTGACAGCTCCGTATTCCAACAAAGACCTCGTTTATCAGGCCAGTGAGGATACAGCGCTTGCTGTCAGCAGCGCATTGTCCTCCGATCTTTGTGTCGGGAAAGATAACACGAGCACTGGTGATATCGTTCTCAAGGAAGGAGAATCTGCCGCACTCTTCGATCTGGAAGACAAGGAAGTCATATTTGCCAAAAACATGTATGAAAAGATATACCCTGCGTCCATCACCAAGATCATGACGGCGATTCTTACGTTAAAATACGGGAATATGGACGATGTGGTCACGATCATGTGGCGAGACCTGGAACTCGAGTCCGGCTCACAGGTCGTGGGATTCCATATCGGCGATCAGGTGACCGTCCGAGAGCTTTTGCACGGACTTCTTGTCCACTCGGGAAATGATGCGGCGATGGCTCTGGCAAGATACGTCGGCGGCGGGTCAATGAACAGTTTTATCCAGATGATGAACGATGAACTCGTTCAGATCGGAGCAACAGGTTCCCATTTCACAAATCCGACCGGTCTGCAGGATTCGGATCATTATACCACTGTTTATGATATCTACCTGATGCTGAACGAGGCGATAAAGTATAGCGATTTTGTCAGCATTATGCAGATATCGGTCTACAACGTCACTTACACGACCGCGGAAGGCGAGACGAAGTTCGTAAACCTTGACTCAACCGACCACTATCTGACCGGCGAGATCAAACCGCCTAAGGATGTTGTCGTTCTGGGCGGTAAGACGGGTACGACATCTAGTGCCGGACACTGTCTTGCCATTGTTTCGCAGAACGCGTTCGGACAGCCGTACATATCGATCATAGTAGGAGCACAGACAACGGAAGACCTGTATGAAGATATGAATGTACTCCTGTCTGAAATAAACTGAGAGCCCTACATAATCCCTTGTGTTTTTTGGGCATATAAATTATAATTATAGTCAAGAACCGGGTACCTGTTTCAGGTTCCACCGACGCTGAAAATGATAGTAAACACAATGAATAAAGGAGGAAAACGGATATGGTTCGTTTAATTGTTGGTCATAAAGGTAAAGGTAAAACGACAGAAATCCTGCAGATTGCTAATCAGCATATTAAAGAGGCAACAGGTAATGTCGTTTATCTTGACAAGAGCAACAAGCATATGTATGAATTGAACAATAAGATCCGTCTTATTGACGTATCCAGATATCCGATTGAAAATAGTGAGCAGTTCATCGGCTTCGTCTGCGGTATCGTTTCACAGGATCACGATCTGCAGGAGATGTATCTTGACGGTCTGCTGAAATGTGCAAAACTGAAAGAGGATGAAATCACGGAAACTATTCTGAAGCTTAACAACGTCAGCACCCAATTTGACTTTGAACTTATTATTTCCGTCTCTGTAGCACAGGAAGAACTTGATGAACGACTTCAGGAGCTCGTTCTTCTTTCGCTTTAATGTTTTGCGGCTATAAACAAGCATAAGGGATGAAAATTGAAAGATAGAGATAACACAAATTCCGGTATTCAGCGTTATTTTACGCTGAATATCGGAACGATTATTTTCAGTGCGGTTTTTATTTATCTGGTGGTCAGCCTGGTTTTGTATCTGACATCAAATCATGTTCAGTCCTATCAGGTAACATCAGGACCGCTTGCTAAAAACAATACATATACCGGACTTGTTCTCCGATCAGAGCAGGTGGTATCGGCCGACTCCGGCGGATATATAACCTATTATGCGCGCGATAATTCGAGGGTGAAGCGCTACGGTGCCGTCTATTCCGTAAGCCCGTCCTCGCTGGATAAAGAGGGCGCTGAGATATCGGAAGAGACGCTTTCCGGCATTCGAAAGCATGTGCGTGACTTTGCAACGGGTTATTCACCGAGAGATTACCGCAATGTGTATTCTCTGAAGTATACCCTGGAGGGTGATATACTGGACAATACACTCGCAGATTCTCCCGATCTGGTTACGAATACGGGAGCTCCCTCTATCACATTCGGAAATCAGACCATCAGCACCTGCCCCGTAGACGGTATGGTCAGCTATTGTATTGACGGATACGAGAATTTTACTCTGGAAGATATCACTCCGGATACCCTTGACAGAAATTCCTATCACGCGACCGATCTCAAGATAAGCGGTCAGATCAAGGCAGGACAGCAGGTCTACAAGGTAATCAACTCCGAGAACTGGTCGCTGATCATTCCTCTTACCTCCAGACAGATCGTGCAAATGACGGATAAAAAGACTATGCGCGTTAAATTTTTGTCGGACGATGTAACGCAGAATGCAACATTTTCGATCCTGACATCAACGGACGGTTCATATTACGGGAAGCTTGATTTTACATCCGGTGTCATCAGATATCTCGATTCAAGGTTTCTGGATATCGAACTTGTTACAAATGCCGCCACCGGTCTCAAAGTTCCCGTAACTTCCGTGGTCTCCAAGAAGTTCTACACGATACCTGTTGAGTATGGAACACAGGGCGGAGACTCCAATTCTGTGGGCTTTCTTCGATACAAGAGAGCGGAAGACGGAAGCGACAGTACCGAATTTATCGCACCGACCATATACAATGTTCAGGACGGCAAATATTATATTGACACCATTGACTTCGATGAAGGCGATATCATCATGAAGGAAGGTACATCGTCCGATCGTTATATTATTAATAACACGGATACTCTGGAAGGTGTGTACTGTACTAATAAAGGATATGCTGTCTTCAGACGAGTCAATATTATTGACAAGAATGAGCAGTACTGTCTCGTTGAGAGCGGCACGCCTTACGGTATAGCTCAATTCGATTATATCGTCACGGATTCTACCAAAGTAAGAGAATCACAAGTGACTGCGAGGTAAATTATGCTGAAAGCAAATCTGGATCATGTCAGAAAACTGGTCGATGAAGCGTGTGAACGAAGCGGACGAGATGCTTCGGAAGTGACGATCGTAGCGGTCAGTAAAACAAAGCCCGAAGAAGCTATCATGGAACTCTATGAAGCAGGTCACAGAGATTTCGGTGAAAACTATATTCAGGAGCTCAGAAAAAAGCATGATGATCTCCCGAAGGATATTCGTTGGCATATGATTGGTCATCTGCAGCGCAACAAAGTCAAGTATATCGCGGAATATATTCATCTGATTCATTCTGTTGATTCCTATGCGCTTGCCGAGACGATCGACAAGGAGGCCGCAAAACATAATCGAATCATTCCGATCCTGATCGAAGTGAACGTGGGCGGAGAGGAAAGCAAGTTCGGTGTAACACCTGAGGAGACAACGGCCCTTGTCGAACAGATCAGCCATCTCCCTAATATACGGATAGAAGGCCTTATGACGAGCGCTCCGTATGTTGAAGATCCTGAGGAAGATCGGGCGTGCTTCGCCAATTTGCGCGATTTAAGTGTTGACATAGATAGTAAAAAAATTGATAATGTAAAAGTAAATGTTTTGAGTATGGGTATGTCCAATGACTATATTGTGGCTGTTGAAGAAGGTTCCACAATGGTCAGGGTCGGAACAAGTATATTCGGCGCGCGTGACTACTCAAAATAATGAGATCGGAGAATGTTAGGGTATGAGTTTGTTTGATCGGCTTCTTGGCGCTATCAGGTTGGGTGATGACGAATTAGATGATGACGATTACGACGAAGATGACGAACTGGATGAAGAAGACGACGAAGATGAAGATTTTGAGGAAGATAAGCCGAATAAGCTGTTCAATATGAAATTCCGGAAAAAGTCCCGCGACACAGAGTACGACGAAGAGGATGAGGAAGACTCTGACGAAGAGGACGAGGATGAAGAAGAGGAAGAGGAGAAACCGAGAAGATCTTTCTTTTCATTCGGGAGCAGAAAGAAAAAAGCTTCACGTGATGAAGAAGATGATGATGAAGATGAGGAAGACGATGAGGATGAAGAGGAGGAAGAAGAAGTTCCTCGCGCCAGACGTTCTTCCGAGAGAAAATCATCCAGATCGCGCGACCGCAGATCACAGCCCCGCCGAGATACTTCTGCCCGCCAGTCACAGAGCGGTTATACATCTGCTCAGAGTACATACACATCTTCCGGATCATATTCTTCGGCAGCGTATTCTTCAGCAGGGACAACAGCCGGTCGTACAGGCTACAGGAGCCAGAGTGATGAGATCGATTGGTCATCCTTCGTCACGCAAAAGCCCGGCGTAAAACCGAGGACACATAAGAAACGGAATACAGGAGCCAGGGTAAGAGTAGAGGTCATCGTTCCGAAGTCCATGGAAGATACGCAGGATATCGCAGAACTGCTTATGTCCGATGCGGCCGTGATTCTGAATCTGGAATTTATCGATGTGGATACAGCTCGAAGAATCGTTGATTTTTCATGCGGTGCATGCTATGCCCTTGACGGAGGTGTACAGCAGGTTTCAAATTATGTCTACATTCTCACGCCGGTGAATGTTGAGGTATCCGGAGATTTCACAAGCATGTTCAGTAACTTCTTTGATTTTACATCTAAGAGATCTGTATACTGATCTGCCAATGGATTATAGATAACAGTCGATTTCTGGCACCAGGCTTCAGGGTCTGGTGCTTTCTTTTTAGTCAATTCTTTTTTGGTCAATTTTCAGTATGTTTAGTGAGGAGAAGAACATGAAACTGTATTTCAGCAATTCTTTTGAGGATCTTAAAAAAGCTTTTTCCGGGTTATCCGCAATGCCCGGGAAAGTCTGTATTGTTGCCGACACGAACACCGGCCCGCTTTATGCAGATTCGATCATTGATGCTTTAGGGGAAACGTTCGAGAATGTGGATAACTTTTTCTTCCCTGCCGGCGAGGAGAATAAGAATCTTCGTTCCATCGAAGCGCTTTACGGCTTTCTTCTTGATAAACACTATGACAGGCATGACTGCCTGCTTGCCCTCGGTGGCGGAGTTGTAGGGGACATGACAGGCTTTGCGGCCGCTACATATCTCAGGGGAATTTCATATGTACAGGTCCCTACAACACTTCTTGCACAGGTCGATTCCAGTATAGGAGGAAAGACCGGCGTAGACTTTATGGGCTATAAGAATATGGTCGGTGCCTTCCATATGCCTGAATTCGTATATACGAATCCGCTGACTTTGAAGACTCTTCCCGAGGAAGAATTTATATCGGGAATGGGTGAGGTGCTTAAATCCGCTATGCTGGCCGACAGCGAATTCTTCGAATGGATTCTTGACAATATGGACGGTATAACGGAGCAGGAAAATGACGTAATTTTTGAGATGGTCAGAAGAACAGCTTCCATCAAAGAGAAAATAGTAGATCGGGATCCGACCGAAAAAGGTGAGCGTGCGCTCTTAAATCTCGGGCACACGATCGGTCATGCCATCGAGAAGTACAAAGATTTCACCATGCCTCACGGTATGTGTGTGGGACTCGGATGTATCTCGGCGGCGGCAATCAGTATGAAACGGGGTTATATAGGACCGGAAGAACTCTATGAAATTCGGGATGTGTGTGTCATGTTCGGTCTTCCGATGTTCGCAGACGGTATTGACGATCAGGCAATACTCAGCATTACAAAATCAGATAAAAAGATGATCGGAGGACATATCCGTTTTATTCTTCTTAAGGAAATCGGAAAAGCTGTTATCGCGGACGATGTGACCGATGAGGAGATCCTTTATGGAATCCGGTTCATAAACGGGGATGAGATCCGCTTCGAAGATTGAATAAGGAGATAAAACTGCTTATGAAAACGCAAAAGCAATACGGGCGCTGTTTAATAGCCGTCGTTCTGTTCGGTGTGCTGGTCTGCCTTGATCTTATGACGAAACTCTGGGCACAGAATACACTACCCGAGAAGCCGATCATTCTGATACAGGGCGTGTTCGAACTTCGATATCTGGAGAACAGAGGCGCTGCGTTCGGCCTCCTGCAGAATCAGAGGACGTTCTTTATCATCCTGACGGTCATTTTTCTTGC
>AUXO012637982.1_pt1 | contig 13551 bp, 13 predicted proteins | sample 768731 | NCBI WGS metagenome assembly AUXO01 (sample SAMN02715735, study PRJNA202380) | gut metagenome | biome: sheep rumen | host: Ovis aries | place: New Zealand: Palmerston North
CCTCTTCTACTGAACATTCCGGATACTCTGCTGAGCACACCGGCAGTATTATCTACAAGAAGTGAAAGTACTTTTGTTTTCATATATTCACGTCCTTTCAAATAGTGATAAAAACATAAATATTTTAGCTTTTATAAAGTATATTGTCAATGATTTATATGTTCAATAAACTATAACCGGCATGCCCTCTTCAATGATTCCGTAAAGCTCCTGAGCCTTTGAATATGGCATATTTACACAGCCGTGCGAACCACCTCCGATGTATATTTGACCTCCGAAGGCTCCTCTCCATGTTGCATCATGAAAACCTATACCACCATTAAATGGCATCCAGTAGGTTACGTGAGACTCATAATCGTCTCCTCTCAGTACTGCCGGAGACTGTTTGTAATCAACTGAATAAATACCGCTCGGGGTTGCTCTTCTGAGGTTTACATTTCCGGTAACAACATCAGAATCAAGAACAACCTTATTGTTTTTATAGATATACATATGCTGATTTTCTATATCGACCTCGGCATAAAAATTACCGATATCATCCTTTGTCTCTTCATCATAGGTATATCCAGAAACCTCAAAAACCGGAGTTCTCGTAACATTGTTATAATGAATGATATCATTATAAAGGGCTTCCGTTTCTTTCTCAGTATCTATCTTCCAGCCATAATCGCCCTGAATTACCGTTATCTTTTTTCCACCGTGAGTTTTAAAGGTACGTGGTTTTTCGAAAGTGTCATGGAGTCTTGAAAAGCTCTCAACTACTGCCCTTACCTTATTCAAACTGACAGTAGCGTTGTAATTATCTGCAATCCTGATTGTTGAGAACAGCTGTTCAGAGGTGATCGGAAGCTCTGTATCTCCATATAAATAAATGATGTTAAGTGAGCTTATCTTGTTGCACAGCTTGACACACCTTACCACACGATCGCTGTCAATCTTATATTCTGCTTCTCTATAGAAGCCCTCCTCTTCTACATCAATAGAGTTTCCACCACTCTTGATTATCTCCTGGATACGTGCCTTGAGTGCTGCCGGATTCTCTATAAGAGTACCTGGATTTTCATCAACAGCTTCAACAACATTATCCTTATTAACTACTATTTTGGGATTCTCGGGTTCGACCATGGATGACTCATCCATCTCCTTAAGTCTGTCAAGTTCAAAGGAGAGCATCTTGTAATCCACATTGATATATCTGTCGATTGTATATGGCTTGTTCCAGAAAGTAGAAACCCAAAGGAACGGGTTCTGTTCTCTTTTTATCTGATCCAGATAAGATCTGTAATCTATATTGTAACCTATCCTGTCACCGGACAGCACTTCCGTTTTATCTCTGAATTTTATCTCAAACTTGAAATCTGCCGGATTCTCATACATAGCATTCTCTACATATGCAGGGCTTTTAAAACCATAATCCTTTCCGTTTATTATAGTACCAGGATAATAAGTATCTATCGAGGTAAGCACCATAGCCAGATAGACAAGGACTATGATACTTAAAACACTTATTATGGTATATCTGATTATCTTATTGGACCACATTTTTTATTCCTTTAAAAATATTCATTAATATTATTTAAAACACACAACTACTATTTCAGATTTATTATTAAATCTAATTTTTATCGAATGCTGACCTATACCATTCGTAACGATCATCTGTGTATCATCTTTTTTATAAAGCCCATAATCATACTTCGGGAAAGGATGAAGTCTAGGTGATATCATACCTCCCAAAACAGGTAGTCTGACCAGACCGCCATGGTAGTGACCGGCAAGAACAAGCTCGGCTCCCCACTCAGAATAGCCCTTTATGAAATCAGGAGTATGCCCCAAAAGTATCGTATACTTTGAACTATCTCTCTGACCAAGCACCTTCGTCAGCTTATCTCCTGTCAACTTCGGATACTTAATCCTCTTATAATAACTAAGAGGTATATCAACTCCATATACATCCAGGTAATCCAAAACCTCCTCATGGCAGTTGACAAGAAATCTAACTCTTTTATCAAGCGCACTTAGATATTGTTCCCAGACCGAACCGTTTCCATATATATTTTTTATTATCTTTCTCTCATGATTACCATATGAATAGTAGACAGGATAAATCTCTGCCAGATTATTAATAAGACTTATAGCAGGTTCCATATCATCATATTCATCCCTACCATTTATCATATCTCCGCCCAGCAGAACAACATCCGGCCGAGCCTCCTCTACTGCAGAAATAATAGCATCATTAAGCGCTCCTTCTTTCGCCTCATGGAAATCCGAAATAAAAACTATCCTGCGTCCAGAAAGCTTCTCACCGCCATCTATTTCATATTTTTTAATCCTGATCTGACTCATTTAGGTCGTTACCTCTATACCAGCTTCCTCTTCAGCTTGTCTTCTGAAGTCCTCTATCTTATCAGGTGATATATCCGGAAGTTCATCCATAGATGATATACCAAAGCTTCTTAAGAAGTCATCGGTTGTACCAAATAATATAGGATGTCCGGGCGCATCCAGTCTGCCCACCTCACATATGAGGTTGTAATCAACAAGTTTATTTACAGCATGACTGCACGATACACCTCTTATCTTCTCTATCTCAGCCCTTGTAACCGGCTGTTTATATGCTACTATGGATAGAGTTTCAAGAAGCACATCTGTAAGCACATGCTTCTTCGGCATATTTACAATCCTTCCGAGAATCTCGAAGTATTCATTCTTTGTACATAGCTGATACTTTCCATCAAGCTCTATCAGCCTTATACCTCTATCCTCACTATTTAAATCTTCCATAAGTTCACTTATGGCCACCTTAAAATCTTTTTTGTTGATGGGTTCTTCTTCAGTCCCCAGTGCACTTAGCAGCTTACCTTCATCAACAGCTCCCCCTATAGCAAAAAGAACTGCCTCAATTGCCGCTTTTAGATTGATATCATTCATAAACTGTTTCCTATTCTAACGAATCTATCAAAATTTCACCAAACATCTTATCCTGCCTGATTGTAAGTATTCCTGACTTCATAAGCTCAAGAATAGCCAGAAATGAGACTATGAGATTCATCTTTCCTCTTTTTCCTTTTAAAAGAGTTTTGAAGTTAATACTCCTCAAGCCCTTTATCTCTGTCCTTATCTCAAGCATCTTGTCTTCAAGCTTTATCTCATCTCTGGTAATCGTTCCGAATTTACTTCTCACAGGATCGACTCTGTCTATCTCACGTTTAAGTAGTGTCTGGAATATCTCATTAAGCTTTTTCATGGTTAGATCGCCTATGAGTTCTGCTGGATCTACCTCTTCCTTGAAATTCTTCACTTCCTTCGGAATAGATTCACCTTTAAAATATGCACCACTTGCATCGATGGACATATCCTTCAATTCCGCTGAAGCATACTTATACATCTTGTACTCAAGAAGACTCTTAACAAGCTCAGCCCTCGGATCATCCTCCTCTTCCTCTTCATTTTCCTCTTTAGGAAGAAGCATCTTGGCTTTAATGGATATAAGTGTAGCTGCCATAACAAGAAACTCACTCATTACATCCATGCTTTCTTCTTCCATAGTATCAAGATAATCGAGATATTGTTTTGTTATCTCTACAATAGGAATATCAAATATATTGAATTTGTTTTTCTCTATCAGATGAAGAAGGAGGTCAAGCGGTCCTTCAAAACCTTCAAGCTTTACATCTATTTTATCCATCAGTGATTATTCATCCCAGGAAAGGGTTGATGACTCCTTCTTTTTATCTCTTCCAAGGAGGTTACGAAGTGCATCCTTTGCAGATACATTTTCAAAAAGGATCTTATTTACCTCCTCTACTATAGGCATCTCAACTTCATACAGGCTTGCGAGCTTAAGAGCAGCCTTAGCAGAATAAACACCCTCGACAATCATTTTGACTTCGTCCATTGCTTCCTGATAGGTATAACCCTGACCAATCAGAAAACCTGCACGCCTGTTACGGCTATGAACAGAAGCACATGTAACTATAAGGTCTCCTGTTCCCGAAAGACCGGAAAATGTAGTAGCCTTTCCGCCCATAGCAACTCCAAGAGATGTAAGCTCATATATACCTCTAGTTATAAGAGCAGCTTTGGCATTATCTCCACATCCAAGGCCATCAGCTATACCGGCTGCGAGAGCGATAACATTTTTTACAGCCCCGCCAAGCTCAATTCCTATAACATCAGGACTTATATATACTCTGAAGAAGTTGTTCATGAAAACATCCTGAATAAACATGGCAAGCTCTTTATCATCAGAACCGACAACTACAGTAGTAGGAAGTTCCTTTCCTACCTCTTCTGCGTGGCTTGGTCCTGAAAGAACAGCAATCTTCGCCTGAGGAATCTCTTCTTTTATAACCTGTGAAAGTCTCTTCAGGCTGTCTTCTTCAATCCCTTTAGCAACATTTACAATTACCTGTTCATCAACTATATATGGCGCTACGCTCTTAGCTGTGGTACGCACAAATGGTGACGGAACAGCCATAACTATAAGATCAGCATCATCAACTGATGCCTTCAGATCTGTTGTATATTCTACATTACCTGGAAGCATAACTCCCGGAAGCTTTGTTTTGTGCTGAGAGTATTCCTTCAACATGGCAATCTCTTCAGCATCGATTGACCATACTGTTAATGTATGTCCGTTAATTGTAAGCAGCTTAGTAAGAGCAATTCCCCAACTTCCTGCACCGAGAACGGTTATCTTCATTTATACTCCCTCCTGTTTTTTCATATGGAATTTATTCTCTGTATGATTCATCAGTCTGATGATGTTCTGCTTATGCTTACATATTGCAAGAACAGCAAGAATCACAACGAGAACAGAACTTTCAATAAATGCATTCTTAGATGACGGAACATTCATATCAAAACATGTGAGTCCCATTAATCCCTGAAGGATATAGCAAACTGCAATACCTATCATAAGAACTATAGAACCGACTGACATATATTTTGAAACAAATATAGTTCCTGCAAATATAGCAAACATAATGACAATAAACCAAGGATGCAGAACGCTTGCAGCAAATCCTCCGATAGTAGCTATACCCTTTCCACCCTTGAACTTCAGATATACAGGGAAGATATGACCAAGCACAGCCCCAAGTCCGACATATGTCATAATCAGATAATATGAATCAGGATATGATCCTCTGAATATAAATCTGGCAGCCATACATGGCACAAATGACTTGCAGAAATCACCTATAAATACAACCAGGCCAGCCTTGAAGCCGAGAACCCTGAGTGCATTCGTTGTTCCGGAATTACCACTTCCATGTTCTCTGATATCTATTCCGACCAGCTTGCTATATAGAACACCTGTTTCGATAAGACCAAAGCCGTATCCCACAACAAGACATATGATTCTCAGATATATGCTCATCTGCTTTCTTTCCTTTCTCTGAGGATTATTTTAATCGGAGTTCCCTTAAACAGGAACGCTTCCCTAAGTTTATTCTCTATATATCTTATATAAGAAAAATGCGCAAGCTCCTTACTATTTATGAAAAGTACAAATGTAGGCGGCTTAACTGACACCTGTGTGATATAGTAAAGCCTGAGACGTTTACCCTTATCACTAGGCGGTTCATTTTCCGCAACAGCATCTGTAAGTATCTCATTCAGAACACCGGTCTGAACTCTCATACAAGAATACTGCTCTACAAGATCGATGGTATCATATAGCTTTACGAGTCTCTGACCAGTGAGCGCAGATACAAAAAGCATCTCAGCATAAGGCATATAAGCAAGCTTCTGTCTAATTTCTTTCTTAACTCTGTTCATCGTATTGGTATCCTTCTCGACCAGATCCCATTTATTAACTACGATGATCATGCCCTTACCGCGTTCATGTGCAATTCCGGCAATTTTAGTATCCTGATCAGTAATACCTTCCTCAGCATTTATAACTAAAACCGCAATATCACATCTCTCTACAGCTGCAACAGTTCTTATAATACTGTATCTCTCTATCTCATCCTTAATCTTGGATTTTCTTCTCAGACCGGCTGTATCTATAAATACATATTCTTTTCCATTTCTCTTAATCCTTGTATCTATAGCATCTCTCGTTGTACCTGCTATATCCGATACTATAAGTCTGTCAGTACCCAGAAGCTTATTAATGATAGAAGATTTACCGGTATTTGGCTTACCTATCACAGCAATTCTAGGTGTATCATCCTCTTCTTCCTCTTCGTCACTATCGCCGAACTCCTCGATAACTTTCTCAAGCATATCTCCTAGTCCGAGCTTGCTGGCAGCAGATATCGGATACGGATCACCTATTCCCAGATTATAGAATTCATAAACATATGATTCATATTTTTCAAAATTATCAACCTTATTAACGCAAAGAATCACAGGCTTTTTAGACCTGCGCAGCATATCGGCAACCTGCATATCAGTCGCCGTAACACCGGACTTAACATCCGTTACAAATATGATTACATCTGAGGTCTCAATAGCTATCTCAGCCTGTTCTCTCATGGATTTTTTGATGATATCCTCAGTATCTGTTTCGATACCTCCCGTATCCACGATAGTAAACTTGTGAGTAAGCCAATCAACATCAGCATATATCCTGTCCCTGGTAACTCCCGGGGTATCCTGCACTATGGCGACTCTCTCTCCCGCAAGAGTATTAAACAGAGTGGACTTTCCAACATTTGGTCTTCCTACAATAGCGACCATTTTCTTAGCCATATCTTCACCACTTTCAATAAATCAAACAGACATAATTTTACAATATCAGCAGGTTAATGTAAAGAGCAGGTAGAATCAAAAAGCAGCCTCTATATGTGTTATCTCTCCGCCCCGTATACCTATCACATCATACCTGATTGAGGTAATTTCAGGATTATATCCATTTACCTTCATATAGAATAATGATGCACGCCTTATCCTCTGCTGTTTAGTACGTGTAACCGCTTCAAGAGGATCTCCATGAGATAAGTCTTTTCTGTACTTAACCTCTACAAAAACCAGATACTCTTTATCTCTCGCCACAATATCTATCTCAGCACTTCTCGTCTGGAAATTCATGTCCAAAATAACAAAGTTCTTTTTACGTAGATAATCAGCAGCTATGGACTCATAATTCTTTCCAATATCTCTTTTATTTATCATACAAAATTCCCGATAAAACTTCTCCTATGTATCTCACAAGGTCCTATCTTCTTAAGCACCTCTATATGCGATGCAGATCCATAGCCCTTATTACTGTCAAATCCATATTCAGGATATTTCTTACTATACTCAACCATCATTCTGTCTCTCGTAACTTTTGCAACTATACTAGCCGCAGCTATTGAAACCGACTTGGCGTCCCCTTTAACTATAGGAACCTGTTTCAAATCAAGCCCCGGAATCTTAAATGCATCTACAAGAACCATATCAGCGGGCAACGACAGCCCTAGAACTGCTTCCTTCATAGCAAGAGAGTCGGCAACAGCTATTCCCAGCTCGTCAATCTCCTTTTCATCCTTGATACCGATTTTATAGCTGACAGCATTTTCCGTTATTATCTGATACAGTTCCTCACGTCTTTTTTCATTAATCTGCTTAGAATCATTAATATGAGGTATTATCAAGCCTTCCGGAAGAATAACGGCAGCTGTGACTATTGGTCCTGCCAGCGGTCCTCTTCCGACCTCGTCAACTCCACAGATACTGTGATACTCAGAGCCATACTTTTCCTCAAACTGCATCATCTGTTTAACTCTTTCTATTTCATTTCTGATAGAGTTTATCTTCTTTTCAGCAGAAGAAACAGTTGCCTTAACGCCACTTCGTTCATCACTTTCGTACTTCTCTACAAAAGCATATAATGCTTCAAGCTCCTTTTCATAATCAAGCAGACCAAACTCACCTGTTTTCTTATATTCTTTTTTTATATCAGCTATTGAAACACTCATTTTAACTGCCTCTCCTTAGAAAAAGCATCTAAAGCTTATGTCTTTAGATGCTTTTATTTGTATAACTATAAGATGTTACTTCACTCTTCCGAACTTACTGAACGGCGTTAATCTCAGAACAGCTTTACCAACAATCTTACTCTTATGTATATTTCCTACATCAGGCCAACGGCTGTCACGGCTGTCATTTCTGTTATCACCAAGAACGAAGTATTCATCCTCGCCCAGTGTTATAGGATCACTGGCAGTACCACTATCTCTTATTACTTCTTTACCGTAGCTTTCCTTAAGTATATTTCCATCAACTATGATGCTACCGTCCGGTGCAATCTGAACTGTTTCACCCGGAAGACCTATAACTCTCTTGATATAATATACATCCGAATCCCTATATGGAAAAACTATGATATCAAATCGTTTTGGATCACCGACTTTATATGAGAACTTATCGATCCAGAGATTATCTCCATTTTCAAGAGTAGGATTCATAGAATTACCATGAACAGTAGTTCTCTGACCGACAAATGTAATGATGCAGTAGCATATAAGAATGACAATTCCGATATAAATAATGAGCATTAGAAGTTCTTTAACGATATTTACCTCCTGCGGCTTATCGGATTTTTTCTTCTTTTTCTTCTTATAATCAGGATTATATTCCTCATAAGAATCATCGACTTCTTCAGTCTGATTCTCTGCAGGCATCGTTTCATCTGTCACAGTTTCTTCTGCCTGAGTCTCTGTTGTATCTCCTGCCTCTCCGTAAGTTTCGCCATTTACAGTCTCTTCCACAGCAGCCATAGCTTCTACTGTTGCAGCTTCATTAGCAGCGGACTCTGTAGCTTCTGATGCTTCTTCAAAAGCCCCCTCTGTTTCAGAAGAAATGTCTTCTTCTTCCTTAGAGCCCTTTTTCTTTTCTTTTTTTTGCTGCTTCTTCAGAGCTTTCTCTTCTCTTTTCTTTTGCTTTTTATATTCTTTTTCTTCCTCATAGCTCATTTCCTCTGCCCATTTGGCAAAGTCGGAGCGTCTATCTTCTGAATCCGTTGACATATTGGTACTCCAATCAATTACTATAAATCGCTATAATTATAACAAAACATTATAATTATAACAAAAATAAATCAAGATTTCTACGTCTAAGGTGTTTCAAGTGATATTTTTCCAAGTCTTCCCTGTCTTAAGTCATCAAGTATAAGCTTTGAAGCCTTCTCTATATCCTCTTCGCCGCCTTTTTTTATGCATTTCTTATATCTTGCTATTTCGAGCAGCATATCGCTTTCGTTCATCGATCCCTCAAGTTCATACTTAATGCTTATCAGACCGGGATACATACCATTAACCCTCTCCATCATCTTGATGGTAAGCTCTGAAAGCTCGAGTATATTATCATTAATAGAACCGATATATGCAAGACTAAGACCTATCTCATCGTTATCAAACTTCGGCCAGAGTATACCGGGAGTATCAAGCAGGTTTATATCCTTGGATATTCGTATCCATTGATTACCTCTTGTGACACCTGGCTTGTTACCTGTCTTGGCTGTTGCCTTTCCGACATATGAGTTGATAAATGTGGACTTCCCGACATTTGGTATACCTACAACCATTGCTTTAATCGGTCTGGCAGCTATAATACCACGTCTTTTATCTCTTTCTATTTTTTCCTTGCAGACCTCACGAACAGCTTCAGTAACCTTCAGTGTCTGTTTCCGGACTCTGCTGTCCATCATAACTACCTTGAAGCCAAGTTCTTCATAATACTTCTTCCAGAGATCATTAATCCTCGGATCAGCTAGATCCGACTTGTTCATTATAATCACTCTTTTTTTCGAATTCGCCAGATTATCAATATCAGGATTCTTGCTGCTTCCTGGTATTCTGGAATCCAGCAGCTCTATCACAACATCGCAGAGCTTTATATCCTCCTGCATTTTTCTTCTCGCTCCGGTCATATGACCGGGATACCAGTTGATATCCATTACTGTATATCTCCCCTTTTATCCTTAGGCGATAATCTGTAGGTTATCTTACCGACAATCTCAGATTTCTGTACATTTCCATAATTAATATATCTAGAGTCCTCACTGTTACTGGTATTGTCACCAAGGACAAAATACTCCTCATCTCCAAGCGTTATAGTTTCACTGAGAACGCCGGGGGAATTTATATAGGAATAAGGCAGGTCATCGTTTGTATGTTTTCCATTGATAACCAGACGGCCTGCAACGACTGATATAGAGTCTCCGGGAACTCCTACAACCCTCTTTATATCATAATAATCATCACTGCCAATCTTCTTAATGGCTACGATATCATTTCTCTCAATCTTTCCAAACTTGTATGCCAGCTTATTCATAATAAGCTCATCATCATTAGAAATAGTAGATTCCATAGATGGTCCGGTCATATAAACGGTCTGGAAACAGAACGTTATAAAACCATATCCGAGCACAACAGCTGCAAATATGATGAGAAATGTATTGATAAGCCTTTTTCCGATAAAAACCTTCTCAGGTTTCTTCTTTTCTTTTTTTCCAAGTGTAAACTGTGAGGATCCTTTTCTCTTCTTCATAACTGCTCCAAATCAGTATATAGATAAAAGACCGGAGTTAAAACTCCGGTCACATTGATCAAGAAAGTTATTTAACGATTTCCTTAACCTTAGCTCTCTTACCAACTCTGTCACGCAGATAGTAAAGCTTAGCACGTCTAGCCTTACCTCTTCTGACAACATCAACCTTCTTTACAAGTGGAGAATTGAGTGGCCATGTTTTCTCAACACCTACACCATTAGAGTTCTTTCTAACAGTAAATGTCTGTCTTGCACCGTGTCCCTGAACCTTGATAACAGTTCCTTCAAAAACCTGGATTCTTGTCTTCTCACCCTCTTTGATTTCAGCTGATACTCTTACTGTATCACCGACATTGAACTTGAGAGGAGTCTCACGAAGCTCAGCATCCTCGATGCCCTTGATGATCTCTTCATAACTTTTCATAATGAAACCTCCAAAATATGAAATAATATTTTCAGACGTTCTTTCTATCTATCAGATGATATCTCGCTCGGATATCAGACACAGCGGACCGTCTTAATTAAACAACTTGCACAGTATAGCATAACAAAACTGATAAAGCAAGTACTTTTTAATACTCAGCGGCCTTGTCATATGAGGCCTCAAGCTTATCATAAAGAGCATCCATCTCATCGGCACTGTCAGCTAAAATAACTAATGCCTCTTCATACTCTTCTTTAGATATATGTGCATAATCATTTACAAATTCATCTTCTGTAATTCCCAAAGAAGCTATATAACTATCCATATAAGCTCTTACTTCTGATAGATTTTGATCTGGAGCTGAAGTATCACCTAAATCATACTTTTCTTTATGACTTTTTATTATATCCGATATAAGTATCTTCTTATAATAATTCCATATATAGTCAAACGAATCATTATAGAGCTTTACGAGCTGTGCCTCATTCAGTTTATTCTCATATAAACACATGATATTATATACATGTATCTCGATATCAACTGTCTGACCGGCATAATCCTCAAGCCCCAGAACATTTTCAGGAACTTTGTATTCTATAGTCCTGTCTTCATCAATATTCATATCCATAAGCGCTGCATCAATTTCATCTATCAAACCCACACCGCCTACAGTTACACTTATTCGTTCCTTGGAGAGAATTACTCTTCCGGATTTATCCTTAACAGTAAACCCTGCCTCAACACCATCCATAGGCTGTACATCTACTCTGTCATGAACACCTATCTGAATAATCTCAGAGCTCATACCATACTTATAATTATAAAGCTCTTTTACCTGCGAAAAGAATGATTCATAATTCTCATCAAGAACCTCTCTCGCTGTTTTTAATGCACTTTCTGGAGGACTTCCGGTAGGATCTGTCTCACTTCTTATAATCTCATCGACAGATACTCCGCCATCAAATGAATCCTTTTTATAGATATCATAGTATTCAAGCCTGCCTGTACCCTTATCAATATGCTTCTTGTTTCCTCTGTAGAAATAACAGTCAAGTCTGTCCAGATAAGAATCACCATCACAATAATAATTGACACTTGTATATACACCCTTGTCAGGAACAAAGTTATTATCTATATATTCATCGTAAAACAAATCCTTATAAGGGAAATATGTATCATAATCATCCAGATAATAGGTATTAATCGGTGTATAACTATCATCGTCCTTTAAATAATAACAGCGTTCCTTCCTATCAGAATCCCAGGCCACTCTATAGAAACGACCATTTCCCGCAAAATGAATGCCACTGCCTGAATCATACTGAGAAAACGGGAAATATACACCCTTTTCAGAAGTATAATCCATATCCTTAAGTAGTGCATCAAAGGCTTTATCCATCCACGAATACTGATAATTATATACCAGACTGTCTCCCATATAGTCCTGATACTCAGATTCATAGCTTATGGTATAGCCCTTGCCGAGATCAAGCTGTTTAAACCAATGTCTGGCAAGAGGATCTATGCTTATAAATGATTCAATCATAAAAAGCACGGACAGAATACCTGTTATCACATAATATAAGACTGATATTTTCTTATTTTCATAATAAAGACATAGAATATTTAAAAGAATCAGCATAAATATTCCGAGACAGCCAACGAAGTATATATCATATCTGGCAGTTATCGCCGTATGAAAGATAACTCCCATCAGGAATACAAATGCCATAGCCGCCATAAGTCCAAAAAGAGACTTCATATAATCATCAGAGAAAAGTTTCCTTTCAGAAAGCTTTTTTCTGATCTTAAAAACAATCACAAACATAGCTACAAGACTCAGCATTGTCATAATAACGCTGAAATGTGTAAAAAACATCTGTTTAATACGGATTATTATGAATACACGACTATAAACAAAAGCCTTTTCAGCATTTCCCGAGTCTGCAACCCATTTATCATTAACCATAAGGAAGGCTCCAAGGAACATACACGCAGTTGCTGCAGCAACCCAGAAGGAACTGTTCCTGATTACTCTTATAAACCTATCCTTTATGCCTGCCTTACCTTTAAAGAATGTATATAGGATACTCATTCCATAATAGCCTAATACTATAAGGGCACAGTTCTCCTTACAAAAAACCATAAGAATCATCATAAAGCCTTCAGCTATATGATAACCCAATGTCTGGAAAAATAATGCATATACAAAGAATATAAAGATAAAGAAATCGGGAGTCAAATAAGTTGAAAGTCCGAGATATATAGGGATCATGCTTATCATAAGAGCCCCGGCAAATGCTCTTCCGCCGGAAAGAAGCCATTTCTTTTTGAGAATAGTATATAGACAAATAACAGCAAGTATACCGCATATTATCTGAACAACATTTATAACTCTGTAAGAATACGGAGCAATAAACATAAAGGTTCCAACGAGACCGGAGAAACCGTAATTAATATGACTGCATATATTAAAGCCATTAAGAAACTTATCAAAAGTAAAGTCGTAATTATAACAAGCTTCTCCTATCCTGTAAAAATACTCGCCCGAATCCCATCTCTGGAAGGTACCGTACATGGGAAGCCTTAAACATAAAGTTATAACAAGTAGTAATAAAATAAAGACAAGGTCCTTC
>AUXO016373289.1_pt1 | contig 13551 bp, 12 predicted proteins | sample 768731 | NCBI WGS metagenome assembly AUXO01 (sample SAMN02715735, study PRJNA202380) | gut metagenome | biome: sheep rumen | host: Ovis aries | place: New Zealand: Palmerston North
CCGATATTTGAAGGAAGTGTCCAAGGTGTTGTTGTCCATGCAAGGAAATATGCATCTTCATTTTTAACCTTGAAACGAACGATAGCTGTTCTATCCTTAATTGTCTTATATCCCTGAGCTACTTCGTGAGATGAAAGAGGTGTACCACATCTTGGGCAATATGGAACTACTTTAAATCCCTTATAAAGAAGTCCTTTATCCCAGATAGTCTTAAGAGCCCACCACTCTGACTCGATATAATCATTACGGTATGTAACATATGGTTTTCTTACATAAGGTCTTGTCTCATAATCCTGATCATCCATGTCAGCCCAGAAACCAACCTTATCTGAGAACTCCTGCCACATTCCCTTATATTTCCATACTGATTCCTTACATTTCTTAATGAAAGGTTCAATACCGTATTCCTCTATCTGCTCCTTGCCTTCAATTCCAATAAGCTTTTCAACTTCAAGCTCAACAGGGAGACCATGAGTGTCCCAACCACCCTTACGGATGATCTTGTGGCCCTTCATTGTCTGATATCTAGGAATCATATCCTTGATAACACGAGTAAGAACGTGGCCTATATGTGGCTTTCCGTTTGCTGTTGGAGGTCCATCGTAGAAAGTAAATGTAGGAAGATCTTTCTTCTCATCAATACTTTTCTCGAATACGTCATTTTCGTTCCAGAACTTAAGAACTTTGTCTTCGTTTTCAACAAAGCTAAGCTGTTTTGATACTTTGTCGTACATGTATATGTATGTCCTTTCATTAATGATCAACTAAAACTGTTAAAACGGTATACTACTCCCGATAATAACCTAATAAGTATAACACCAGCATAATTATACTGTCAATTTTATAAATATAAGAAAAACCACGTATTTACGTGGTTTTTCTGTAAGTTATGTTGTTCACTTTAATTAATTATCAGATTTCCATTAACAGCATCATAAACATAAACAACATTATCCATATCTCCCCAGTAGATGCTAAATGCCCATACAGGAATAACATTGTTTTCTTCATTTTCCATATAGCAAAGTGTGATCTTATCAATCACGTCATCCGGATACCCTGTCAGCTTTCCATCGCAAAGGTCCTTTTCTACTATTTCCATAAGACTTTCTGGATTTATAATCTTATCCACCTTCTTTTTATCTGAAGTAAATTCATATTCCGGTGCAAATCTTATATTTACAATCTGTGAATCAACCATATTTACAGTTGTTAATTCCATTCCTGTTTCTTTACGAACAACAGGGATATTTTCTAATGTATTATAAAAATTAACGATTTTATAAGTGCAGTTTCTCTTCTTTCCGTCATATGAATCTTTCGCCTTTACATTCATATTAAGTGCGGCCAGTGTATCTTCACACAAGATCAACTCGTCATCTCTTTTTGCATCAGTAAAGCTTGCTGGAGAATCCCAATTATAAAAGTGAAAACTGTCATATTCAAACAAGCCATATTCTCCTACATTATCATTGTACGAATAAGTGCGATCAAGTATGTCGCTTTCTTTATCATAGATTTCATAGAATTTTCCAGCAGAATTATACACATCGCTGACATCATCCATCTTCTTTCCATCGCATAATTCTTTTTCGATCATTTCAACTGTCGGAAATTCTTTTTTGATACTTCCTTCATATATGTCATCACTTAAAATATTTACTTTTGCCTTTATTATGATCTTTTCTTCATTTTCACCTATTGTCTTATCTATTACTTCATTATTCCATTCAGCAGCCTGTATGATTTCTTTAGTATCTATCGGGCTTTCAGCTTCTGACTTATTAGCATTTATCGCTGTATTTTTATTACATCCTGTTAAGATTAAACCTGCAGTCAATACGGCTGCGATTTTTTTAATATTTTTATTCATAATATAAATCCTCTTTTTATTGCAGTTCTATAGAAAAAGATAATTCTTCCACCAGTTTTTCTGTTCCTTCTATAACTTCTCCTGATCGTGTGTGTTTTACAGAATATGGAGTAATTACTAATGACTTATTCTCCTTCAGATCCTTCATTCCAGCTTCAGTCTTTAGTTCAAGCTTACATTCTATCTTATACTTTCCATCTGTTTTTTCTATATTCTTAAGCCCCCAACTATAATATGTGCTGTTAGAATCTCCATTATCACCACTAAGCCTGTATTTTTCAAAAATTTCATCTATATCATAAAAATCATACTTATCACATATAGCCTCAAGTTTTTCTGCATCAATTGTATATGTGAATTTTATAGTAGTTTTGGATGGAGCACTGATCACTTTATCAATATGAACATTTCCATAATCCTCTAATGACTTGTCAATCTGAGCGAACTCAACTGTTTTAAGAGAATTATTCCAGTCTCCATCATAAAATGAAACTAATAAACGCTCATCGCCATCCCCTTTATAAAACTCCATTAAGATAGCCAGTTCTCCCTCGGCATTAATATAATTTTTAATTTCCTCTCCATCCTTATGATGCTCATCATCTAACATATTTAAACTAAGATCTATAGTACCTACACAATGACCTTCTTCGCCAGCCTTGGCAAATGCATAGTTACAGCAATCAAGTCCATTTACAAATGCATGATCTGTATTGTGTAAAGAAATATTCTCATATTCTTTTGATAAATGTGCTGAATAGTACAATGTTGTTCCATCCATATATACCTCATCAAAAATAAGCACTGGCTCCTTAGCCCATTTAGAACAGATAATATCATCCACCTGTTTTGAAGTATAATCAATATAATCCGGATAGCCTGAATTATCATAATACTTTCTATATTCGTTAAGATTTTTCTTTTCCATTTCAGAAAGAGAATTATAAATGTCACTATAATCTGTTACATGTTCTATAACTGTATTCTTCTTACTATCCTCATCATAATAAACAATTCCTTCAGTTGAAACATCATCTCCTCTGTCATTTAAGTACTCTTTAATATAAGAAATATTCTTTGCGAGTACCGGTGTCGCAACTATTAATGCCAGCATTGCCGCCATAGCTACTGCAGGTCTTAATAAATTAAACCTGTTTTTATTATCATTTTTTACGAGTTCATTATTTACCATTCTATTAATATGGTCTTCGAATTTTTTAGGGGTTGGTGGATATTTTCTTTCCATATTTATTCATCCTTTCTTTTTATATGAATGCCCTTATAGTAAGTTCTTCAAATGTTTTCTGGCTCGTGAAAGCCTGCTTTTAACAGTTCCTGTGGTGGATCTTGTAATTCCTGCTATCTCTTTAATTGAATAGTCTTCAAAATAAAAGAGAGTTACAACTGTACGCTCTTCTTTTGAAAGCTTATCAAGAGCAGCATATAGTTCATAAAACTCTGCCTTTTCTTCATAATTTTCAAATTCAAAAAGCTCATCCATTTCTCCATCTGAAAGAACTGCTCTTTTCTTATGCCTCAGTACTTTGTAGCATTCTCTAATAAGGATTTTAATCAACCAGGTCTTCGCATATTGTTCCTGCTTTAATGTATTTAATTTGGTAAATGCTAGAGTAATCGCTTCCCCAACAGCATCCTCACAATCAGTCTCATTTCCTAGGATTGAAAAACTGACTCTGAACAAACTGTCTTTTGAGTCCATTACTATTTGAGCAAATTCTTCTTTATTCATATTTTTTCTTTCCTTTTTTTATCGTTACATTATATTAGAGTAATATATGCCATGAAAGGTTGCATTAAAAAAATATTTTTGAAATAAAAAAGGAGCTGTAAGAAAAATCCTACAGCTCCTTAAGGGGAGGTAAATTATTATCCATCTATTTCAATATAATTCTTCTTTTCTACCTTTGGCTGTTCCGCTACCTTTGGAACACCTATCTTTAAGATACCATCTTTAAACTCAGCACTTATATCATCACCCTTTACTTCTTTACCGATATAGAACTTTCTTTCACATTTTCCGGTGAATCTTTCTTTACGGATGATTTTTCCAGCTGCATCTTTATTTTCTGTATCTTCCTTATGCTCAGCTTCAATCTTTAAATATCCATCTTCTAGTTCAATCTTAACATCACTTTTATCATATCCGGGAAGTTCCATCTCCAGTACATATTTATCATCGAATTCGTGGACATCTGTGATCATTCTTCCTGCTGGAATATCACCCTTCTTTCCAAAATCAAATGGGAAGCCTAACACTTCTTCAAATAGATCATCTACAAAATTATCATTAAAAATACTTGGGCTATACATAAAGATCACTCCTTTTCTAATTATATCTACATCGCATTTTGCGATTTATTATTTAATTAATGGAAATTGTTGCTTTCTCAGGTGTCCTCTTTGACTGTTTTGGTACTACAATTGTAAGAACACCATTTTTATATGATGCTGAAATATCTTCAGTAAAAATCTTATCTCCTACATACCAGCTTCTCTGATATTTGCCGCTATATCTTTCAGATCTTACCAGTTTGCCTTTATCTTCCTCTGTCTTTTTATTAATCTCTGCTGTAACTACCAGATAACCATCCTCCAGATATATCTTTACATCCTCTTTGTTGCACCCAGGAAGATCAATATCTAAGAGATAATCCTCCTGTCTTTCTCTTACATCACTTTTCATTATATTTGGCCTTCTTGTTGTTAAATACATATCTCATCATCCTTTCTACCATACTGATAAATGTTACATTGTCATAATCACTTATTAATTCGACTGATTATTCACTTCATTGTTTTGTATTGTTCTGTCATTTATTTTGTAATTATGTTATATCACTCTTATTAGCACTCGTCAATAGCGAGTGCTAATAATTTTAGTGAAAACTCTGTGAACTTACTCGTTGCCTACGCAGAAAGAGTCCTTACCGACTTATGCCAGTAAGGACTCTTTCTTAAATGATATCAGTTATTTACTTTATTCCGCATCTTCCTTGGCTGCTTCTTCTTTTAAAGCATCCTCAAGGGTTCTTGTAAGATAATCATTAACATCCAGCTCAACTGCATCCGGATCAAGACCATGTACATAGCAAGCTTCTTCTAATGACTCACTCTGCGCTGCTCCACAGGTAATGCAGAACATTCCGTCCTGAACAAGCACGATAGCAGCTCCAGGATATTTTGAAATTATATCAGCAACTATTTCCTTCTTTGTGATTATCTTCTTTACAGCGCCTTCTTTATATAACTCTTCAGCTGATTTTTCTTCATCTGAGTCAAATGCATCTACTGCATTATCAAGTATCTTTTCTTTTGTTTCATCTGACATTTTATATATCCTCCTAATAAATCTCTTATATAAAATATTAATCCCACTTAATTAATAGGTTTTCATTAATCACAGTGTTCATTTAATTATATTTTTAAAGAAAAGTCAAGGAAGTAATTAAGCCATTTCATCAGCCAGGCTGTTTATCGCCTCAATAGCTTTATCATCTAAAGCTGCATTAACAGTTACTGTTGTATCTGCAAATACTATCTCCTTGCTGTTCTCAAACCTTGTCTTGATACACTTAGCCGCCATCGGAGCCCAGGTACCATTTTCAATGATACCAATTTTTCTCTTCTGGTATCCTCTCTCAGTAAGATCATTAATAAATTCCCTCATAGTAGGGAAGATATCTCCATTATAGGTAGTTGTAGCAAGAACTATTTTTCCATATCTAAATGCATCTTCAACTGATTCTGCCATATCTTCTCTGGCAAGATCTGCAATAGCTACCTTTGGACATCCCTTTTCTTCAAGCTTTTCCTTAAGAAGAAGGGCGGCCTTCTTTGTATTTCCATAAACGGAAGTATAGGCAATAAATACTCCTTCACTTTCTACTTCATAAGATGACCAGGTATTGTAAAGGTCAAGATAATATGAAAGATTTTCAGTAAGAACCGGTCCATGAAGAGGGCAAATCACCTGGATATCTAAGCTTGCAGCCTTTTTAAGAAGTGCCTGTACCTGCGCTCCAAACTTACCTACAATGCCAAAATAATAACGTCTTGCTTCGCAGGCCCAATCTGCTTCAACATCTAACGCTCCGAATTTACCAAAACCATCTGCTGAGAAAAATGCTTTGTCTTTCACATCATAAGTCATCATAACCTCTGGCCAGTGTACCATAGGCGCAAATACAAATTTTAAATCATGATTTCCAAGTGAAAGACTGTCTCCATCCTTTACAACGACCCTTCTATCAGCATAATCAGTTCCAAAGAACTTCTTCATCATTGTAAAAGTCATCATATTTCCAACTATAAGAGCCTCTGGATATTCTTTTGCAAATACATCAATATTAGCTGAATGATCCGGCTCCATATGCTGAACTATAAGATAATCAGGAGTTTTTCCATCTAATGCTTTCTTTATATTTGAAAGCCATTCTTCTCCAAAATGCTGGTCAACAGTATCCATTACTGCAATCTTCTCATCTTTAATAATATAGGAATTATATGCCATTCCCTCTGGCACATCATAAAGTCCTTCAAAAAGATCTACATCATGATCATTAACACCAACATAGATAATATCTTCTGTTATAAACATTTAAAACCTCCATTATTCTGTCATCATCATTTAAAACACCGACTACAGGAACAATCACAGCTTTTCTCTAAATAAAATATTTGAAATACCATCTCTGGATTAGTCCGCGCATTCTATTTTATTGTACCATAATTTTAAAAAGCCGCCCAGCATATTACCAGGCGGCTCTTGGAAAATGTTGTCCGGCTAGGCCGGTTTCTTGCAGGCACTTCACTATTATGCCCACAAGAAAATAAATTAATAAAGGGGGGGCGCATTTTTTATGCGCGAATTTGGAGGCGGATTTGTGAATCCGCCGGAGGGGTAAAAGGTATTTATACTTACTCGGGGGGACGGGGTAAAAGTATAAAAGTATTTATCCTTTAACGGCACCTTCAGCTATTCCATTTATCATATTTCTTACAAGGCAGAAATAAAGGATAACTATAGGAACCGCAATGAATACGCTACCAGCTGCAAATCTAACGAACTCAGTCTCATCAAGGCTCATAAGTCCAACTGCAACTGTATATAAGTTCTTCTCCTTAAGTAATAATTTAGGGAGAATAAAATCTGACCATGGCCATGTGAATGCTGTAAGAGCTGTGTAAGTAATGATAGGTTTTGAAAGAGGCATATGTATCTTCCAAAATACCTGAGCATTAGTTGCACCATCAATCTTTGCAGCTTCATCAATAGCCTTAGGTATTGTATCAAAATAACCCTTCTGGGTAAGATAACCCATAGGAGCACCTGCTGCATAAATAAGGATAAGTCCCCACAGACGGTTAATAAGTCCGAACTGTGTCATAAGGATATAAACCGCAGTCATACCCATGAATGATGGAAACATTCCGAGTATCATAGTAGTCTTCATCATTGACTTTCTTAACTTAAATTCATATCTGGACATTGTATAAGCAGTAAGTATTGTAAGAAGAGTACCAAGGATACAGCTTCCACTTGCTACAAAAAATGTATTTAAGAACCATTTAGGATAATTATACATGGCAGTATCAGTAAATAATTTCTTAAATGAAACCAGACTGAATGCTGATGGGAAGAATCCGTCAAAAGAGTAGATAGATCCCGATTTTGAGAATGAGGCAAGTACTATCCATAAACATGGGAAGAAGAATAAAAATGATACAACGATAAGAATCGCATATGTAATAACTGTATCAAATTTTGAAAAAGCATTACTGTTTTTCTTTTTTCTCACTGGAATGTATCCTCCTCTCTAAATGATGGTGACTTAACATATACACCAACTGAAATTGCTGATGTTATGGCAAATATTACTAAGCTTATCGCAGCTCCTATGCAGTAATAATTATTATCGATTGATAAGTTATAGAGCCAGTTGATAAGAAGGTCTGTATCACTGGCAAGGAAGTATCCATCCAGGTAAAGTCCTCCTCTAAGGAAGTAGAAAATACCAAAATTATTGAAATTTCCTACAAACTGTCCTAAAAGCACTGGTGTAGTTGCAAAAATCATGTATGGCATTGTTAACTTTCTAAACTGCTGTCCCTTTGAAGCTCCATCAATCTTTGCCGCCTCATAAAGAGACATATCTCTATTTGAGAGATGACCTGTAGCAAGAAGCATGATTGAAGGAACACTTATCCAACAGTTAACAAGTAATCCTATGATCCTTGCTGACCATTTTGCATCAAGATCAAGGAAACCTATAGCTGTTCCACCAGCTGCTCTTATCATCTGATTTATTGGTCCTCCATAAGAGAACATAAACTTAAATGCAAGTAATGTAATAAATCCAGGTATTGCATAAGCAAGTACTGGGAAAAGTCTCCAGTAAGCTTTACCCTTAACACACTTCTTATTTATAAGAAGAGCAAGACCAAGACCTGCGAAATAGTTAAGTGCTGTTGAAACTACAGCCCATACTAAGTTCCATCCTAAGATTTTCATAAAAGTAGGAGCGAACTGTGACAGGGTAAGAATCTTCTTAAAGTTTTCTATTCCTACCCAGTCAACCAGTTCAGGAGGAACTATACTTCCACCATAATTAGTGAAAGCTATAAGAATCATGAAGATAATAGGTAAAATATTAAAAATACATACACCTACTACCGGGAGAAAAAGAACAAGCACATAGAACTTTTTATCCCCTAATTCTTTTAAGTTTTCTTTTAAATTTTTAATCTTTTTTCCTTTTTTTGCCTGCTCATCAATAGCACAAACATCACGAAGGTTTACGATATAAATATAAATAAATGCAGCCAGCGCAAACCAGGCAAAGATTCCCATCAAAAGCATTACTATAGAATTATCACCTTTAGTACCAGCCCAGGCATCAGCCTTCTGTGTTCCTAAGGTAAAGAATCCCTTCATACTGGCAAAGCCATTTGATATGAAATATTTAAGCATCAGTATTTCTGTGATGATAAATATTAAACCTTTACCGATGCAGCCATAAGCCATCTGACCTGCACCCATTAACAGGACTGAAAGTTTTGCCTTCCAGCTTCCTGTTATGATTTTATTAACTAATGTTCTATTATCACCCATATAAAACCTCTGACTTAAACTAATCTAATGTGAAAATAGCATCGTATATCTGTTTTGAAACGTCTTCAAGGCCCTTCTTCATAGATGCCTGATCTTTATACTTTTTCTCATCTTCATTTCTGAAGGCATCTTTTGCTAAATCTGTAAAGAAAGTCTGGCCTGGTGTCCAAATCTGAGAAGTTTCCTTAACTGAAGGCATAAGAACAATGTTTCCACTCTCTAAGTTCTTAAATACTTCTTCAGTAATTCCACCGCTTTCAACAGCAGCATCAGATCTGGCTGGTGTAATACCAAGCATTTCATTACGTTTCTTTTCCATTTCAAAGCTTGTTGCAAAATCAACGAAAGCAAGACACGCATTAGGACACTTAGTATATGAACTAATGGCATAACCATTGATACCACCCATCATCTTACTATCAATAGTCTCAGCGCTTGGTGCTTCAAGATCACCATTAGCTGGAAGCTTAGGAAGAACAGTCATTACAAGATTCTCTTCAGCCATCTTCTGTGCCTCTTCTTTAGACTTACCCTGGTTTTCATATTCTAATTCAAGCTCTCCTAAGAATGTTGAATATGTATCAGGAGTTGAAACAGTTGCAAAATATGTTCCATCTGCAAGCTTACTATAAGCATTTGTTGTGATAGTATCATCGATACAGTCTTCGTTCATAGCAGTTGCAAGCTGATATAATACATTTGCACCTTTTTCAGCTTCGCCTGATGCAAAACCGATATCAGAAACATCTGTGTTGTTATTTCCAAATACATATGCGCCATATGAGAATAAGAATCCACTTGAGAAATAAACATCATAGATTGATTTCATATAGCCGTACTTTGAGGCATCAGCTTCATGAACAGCCTTTGAATAGCTATACATATCGCTCCAGTTTTCAACCATATCTGGAACATCATTGTTGTTCTTATCCCAATTTGTCTTCCAGTCTGCTGGAAGAAGGTCTGTTCTGTAATAAAGCATAGGAGACTGAACATTTACTGGAACACCACATGTATATTCCTGACCATCTACAGTAACCTTATAAGCTTCCCAGGCTTTGTCAGATACAACACTGTAGCAATCTAATGATTCAACAGGAATTGGTAAAATGTGCTTTCCTTCAGCGTATCTCATGATAACGTCATTTGCCTGATATAAAACATCAGGGCCGTAGCCGTAAGGGCCATCATTAGCAAGATCAAGATACTGATTCATGTTAGCATCCACTGCTGTGATTCCATAATCTTTATATTTTTCATTAAATGCATCAATAAGTTCCTGAAAATAACCTTTTGAAATTGCTGTATCATTTTCAAGTACCTGAATAGTTACATTTTTTTCTAATTCTCCAGAGAAAAGACTGCTTGCTGCTGAGCTCTTCTTTTCTGTGTTTTCTGTAGTTGCTTTATTATCTTTTCCATCTGAACCGCAGCCTGCAAGTGAAGCTGCTACCATACCTGCAACCAGGATTAAAGAAATTTTTTTCTTCATAGCTATTCCTCCAATAACTAATCTTTGTAAACGCAATAGCCCATAGGACTAAGCTTTCCGTCATTAACATTTCCTGCAATGATCTGCTTTGTATTATCTAATTCAAGATCAATAAATTGCTGTGACATATTAATTGAAAGAGTAATGGACTGTTCCATATAGGATCTCTTTACGATCAAAACGTCATTTTTACTGCTGATAGATACATTTCCGTATCCCAAGATCTTTTCTGTTCTCTTAAGATGAATAAGATTCTTGATAGACTCCATGAGGTTTGGATCCCAATTCTTTTCATTCCAGTCAAAACATCTTCTGCTATCTGGGTCGTACCCACCCTCAGTTGCTATTTCTGTTCCGTAATACATGCAGGTTGCTCCAGGGAATAATACAGCCAGCGCAAATGCCGCCTCCAGCTTTTCCTTGCTGCAACTTGTTTCTGAATAAAATCTATGAGTGTCATGAGAATCAAGCAAATTAAGCATCATGTAATTTACCTGTTCCATATTACGCATAAGAATATTATTAAGTTTTTCAGCTGTTTCTTTGGCAGTGAAACGATCTTTTGCGAAGTAATCAAGGCAGGTCTTTGTAAATGCGTAATTCATTATGCTGTCCTGCTGATCTCCCATAAGTGAAGGATAAGCATCATGCCAGTTTTCACCAATGATCACTGCATCACTCTTCTTAGCCTTTACCTCTCTTCTGAATCTCCTCCAGAATTCATGAGATACCTCATCTGCCACATCCAGTCTCCATCCATCGATGTCTGCCTCATCAATCCAATAAGTAGCAACATCAATAAGGAAATCCTGAACTTCTTTATTTGCTGTATTTAATTTTGGCATGTAATTGCAGGATGCAAAACATTCATAATTGCAATTTTCCTGATCCACCTTATCTCCGTGGATCAAGAACCAGTCAAAATATTTTGACTCTCTTCCATTTCTTATAACATCCTGGAACTGTTCCATAAGGAAACTGCAATGATTGAATACAGCATCAAGAATAACTCTTATTCCCTTGTCATGAGCTTTTTTAACCAGCTCTTTAAGATCATCATTTGAGCCAAATTCCTTATCAATCTTCTTATAATTTTTTATGTCATATTTATGATTTGATGTAGATTCAAAAATCGGTGTAAGATAAATTCCTGAAATTCCAAGATCATCAATATAATCCAGCTTATTAATAATTCCTCTGAGATCACCACCGGCATGACTCTTTGGTGTTGGCAGATCTCCCCAGTTCATATTGATATATGATTTATCCTTACTTTCATCGCCCATGTTGAATCTATCAACGAATATCTGATAAAATACGGCATTTCTCATCCATTCAACTGTAGGCATCACATCATTTTCATTAATATATGGAAGCTGGAAACAATTATAAAATGATTCAACAAAATTATAATCCTCTGTTACTCCATCTTCACTGAAGTAATAAGTCTTTCCATCCTCTTCGATCTTAAAAATATAAACAAGCCTGACGTCTTCAAGTTCCAACCTTATCTCATAGTAGTTATAAAGGCTGTCAGAATATTTGATCTCTAGCTTTTTACATGTACGTGTAGAATGGAAATCATATTTCATGCCGTAGATTATTGAAAAATCAAGTCCACTATCTTCTTTTGATGCACGGAATCTGATAACTGCCTCTTTCTCACCAACTGGAAAGCAATATCTTGACTCCGGAATGTGCATTAATGCATGTCTGTTCATCTGATTCCCCTTAAATTTTTATTACTCAACGATTTTCCACTCAATAGTATCAAATGGATTTGAATTAAAGTTCTCCTTTGTTTCTTCTGTATAGTACTCATTTTCAGTATCATATACATCAGATGCAGGATATGTTGTTAATGTAAATTCATACTTTCCTGACTTCTCAACTAAGATATTTGACTTTTCAGCAGGTGAATCGCCAAGACCAGCTGCCTTCTTTAAATATGTCTCTCCATTAAGTTTTCCGTCCTTAATATATCCGAAACCTCTCTGATCTGACCATTTAACATCTGTTACAAACTGGAACTCATCACCAACTGATAACTCAACTGTAATCTTATAAACATTCTTTTCTGAAGATTCATCTTTAGTTAAAGCAAATGTATCATCGAATGTTTCACCCCAGTTAGACTTTGTAAGGATTTCACTCTTACCAGCACCAACGATGTAGAACTTTCTCTCATCCTTCTGTGCTTTTGTATAACCACAATAAACTTCCTTATCTCCAACTACTGGTGAAGTAATATCCATTTCTCTTCCGCATTCAGGGTTAATATAGTATCCCATGAATTCATATCCGTCTTTTTCAGGCTTGATATCTGGTACTGGCTGTCCAGCTTCAACTTCCTCTGTTGCTACAACCTGCTTATCCTGGTCATAGTAAGTAACAACATACTTGTCAGTAGCTTCGCTACTTGCAACACCATTTGATGTTGTGTCTACGTTCTTCTTTTCTGATGAACAACCAACAACTCCCACCATGCATGAAACAGCTAAAGCTAATGCAACAATCTTTTTCTTCATAATATTTTCCTCCCGATCTCGTTTAAGTTAAACGTTTAAGTAGTTGTTAAAAAAAATATAAGTTGTTCCATCGTTCAGGAACAAACTTAAACGTTTAAATCGTTTATAAACTCATATTAATATCATTATGCCCAAATGTCAATATGCCATTTTTATTTTTTTAGAATTATTATACAAATAAAAATTTAAATTATTATTCCCATTAAGCACATTCTCCAAAACAATAAAAAGAGGCACCTGATGTGCCTCTCTTCTACTAACTCAGTTTCGTTACGCTGTCTCCTTCTAAAAGTTCCACCGGTACTACTTTTTCCTCAAAATAGTCCGCATTCTGTATCATTTTAAAAAGAAGCTCCATAGCCATTTTAGCTCTTATCGGATTATTCTGATCAACTGTAGTTAATTTAGGTATCGATCTTAACGCAGACAAGCTGCCATCAAATCCCACTACTGATATATCTTTAGGAACATAAATCCCCTTCCTTGAAAGAAAAGCCATAAGATCAAGAGCATAATAATCAGATAC
>AUXO010506252.1_pt1 | contig 13550 bp, 13 predicted proteins | sample 768731 | NCBI WGS metagenome assembly AUXO01 (sample SAMN02715735, study PRJNA202380) | gut metagenome | biome: sheep rumen | host: Ovis aries | place: New Zealand: Palmerston North
GGTAGAGCAGAGGACTGAAAATCCTCGTGTCACTGGTTCGATTCCGGTTCTAGGCACTATTAAACTACTACTTACGTAGTAGTTTTTTTTATTTTGTAAGATATTATATAAATGCAGCATATTTAGAAGATCGTCTTATGTTGAATGGAAGCGTGAACGAAGCATTTGGATTAGAAGATTGATTAGCAAATAGAGATTGTTCTGATTTAAAATATATAAATTTATTGAAATATATTTTTAGTGTGGTATGATAGGAACAGTCCTAAATTAAATAAAGTGATAGAAAAGTTAATTTAAACATTTTATTTTATATCTTATATAGATGTTTTATTTAATAAAAGCATAAAAAAGAAGCATCTTTGAAGAAGATTAATGGAGAGTAGATGTATATTCTTTTTATTTGTAGCACGATAACAGAGAGCATTTATCGGAATAATGGATAGAGAATTTACGGGTATACGTGATAGAATGTGTATATTTGTTACAAAATAGAAAGAGATAATGTGTCAACAATAGAAGTGGAGTATATATACCTGTGTAAGATTCTATAGATAAGACGGTCAATGATATATCTGAATGTTATTATACAGGGTGCGATAGAGAAAAAGTTGTACACATGTACAAGATTGGAGATTTGTTTGATATGAGCAGAGGAAATATAAATTACAAATATTTGAGAAGAAGAAAAAACTGGTTTCAGAGAAACTGGAAAATTTTATTGGGAATTCTTGTATGTATTATGATTATTGGATGTGGTATTTTTGCAGGCGTAAAGATAAAACAGTCGGGTGGAATTCAGAGGATATTTGGAAGCAAGAAAGAATCAGAAAAACAAGTGGAAACAGAAAGCACACAACCGCAGCGTGAAGTTGTATGGATTGAAGATAAGGAGACAAAGAAGGCGGTTGTTGCGTATAAACCAGATGAGGACGAGAAGTTTCCATACTATATTCGAGTGAATCGTGCAGCCAATTGTGTAACTGTTTATGGAAAAGATAACGAGGGAAAATATTCGATTCCTGTAAAAGCATTTGTAGCTTCCTGCGGAAGAGAGGGAGAAGAAACAGTCACGGGCGAAGGATATGAAACAACAGATAAGTATGTATGGAGACTTATGGTTGATGGAACATACGGACATTATGCAACGAGATTTTATGGAGGATATTTATTCCATTCTGTACCATATTTAAAAGATACGAGTGATACATTAGAGACGGAAGAATATAATAAGTTGGGTTCATTTGCATCATTAGGTTGTGTTCGTATGAGCGTTGCAGATGTGTATTGGATTTATGATAATTGTCCGGAGGGAACGAAGGTTGATGTATATGATGATGCAGCCAATCCGGGTCCACTTGGAAAGCCGGAAGCCATCAAGATTCCAGTTGATAGCAAATATGCAAATTGGGATCCAACAGATCCGAATAAAGACAATCCATGGTTAGAGTATAAGGCACAGATTCAGGGTGCAAAGGACATTACAACAAAAGTTGGCGAGAAAGTTGATTTACTGAAAGGTGTAACTGCGACAGATACATGTGGAAATGATATTACAAAGAAGATTGAAACAGTTGGCAGATATACATTTGATCAGGCTGGCGAATATAATATCGAATATGTTGTAACAGATGCCATTGGAAGCAGAGCAACACAGAAGATTACGCTAAAGGTTACAGAGTAAAAGGATTGCAGCGATTTAGAAGAAGTGTTGTATATAGAACAATATAATCATTTTAAGGATAAGGACTTCAAAAGTTTAATCGTAATTGGTTGGACATTTGAAGTCTTTTGTTATGTTAATATGAAATTAGGGTACGAGTTTATGGATTACTGTATATGGTGAATATATAATATTGGGTAGAGCAGTAAGAAATATGGAAGAATTATGTTTCTCAAGAAAAGAGCAAAAGAATTGGAAATGATTATCGTGTAATTTATGTAGCGTAGAAGAATTGCTGCGGTATGATAATTGTCGCTTCAGCATGTAATAATGATAAGAATAAACAAGAAGCACATATGTAGATTCTGTACGATTAGAGAAGCAATATCAAAGACCGATAAGCACAGTCAAGTAAGTTATGTTATAATGAGCGGTGATAAACACAGTCAATTCATAATGAGTGGAATTACGGTAAATTTCTAAGAAGTGGTAAGTGTGAGATAAGGTCGTGTTATCATGAATGTGTTTAGAAAAATTAAGCATGGCATAGGGATTATTTGTTTTTGTAAGTTGAAAGCAAAAGAATTGCAAAGCAGGATGAAATAAGGAAAAGTCGAGCAGTTAAGGAAAGAGCAAAAGAAAATTAAGCATGACATAGAGATTATTTGTTTTGTAAGTTGCAAGTAAAATACTGCAAAATAGAAAAATGGACAAAGGCATATGATATTTAAAGATTATTAGAAAAATTAAGGTTGCGTTTTTATTATGTGAAGTTGAAATATATATTTATGCGATACTGGTAAAGAATTTAGATAAAGTGTGTGAAGAACTTATACACGAAGTGATGAAGATTTTATGAAGTTATAGACAATTAGAGATGGAAAGCAGGTAAAATTGTGGATATATTAGATGAATTGGAAAATTATTGTGGACAGGATTATGTACCAATGCATATGCCGGGTGCAAAAAGAAATACGCAATTATTTCAAATGGGGAATCCATATGGAATTGATATTACGGAAATTCAGGGATTCGATAATATGCATCATGCAGATGGAATGATTGCAAGATCATTTGAACGAGCAGCAAAATTATTTGGTGCAAAGGAATCGTTATATTTGGTAAATGGAAGCAGCGCAGGAATTCTTTCAGCGATTTGTGGGGCAACGCACAAAGGAGATACGATTCTTGTTGCAAGAAATTGTCACATTTCTGTGTATAACGCGATGTATTTGCAGGAATTGATGCCGGTGTATCTTTATCCGGAAGAATATACGCATGGGATTTATGGCAGAATGTCTGTTGCGGAAGTGCGCAGAGGGTTAGAGGAACATCCTGAGGCAACGGCAGTGGTTCTGACTTCGCCAACGTACGAAGGAATGATGTCAGATATTAAAGCAATCGCAGATGTGGTGCATGAAAAAGGGAAGATTTTAATTGTAGATGAAGCACATGGGGCACATTTTCCATTTCATGAGGTGTTTCCAGTCAGTGCCATTTCACAGGGAGCGGATATTGTCATTCAGAGTATTCATAAGACATTGCCGGCATTTACACAGACAGCCTTATTGCACATGAATGGGAATCAGACATTGCGGGAACGTGTGCGCAGATACTGGAATATATATCAGTCGACGAGTCCCTCTTATATTTTAATGGCGGGGATTGACAGATGTTTAACAATTTTAGAGAGACAGGGAACCGCATTATTTGATGAATACGTACAGCGACTGATACAGTTAAGAAAACGACTTGGAAATCTGAAACAGATTCGGTTGCTTTTGGTGGATGATATTTCAAAAATTGTGCTGCTTGTTCCGGATGGAAAGAAATTGCAGGAAAAGCTGTTAAATCAATATCATATTGAGTTAGAAATGGCATCACTTCATTATGTCATTGCAATGACGAGTATAGGGGATACGGATGTGTATTATGAGCGATTTGCACAGGCGCTAGAAGCACTGGATTGTGAAATGGACACGGCAGAAAGTTTATTAGGAAACGTCAGAGAAGAAAGTAAGGAAAGAGAGCAGTTTCAAGAAGAAAATGTAATCGAATTGAACCAAGGAGCAAAAACAGCAGAAAAGCCGTATGATGTGTATGAGGAGCATCGTTTCAAATCGGTTCAGATTGGAAAGATGCTGCGTCATGCAGAGGTACGAATAAAGCCATACGATACGGTTATTCGGGCAGAGCAGGGCGTAGATATTGTGGCACTAAAAGATGTGGCAGGCAGAATTGCAACAACAACAATTGTGTTTTATCCGCCGGGAATTCCAGTGGTTAATCCGGGAGAAATCTTTACAGCAGAAATTATTGATTATATTTATACTGGCGTACAGGCTGGTTTAGAAGTATTGGGACTTGTGGAACATGAGCAGGATATAGAGCCGTTTGATAGAGCAGAGCGTTTATCTGGAGAAAAAAATGCTGATAGAATAGAAGAGCCGTTGCCGGTTGATTTACAAGTAGAAAAAAGGGAAAAGGAAGTATATGTATCATGTCTGAAATAGCATTTATTATGGGAAAAAGTGCGTCTGGAAAAGATAGCATTTACAAACGTTTGAAAGAACAATGTGCGTCGCAGCTGCATACGGTTGTCTTGTATACAACACGTCCAATGCGTGAAGGAGAGCAGGAAGGCGTGGAATATCATTTTGTAACAGATGCAGTGGCAGAGGAGCTGGAGCGCACTGGTAAGGTTGTGGAAATGCGCAGCTACAATACGGTGTATGGAATCTGGAAATATTTTACGGCGGCAGATGGTCAGATTGATCTTGCAAGTGGACAGCGGTATCTTGTGATCGGAACGCTAGAAGCATATGAGCAGTTTTGTAAGTATTATGGAAAAGAGCATATGCTGCCAATTTATATCGAGGTGGATGATGGCGTGCGTCTGCAGCGTGCATTAGACAGAGAAAAGCAGCAAAAGAATCCGAAGTATGCAGAAATGTGTCGAAGATTTTTAGCAGATGAGCAGGATTTTTCAGAAGAAAATTTAAAGAAGAATCAAATTTGCAAACGGTTTTCAAATAATGGAAATATAGAGGAATGTATCGAACGTATTATACAGGAGATAGAAGCGCAGATGTGAGTATTAGGAGGTAAATGATTTAATACCATCGTATAATTAAACAGATCGGGATTTGTTCAGCGGAAGGAAGTGATAGAAATGCAAAGATGTACACTCGGCAGATGGCATTATAATGAGCCATGTTTGTGCAAAAACAAGCAAGGAAACGTCATTATTATCAACAAATCCTCTTTTGGACCATTGGAGACTTATGAATATGGGATAGATATTCATAATAAACCATATGTAAAATATCAGTGGCAGGAAGATGATTATTTTGATGATACCAATTATTGCAAGAATATTTCTATGGATGAGTTAATCATACAGATAGATAAACTATTGTATGAACTAGATAAAGAGGGCTTGAGAGAATGGAAAGCCTTATATATTGAGATAAGAAATAAGTTGGAGAATAGATAAATTGCAAGTTTTAGGGAAGCTGTGAACAGATAATAAGTCGTAATTCGATGGAGGTGGATTGACATGGTTATAAAGAAAATAATAGGAAATTTTGCAACTACCAAATTTGAATTAGAAGATGGAAGAATTATTAAAGCTGATTCTGAGTTCAAAGGAAGTAATGGTCGAATTATAGGATTTATAGTGTATGAGGCATCATTAACAGATAATGTATCCAATCGAAAACTAGCTTTAGATGAAATCAAGAATCTCAAGAAAGCTTATAAAAAATACGCTCAAACAAATAGAGATGTTATTGATTGGGCGTAGCAACAAAGTATAATTGTAAAGGTGTTTAATACACTTTAAAAATCAATATTTTAAAGACATAAAAATATAACGAGAAGCCGCTTTTAAAAGTCATTTTTTAAAAGTGGCTTTTACTAAAACCAACAACTACCAGAATGATAGTGTGGAAATTTTGTGGTAAGTATGATAAACTAGTTCTTAGACATAATTTTGTCCGGATAGAGACAAAAACAATCGTTGCATAAAAGATAGGAGTATTGTGTGGATATTAAAGTAAATGATGTATCAGAAGTACAACGTGCTGAAGCAAAAAAACAGGTGGAAAAAGGCGATGGCAGCTTTAAGTTTACATTGATTAGCAATATAGAAGAACGAGATTTGCAGGAAAAACTGCAGGGAATGATGGAAGAGATTACGGTGCAGGGAGACAAAATCTCGAAACATATGGATATCAAAGATATGAAAAAATATAGAGAACTTGTAAAAGGGTTCTTAAATGAAGTTGTCAACCGTTCCCATAAGTTTTCAAGAGAAAATTTCTTAGACAGAAGAGGAAGACATCGTGTATATGGCATTATTAAGCTCGTTGACCAGAATCTGGATGATTTGGCAGGAGAGCTTGTAAAGGAAGAAAAAGACCATTTGGCGATTGTTGGAAAAATTGATGATATTCGTGGATTATTATTGGATATTTCAACGTAATCATAGTTGATTTAAGATACAATTATGATTAGCAATGATAAGATAAAAGGATTGTATTATGGAATATGCAGTATGGTGTGGTAAAATATAGGAAACATATTGTTTCGCAGAAATTGAATAAGTTTATATTGTTAAAAATATAACGATACAAGCTTCCAGGAAAAATGATTTAATGGAGAAGAGTATGAGTAGTTTTGCAGATATATATGGACATGAACAATTGAAAGAGCATTTGCAGCGTGCCATTCAGATGGAAAAGGTTTCGCATGCGTATATTTTTAATGGAGGTCTGGGTGCTGGCAAGAAGATGATGGCAGAGCTGTTTGCAAAGACATTACAGTGTGAAAAGCAGGGGGTAGAGCCATGTAATGCATGTCATTCCTGCAAACAGGCAGATTCAAATAATCAGCCGGATATTATTTGGTTAAAACATGAGAAGCCGGGTAGTATTGGTGTAGACGATGTCAGAGAACAGTTGGTTTCTGATATTCAGATTAAGCCATATAGCAGCAGATATAAGATTTATATTATTGACGAAGCAGAGAAGCTGACGGTTCAGGCACAGAATGCGATTTTAAAGACGATTGAAGAGCCGCCTGCATATGGAATTATTATTTTGATTTCAACCAATGCAGATATTTTTTTACAGACGATTCTTTCAAGATGTGTGCGTCTTGATTTTAAGCCAGTTGAGAATACGGTGGTTGCGCAGTATTTGAGAGATCATTTTACATTGTCTGATTATGAGATTCGCTTTGCAACGGCATTTGCACAGGGAAGAATCGGACGGGCAGCAACCATTGCATCTTCAAAGGAATTTGCACAGCTCAAAGAAGAAGTAATGCATGTAATCCGCTATGCAACAGAGATGACGACGGCTGAAATTATGGCAGAAGTAAAAAATATTGCCAATTATAAACTGACGATAGAAGATTATTTGGACTTGATGGCAATGTGGTATCGTGATGTATTGGTATTTAAGAGTACAAACGATGCGAATCTTGTTATTTTCAAAAATGAAATGGCAATGTTAAAGAATCAGGCAGAGCGTTGTTCATACGAAGGTTTAGAGGATATTATTGAATCGATTGAAAAGGTAAAATTGCGTTTAAAAGCAAATGTGAACTTTGACCTTGTTATTGAACTGTTGATTATGGCAATCAAGGAAGCAATGTAGTACAACAAGAATGAAACACCACAGATAAAGTCTGGAGTCAGGCAGCAGCAGATTCTATGGGTACAGAGATGCTGCATTTGTAATATAGATAGAAAGAATCAGATACAATTTGCTGGTTTAGGAAGAAATGGAGAATATAGATGACAAAAGTAATTGGAGTCCGATTCAGACAGGCGGGGAAGATATATTTTTTTGCACCGGGACCAAATCATATAGAAACAGGAGATCATGTAATTGTTGAGACGGCAAGAGGTGTAGAATATGGTTCCGTTGTGTTGTCGGAACGTGAAGTGGAGGATGACAAGGTCATTCAGCCATTAAAGGCAGTTATCAGGGTTGCGACAGCAGAAGATGATGAGCGGGAAGAAAAAAACAGACAGAAAGAAAAGGAAGCATATCAGATTTGTCTGGAGAAGATTGCGAAACATAAGCTGGATATGAAACTCATTCAGGTTGAGTATACCTTTGATAATAATAAGGTATTATTCTATTTTACGGCAGATGGAAGAATTGATTTTAGAGAGCTTGTTAAAGATTTGGCAGCAGTATTTAAGACACGTATTGAATTACGTCAGATTGGTGTGCGTGATGAAGCAAAGATTCGCGGCGGAATCGGTGTGTGTGGAAGACCATTGTGTTGTGCAACATATATGCCGGAATTCGTACCGGTGTCTATTAAGATGGCAAAAGAGCAGAATCTGTCACTGAATCCGACAAAGATTTCTGGTGTGTGTGGTCGTCTGATGTGCTGTTTAAAAAATGAACAGGAAACATATGAAGAATTAAACAGCAATCTTCCAAATATCGGGGATATCGTGACGACATCGGATAAACTAAAAGGTGAAGTTTCAAATGTCAGTGTGCTGCGTCAGCGTGTCAAGGTAGTTATTAATCTTGAAAATGGTGATAAGGAAGTCAGAGAATATCCGGTATCAGAGCTTCGATTTAAGCCAAAGAAACGATTTGAAAAGACATCTTTGGATAAAAAGAGTATGCGTGAACTTGAAGAATTAGAAAAGTTAGAAAAAAAGGAAGGAAAAGCGCATATCAATGACGATTAATGAAAATGAACGAATCGATGATTTGCAAAGGAATGGATATCGCCTGATTCAGGATACGAGTATGTTCTGTTTTGGAATGGATGCCGTACTGTTATCGACATTTGCACAGGCACAAAAGAATCAGCAGGTGTTGGATTTAGGAACCGGCAATGGCGTGATACCGATTCTGATGCAGGCAAAGAATCCAAAGGCACATTATACCGGATTAGAAATTCAGGAAAAAAGTGCCGATTTAGCAAAGAGAAATGTCGCACTCAATGGATTAGACGATTACATTGACATTGTATGCGGGGATATTAAAGAAGCCTCAACGTTGTTTCAGGAGGCTTCTTTTCATATCGTTACATCAAATCCACCTTATATGAATGAGAATCATGGAATTGTGAATCCAGACAGTGCCAAAGCAATCGCAAGACATGAGCTGCTTTGTACATTAGAGGATGTGGTTAAACAGGCATCTGGATGTCTGAAAATGAAAGGAAGTTTCTATATGGTACACAGGCCACAGCGGTTGGTTGAAATCTTTGAAATGATGCGAAAATACCATTTAGAACCGAAACGGATGCGTCTGGTGCAGCCGACAGCCGAAAAAAATGCCAATATGGTACTCATTGAAGCAGTCAAAGGTGGAAGAAGTCAGCTTACGGTAGAGCCGACACTGATTGTATACAAAGAAGATGGTTCGTATACAGCGGATTTACTTGCGATGTATGCATGATAGATAGCAGAAGCATTTACAAGGAAAGCAAAAAGAATTGAAAATAGAAAAATAGAATAGAAATGTGTTTGGCATATTGCCTTAATGGGTATATATTTAGGAAATATAGCGGATTAAAGAGGATAGAGCATGGAGCAGGAACATAAAATTGGAATGTTGTATTTATGTGCAACACCGATTGGAAATCTCGAAGATATTACATTTCGTGTATTACGGACATTAAAAGAGGTGGATTTGATTGCAGCAGAAGATACCAGAAATAGTATTAAGCTGCTCAATCATTTTGAAATTAAGACACCAATGACAAGTTATCACGAATACAACAAAATAGAAAAAGCCCGTGTCCTTGTCGATAAGATGCGTCAGGGCATGCAGATTGCAGTGATTACCGATGCAGGAACGCCGGGAATTTCAGATCCGGGAGAGGAACTTGTCAGACAGTGCCATGAGGCCGGGATTCCTGTGACATCCCTTCCGGGACCTGCGGCATGTATTACGGCGCTGACGATGTCAGGAAGGCCGACAAGAAGATTTGCATTTGAAGCATTTTTGCCTTCAGATAAACAGGAACGGAAGGAAGTTCTTGCAGAACTTGTCGATGAAACCCGTACGATTATTATGTATGAGGCACCGCACAGGCTGCTTCGTACGCTGCAGGAGTTAGCGCAGACTTTAGGGGAAGACAGGCAGTTGTCAATTTGTAAGGAACTCACGAAAAGACATGAAAGTGTGAAACTTTTCACAATCGGAAGTGCTATTTCCTATTATTCAGAGAATGAACCACGTGGAGAATATGTTCTTGTCATTCAGGGTCGCAGTCGTGAAGAAATGAAGTTAGAGGCACAGGCTGCATGGGAAGAGATGAGCATTGCAGACCATGTGCAGTTATATTTGAATCAGGGAATGGATAAAAAGGAAGCGATGAAAGCGGCGGCAAAGGATCGTGGCGTATCCAAAAGAGATATTTATCAGGCGTTGTTATAGTACAAGATTAGGAGAAATTATGTTAAAAATCGGTTGTCATTTATCTTCATCAAAAGGCTTTTTGCATATGGGTAAGGAAATTATATCCTTAGGCGGAAATACCTTTCAGTTCTTTACGAGAAATCCGAGAGGCGGAGCAGCGAAAGCCATTGATGAGCAGGATGTGAATCAGTTTTTAGAATTTGCAAAAGAGCATCAGATACAGGGCGTATTGGCACATGCGCCATATACATTAAATGCGTGTGCAGCAGATGAAAAGATTCGTGAATTTGCGAAGCAGACGTTTGCAGATGATTTAAAAAGAATGGAATATATTCCGGGAAATATGTACAATTTTCATCCGGGCAGTCATGTAAAGCAAGGCGTTGATGTAGGAATCAACTATATTGCAGAGTTGTTAAATGAAGTGATTGAACCGAATCAGCATACGAAAGTACTGTTAGAAACGATGGCTGGAAAAGGAACGGAAATTGGCAGATCTTTTGAAGAATTGGCACAAATTATCGAAAGAGTTGAGCAAAAAGACCATATCGGGGTGTGCCTTGATACGTGTCATGTGTATGATGCGGAATATGATATTGTAGACAATTTAGACGGCGTGTTAAAAGAATTTGACCGGATTATCGGTTTAGACAGATTGTGTGCCGTGCATTTAAATGATTCGAAGAATCCGTTCGGCAGTCATAAAGACCGCCATGAAAAAATTGGAGAAGGTTCGATTGGTTTAGAAGCATTTGAGCGGATTATTAATCATCCGGCATTGGCAGAGCTTCCATTTTATTTAGAAACCCCGAATGAATTGCCAGGATACGCAAAAGAAATCGCAAAATTACAGGAATTATATCATGTTATTTAGTAGCAAAGAATTTATTTTTATATTTTTACCAGTATTTTTACTGATTTATTATTTGGTTCCTCGTAGAGGGAAAAATGTTGTATTGTTTATTGGCAGTATTCTATTTTATGCTTTTGGGGAATTAAAATATGTGCCGCTGATGTTGCTGGCACTCGTTGTAAATTATATTTTTGCAATCTTTATTGAAGGCTGTAAGATTCAAACGAGAATTGACGGTTTGGACAAGAATCCGAAACAGACAGTATTTTTGATACTTGCATTGGTGTATAATTTTGGAGTTCTATTTGTATTTAAATATTTTACGTTCTTTACAGGAATACAAAGCGGTCTGACACTTCCGCTGGGAATTAGTTTTTATACGTTTCAGATTGTGTCTTATGTGATTGATGTATACACAGATAAGATTCGTGCAGAGAAAAACATTCTGTATCTGGGCGTATATTTATGTATGTTTCCACAGTTGATTGCAGGACCGATTGTGTTATATTCAGATATTGCGAAACAGGTTCGGAAAAGAAGCTGTACCTTTGAAAAGTTTGAAAAAGGTGTTCGTATTTTTATTTTTGGATTGGGTGCAAAGATGATTATTGCGAATATTTTAGGTTCATGCTGGACGACAGCGCAGATGTATGGAATTGAGGGAATGTCTACGCCGATGGCATGGATTGCAATGTTTGCATATACATTCCAGATTTATTTCGATTTTTATGGATATTCATTAATGGCAATTGGTCTTGGTTCTATGTTAGGATTCCATATTCCGAAGAACTTTGATAATCCGTATATTTCCCGTTCGGCAACGGAATTCTGGAGAAGATGGCATATGACATTGGGAGCGTGGTTTCGTGAGTATGTTTATATTCCGTTGGGCGGAAACAGACATGGAAGAATCCGTACGATATTTAATACGTTTGTTGTATGGGCACTGACGGGACTGTGGCACGGTGCAAGCTGGAATTTTGTATTGTGGGGAATCTTATTTTTCGTACTGCTGACGATTGAGAAGCAGGGACTGTTAAAGGTTTTGCAGAAAAATGCAGTTATTTCTCGTATCTATATGATTCTTATTATACCAATGAGCTGGATGATGTTTGCACTGGATAATTTGCAGGATATTGGCGCGTATTTTGGAAGATTGTTTCCGTTTTTTGGGAATTCCGATATTACCTGGAGTAATACAGGAGATTATAAGACGGCACTTACGCAATACGGTATATTTTTCCTGCTTGCAGCCTTCTTTAGTTTGGAATATCCACAGAAATTATATCGAAAATATCAGCATACAATTTGGGCAACCATAATTTTATTAATTATTTTCTGGGTATCCGTATATCGGATGATGACAGCGGCAAGCAATCCGTTTTTATATTTTCGATTCTAATCAGTGAGATTGTGAAAAAGATGGAAAGATGGGAATATGGAAATGAAAGCAGTTGCGATATATCATTTACAGCAATGATGTATGCGTTATAAACGGAGCATGGAGTGATGGAAAGGAGGAGAAATGAACCAATATCTGAAAATGATGCAGGAAAAGAAAGAGCTGTTTATTGCAGAAGTTCAAGAAGAAGGACTGATAGGGATTTTGTACAAATATCATTTTATGATATTTTTTGGACTTTCATTTAGTGCCTTTCTAATCGTCATGGGAATCAGTGCATTGATAAAAGTTGGCTCCTCAGAGGAATTGCAGGATGCGGGTACAGAGCAATATACGACAGCAGTCGTACAGCAGGAGACTTCAGCGGTATCACAGTATATACAGGAGCAGACAAGCATAGACGCACAGGGAAATGCCATCATTACAGAAATACCAGTGGGAACGGACGAGCAAGGAAATGTAATTGCCGATCCAAATGCAGGTCAGATTATACAAGTACCCGTTGGACCAACGATGCCGGCGGTTGCATATCACACGGCAGATGTATCTTATTTTGATGACGCATTGTTTATTGGAGATTCCAGAACTATTGCAATGCAGATGTATGGAGGATTAACAAATACCACGTTTTACGTAGATACAGGTATGAGTATCTGGAAGGTACTCAATGCACCTATTGCAAATGTGAACGGACAGCAGATGAGCGTGGATGCGGCATTACAGGCAACTTCATTTAACAAGATTTATATTATGCTAGGAATCAATGAGGTGGGCACAGGAACCGCAGAAACCTTTGCAGCGCAATATCAGTCAGTCATTGCACGAATCAAGGAGCTGCAGCCGCAGGCGATTATTTACATACAGAGTATTATGCATGTGACGCAGGCACAGGACGAAAAAGGAACATTGATTAATAATGCAGAAATTAATAATCGAAATGCGAGACTGATGCGTTTAGCAGATGGCGTGAGCACGTTCTGGATTGATGAAAATGAGATTTTTGACGAACCGGGAACGGGGGTTTTAAATGCAGAATATACAGGAGATGGCATACATCTAAAAGCACGTTATGTTGCGATGTGGCGTGACTATTTGTTGCAGCATGTCATTCTCCGTTAAGGAAGGGCGATTTTTAATCGCTCTTTTTTATTCTATAGGATTCGGGTGTCAAAAAGTGCTTTTTATGTTTCAAGGTGTCAAATTGCACAAATTTAAACACAAACTCCG
>AUXO012907885.1_pt1 | contig 13548 bp, 14 predicted proteins | sample 768731 | NCBI WGS metagenome assembly AUXO01 (sample SAMN02715735, study PRJNA202380) | gut metagenome | biome: sheep rumen | host: Ovis aries | place: New Zealand: Palmerston North
GCGTCGTTCAATGTACGAACCACGCAACTGCCGATAAAACCGGCACCTCCAGTTACTATAATCATAACGATAATTTCTGTTAATTAAGATACAATCCAATAAACATCTCGTTATTCACGATATGATTTAATTACTACATTATAATGCTTTAAAATTTTAGTAGGGTCTCCGCCAAACATGCAATATTCCTGGCTGCATTTAGTAATGACACTATTGGCAGCCCCCTTCACCTATAGTTACCCCAGAAAGAACGGTAACCTTGTCGCCTATCCACACATTATTACTAATTTCATGATTCTATTCTGTAGGAAGCAAGTATCTAGGTCTTCATTACTTGTATCAAAAAAACAATAATGTACCACCCCAACTTAGCCCAACTCCAAAGCCTGAAATCATCACTTTATCACCTTCTTTAATAAAACCATTATCCATACAATCCTTCAATCCAATGAGCACTGTTGAGGATACGGTATTACCAGTGTTTGCTAAATTCACATAGAATTTATCTTTCGGCACCACACATACTTTGCGGATAGTATTGAGCATAAACTTGTTGGCTTGGTGGAAAACGTAATAGTTTATCTGATCCATCTCAATATTATTCTTCCCCAAAATCTCTTTCATCATAGCCGGTACGGCATCTAAAGTGAAGTTAAATATAGCCCCGCCATTCATATAGAGATAATCATCATACCACACATGCCCTTCGTCGTCCTCAACAAACTTACCAGTTGCTTCTTTTTGACGAGAAGCACCCGTTTTTACAATTAAATTATTAGCACCACTACCATCTGTACCAAGCGAGAATTCACCTATTTCAGCAAAGCCTTCTGTCGAAATCAAGCAAGCAGCAGCACCATCGCCAAAAATGGAGCGATTACTCTTATCTAAGGGGTGCAAATACTTATTATAGGTTTCTGCTGTTAGTAAGAGTACATTCTTAGCTATACCTGCAGCTACCAAACCTTTTGCCATAGCCATTCCGTATATACAACCCGAACAGCCCAAGTTGTAATCGAAAGCACCTGCTGATGTTGGTATACCAAGTCTGTCTTGAAGGATACATGCTGTTGAAGGCAGGAAATAGTCTGGACTTTGGGTGCAAAGCATCAAAAAATCTATTGTCTTCGGATTTATCTGATATTCCTCAAACAACTTATGAGCAGCTTTCTCTGCCATATCACCCGCTGTTTCATCTTCAGCGGCAATATGACGAGAATTAACACCTACTTTCTGAGCGACCTTATCAACGCTCCACTCTGGGAACTCCTTAACTAGTTCCTCATTAGTTACTACCTTTTCTGGTAAATAGTATGATATTGCTTTAATGAATGCCATATTAAACTCTATTTTCCTCCCCCTGAAATCTTAACGTTGCTACCTGTCATCCAAGTGCTTGCATCCGACAACATATAAACTGCAAGGTTTGCAATGTCATCAGGCTGTCCATATCTCTTTAAGGGATACTTTTGTTCGTCTTCTTTTAACTGTTCCTCATCAGTTCCATCTGCCAATATGAGGTCCGTCCATACCATTGCAGGGCTGATGCAATTCACTCTTATCTTTCTTGGGGCCAACTCTAAGGCCAAACAATTTGCGTATGAAATGATAGCCCCTTTTGATGCACTATAAACAGAATTACCAAAACTTGGTGACCAGGAAGCTATAGAAGCTACAAAAACCAGGGAAGCTCCCTTGTTGATTTTCTTTTGGCGTAACAATTCTGCCTGTAACATCACTGGTGCTTTAAAGTTTACATCCATCACCTGATTGACATCTTCTAAATGTAGATCTTTACACGGCTTTCGTTGTCCCATTCCTGCACATTGAACAACACCATCAAGCTTTGGAAGATTAGCAACCATTTCAACAAGAGATGCAGAATCGGTCAAATCTCCAATAGCCTCAACATGGCCTTCGCCCTCCATCTGCATAAGAGTTTCATGGAGACGTTCCTTATTTCTTCCATTGATGATTACTGTTGCTCCCATCTTGGAACAAGTAATAGCGATGCCTCGTCCTATTCCAGACGAAGCACCGGTCACCATGATGGTTTTACCTTCTAAGGTAAATGGATTATAAGCTACCATTACTTGGAGGTAATAAGGTTAAACAAATCTTCAACTGTCTCACATGTCCGTATTTCATTTCCTGAAATTTTTTTGCCATATTCAGTCCTAACATATGCAATTAGACTCATCGAAATAAGCGAACTCCACTCTTCCAATTCATGAAAATTTGTTTGAGCTGTAATCTCAGACTCATCAGTATCGTCAAACTGACTTGCAAAACCTTTGACAAATTCTTCTAAAACCATAATTGTAATTTTTTAAAATTAATACTTATATTATTTCTTTTTCCTTCCAAATGTCAATACTATTTCAGCAGGGTTCCCTGCCACCAAACTATATGGCGGTATTTTTCTTGAAACCACAGAATGTGCTGCAATAACTGAGTGATGACCTATAACTGTTCCTGGCAAGATCAGACAAAACATACCTATATGAACATCGTTCTCAATAATAACTGGCCCTTTTGATGAAAGCGGACGAGTAAAAGCGTTTTGCATGAATACATCAGGCACATCAAGACTCTCATAAAAAGTCAAATGATTGTCTTGAAAATCTCCATGAATATTGTCTAGTATCATTGTGTGTTCTGTTACTGCAACATTGTCTCCTATCTCAATTTTATCAACGGCACTTAAGAAACAATCTTTTTGAATAATTGAATTTTTTCCAACTATTATCTCTGGTGAAAATGATTGATTATGGAATTTGTCGTAAGCTAGTAGTCGTACACGATCCTGTATAATAGTTTTCTTTCCTATCGATATATACTGAGACCCATTAAGGACTAGTGTCCCTTCCACTCGCCCGGCAAACTTATTGAATTTTCTACTTATCCATCCCGTATAAATACTATTTCGTATTGCCTGAAGTATCCTAGATACTTTATATGGATATACAAAAGAGAATATATATCCGATTTCTCTAAATATTAGTTCTATCATACTATTTTAAAAGTTAATAATTAAAAAAACGCAGGCAGTTCAAGTTCTGCCGGCCTACTAAAGAAAGAATGCAAGAAAAGGACGCTTTATTATTATTGCAACCTTGCAGAGAAGTAGACGGTTACCGTCGGATACTAATATTCTCAAAAGTCCAATTATTATGAGTACCTACGAGGAGACCGAGACGTTCAAATTCAGCTGACTTATGACAGTCAAGTAACAAACGTCTAAATACAAATAACCTCAAAATGTTGCAAAAATTACCAAACTTATGATATATGCTTAATGAATTCATTATGTTATTCTATTGTCACACTTTTAGCCCCCAAAATATAAATTGTTTCATCCGTGAGATTTATTGGTTTCTTTATCCTTTCCCCGTAAAGATTATAATACTCTGGATGTCCTTCAACCCGTATTTTTAATCTTTGTGACCTATTAACACACCACAAAGCAAATACTTTTTTCTTGTCAGGTTTTACCCATGAGCATATATAACAATCTCCTAATATAGATAATTTAGGCCGCTCACTTCTGGTTGGACACATTTTTGTCAAAGTTTGATAAGCCAAGAAAGCTGGCTTGGGCTGCAGGTCTGAATGTAGAACCCCAAAATGTGATTCTTCATCATAAGGGTCTATTTCCCACGATCGGAAATTATACCAGAAAACTTTATCCACTCCATATGCAAAACTTATTAAGAAAATTCTACCGACCCTTCTTGCTTGTTCTATCATTAACGAATCATAATTGTCATGCTCGGACTCTTTATTATGAGGTGTAGACATTCCACATTCTGTAATCCATACAGGCTTTGACCACTTATATCTTCTCATATAGTTTTGCAATGTTTTAAACGCAATAGGAATTTCTTCAGGTATAGCATATGTATGAAAATTAAATATGTCAAAATAATCATATGCCTTTTCTTCACAAAGATACTTCATGCATTCATCTCCAACCCCTGCCAAGCCGGACAATAGGACGATTGAATTAGGATTTTTCTCTTTAACTACTTGATAAACGCTTGGTAGTATATCACAATAATTCTTACAATCCAAATATAATGATATGTCTCTAATCCAGTTAATCTCGTTCATAATTTCCCAATAGGTAATATTATCCTTATATCTGGATACATAGTTTTTTACATAAGACAAATAAGGTTCCTTACAATCCCATGGTCGGTGTTTTTTTTCTCCGACCGAAAGAACGCCAACAACATTTTTCCCATATTGAAAGTTTATTTTTTGAGTAGTATCATTCAAAATCCTTCGTTCTAGATTCACACCATCCCGCCAAAATTTCTCTACAATATCAGTTCTTATATTAGAAATTCCTATTTCATTCATCAATTCTAATTGCCCCCTCTGTGTAGAAGCATCCATCCCTGGTGTTGAAAAGAAAGTAACCGTTCCATAGGGATTATCTAAAGAATCACTGCACTGGAAAAATGGTGTTATTACCTGCGCTGTCGTACATGATAAAAAAGTAAATTCTATTATAAGCAAATACAAAATCCTATTCATAACAATTGATAAACACACATTAAAGCTATAATGTTATTCATTAAGAATCTTTCTTGCACATTCGCATAGATTATTTGCATAACGGACTCTTTCAAATTTGCCTGCTAATACATCTGTTATAACATCTGATTTTTCCGAATCTCCTATAAGAAAGCCTCTACATAAAGTTGAATTACAAATAGCGCAATCACGCATTTTATCACCAATAGCATAACTCGATTTAAGATCAATCTTAAATTCATCTATAGCCTGTTGATACATTCCTAGCTTAGGCTTCCTGCACTGACATTCTTTTCTATACTTCTCTATCTGGGCATCAGGCAGATGTGGGCAGTAATAGACATGTGCTATATCTACCCCTTGTTCTTTCAACACTTGTAGCATCCACTCGTTGAGTATACGAAAATCACTCTCTGTATAATAGCCTCTAGCAATGCCTGATTGATTGGTGACAATAATGAGTATATAACCAGCCTTCTGTAACTCACGCAATGCACCAATTACTCCAGGCATGAACTCAAAGTCAGATATCTTATAAAGATAATGCTTCTCAACGTTGATTGTGCCGTCACGATCTAAAAAAATGGCTTTATTCATTTCTGTTCTTCTATTTCAGCCAGTTTTGATTCTGCCATCTCGCAAATAATATGGATGATATTGATATGGCACTCCTGCACACGTGCTGTTACATTGCAAGGCACGATGATAGGATAATCAGACTCGCGCCCAATCTTTCCACCATCCTTACCTACTAAGCAAGCTGTTGTTGCACCTATCTCCTTGGATTTCAGCATTGCGCGATAGACATTCTCGCTATTGCCACTCGTACTGATTCCGATAAACACATCTCCTAGTTTCATATGTCCTTCTACCTGGCGGGCAAACACATCGTCGTACCCATAATCATTGGCAATCGCAGTCATCGTGGCCACATCTGCATTCAACACCACAGCAGGCCATGCCTTGCGTTCCTTAACAAAACGTCCAACAATCTCGCCTGCAAAGTGAAGGGCATCAGAGGCAGATCCACCATTTCCACAAATCACAAGTTTACCACCATTGGCAATACAAGTAATAATCTCATTAGCCAATGAAACAACTGTATTGATAAGTTCTTCATTCTCCAAAAGGCTCTGCTTCACAGCAATACTGTCGCTAATCCTTTGTTTGACTAATTCTATCTGTGTCATTTGCTGTTAATCTTATTTATGATATTGGTTGTTGATTTTCCCTCAACGAAACTTATCAATTCCAGTTTTCCACCGCGAGCTAAGACTATGTCACGGCCAACTACCTCCTCGGGCTTATAATCCCCACCTTTTACGAGGACATCTGGCTGGATCATCTTAATCAACTCGTATGGAGTATCTTCATCAAAGATGACCACATAGTCGATAAATCCCAAGGCCGACAACATTTCTGCTCTATCCTGCTCATTATTAACTGGGCGCGAAGGACCTTTTAATCGTTTCACGGAGGCATCACTATTCACACCTACTACTAGAATATCACCCAACGTAGCAGCCTGTTGCAGATAACGCTTATGACCAACATGAAGAATGTCAAAGCAGCCATTGGTAAAGACTATCTTCTTCTGGGCATTGTCCTTGCGGAAATGGAGCACCTCTTCTGGTGAGAGTATCTTATGTGAGATTCCATGATCCTCATTGGAAATCAAATCACGTACCTCCTGCCAATATACTGATGAAGTACCAACCTTACCTACCTGTATTCCAGCAGCATAGTTGGCAATATCAACCGCCTCGCGGATAGGTAATCCGTTTGCTATGCATGTGGCAAGATAGGCAATTGTTGTGTCACCAGCACCAGAAACATCATACACTTCACGAGCCAAAGACTTCACGAAATAAGGTTCTCCATCGCCAACCAACACCATGCCTTTGGCTCCAAGTGTTGCCAAAATGTACTTACAGTTGCAACGTTTGCGCAGTTCTTCTGCAGCTTCAACAATCTCATCTCTCGTTTCAGCCTTCTTGCCTGTTAAAGCACGAAGTTCATTTAAATTAGGTTTAAGCAACGTGGCACCATAATATTTTCCATACTTAGGATCCTTTACATCTATAACTACAGGAATATTATTCGCATGTGCCATCTTGATAATGCCCTGACAGAACTCTTGTGTCAGCAAGCCTTTCAGATAGTCTGATATCAGTATTAGCTCAAACTGACTTATATTTTCCTGTAGTTGATGAAGCATTGCACTACACTCTTGCTTAGTGATTGCATCCGTATCCTCCACATCTAAGCGAAGAATCTGTTGGTTGTTATCAGCAAGGAAACGCGTTTTTATAGTCGTGCTGCGCTGGAGTTTATTCACGAGTGCGGCATTCACACCTTGCTCGCTGAACTGCGCCATCAGTTTTCGTCCATTATCGTCGTTGCCTACAATCGACATCATCGACACCTGCTGATTTGCAGCAACCAGATTGGCTGCAACATTTGCTGCACCGCCCAAAACACTCCTCTCCGACCTCTTCCTAAACACAGGTACAGGAGCCTCTGGGGATATTCTCCTCACATCACCGACATAATAATTGTCAAGCATCACATCCCCAACAACGAGAATGTGACGATTGCGTATTTTACTAAGTTGGTACATTTTACTAATTATTTCCAATAAAGTTTCCTAAATTTCTCTATTCCCATGATTTTAAGAAGGCTGTATAGACGACTATTGTGTATAATATATTTAAACTTAAGCCAAGGCCCCCTTGGATCCCATTCGTGGGCACCAAGATGAATGGCAAAAGCTTTTTTGGATCGTTCATAACGGGAGAGTGCCACAAAAGAGGAAGGGAAAACAGTTATTCCGTTCATCAAATGCTGTTCTTCGTCCTTGTAAAGGAAACCATACTTCTCCAACATCTTTGCATAGATACAGGGTGAAATGGTGTAATTGAAGGAACCGTCATCATTAATAAACTTCATTGTTCGGTAAAAACCAATAATGTCTTTTAATATTGGATTTCCTTTTTCTCCCATAAACAAGGCTGCCTGAATCTGCCGGCCTTTGACATACTGATCTGGGTTTAAGCAAAGCCCCTCTTCATTTACAATACCTTCGGGATTATCCATTTCCCATTCTTTGCGATTTATCTCCATGAAAAAAACCATAGAATAATTCAAAAACTGATCAAACCGCTTGAGCATCCAGATGTCAGTATCCATATAGACCCCACCTTCACTCCATACAGCATAAGCCCTGACCACATCACCTGCAAAAGCCCACTTTCTCGCATCCAAGGCCTCATTTACAAACCTAATGTTCAAGGCTCTCGCCATTTTCATCGTCCATATCTTCACCTCAAAGTCTGGCAGCACTTTCTTCCAAGTTGCCAAACACTTTTTTATATTTTCCGGGTACTCCTCACCACTGAACCATGTTAAATGAATAATTTTTGGTATCATAAAACATCACTATTATATATTAACTAAATCATTTCTTCTGTCATAATAACAATATAACAGTTTGGGGAAATAGGCATAAATAATCCTCACTAAGTAAATACTTCATACAAGAGCTTTTTTTAGCGCCTCTAAATAAGCATATCCATTATCATGATCAGGTTCCAAGTAAGCACCTTCTCCCCATTCATTCCAAGCTGTAAGAAAGATGAATTCTTTCCCTTGTTTCTCAGAAATCTCAACGAGTTTCTTCATATACAGCCCAAATTTCTCAGGTGTACTACCTTCCAGTATTATTGAACGTGAACGACCACGGCGCGGAGAGTCATCATACCCAACAAAAGCCCCATGATAAAGATTTTGTTCACCATGCTTTTCCGCATACGAGAGCAAATCCTCCCATACCTTATCATAATCCATAATCCTCATCTTTTTTCTCGGATCAATCTTCATAGTTCTAAGAATCTTATTATAGACCCTATGAACAAATGAAATATTCTCCCATCCTGAGAACTGAGGCTGATAATTATAACGGTACGCATCGACGGGAATGCCTTTAAATGCGTTGTACTTAAAAATAAAGCACATTCCATCAAAGCCATCATCTTTTGCCCATCTATCCCAGCAGTCGCACATATCTTTCATCACAGGACTATACCAAAGTATCGTAAAGATGGGTTTGTTGTTTTTCTTTATATAATTCTCAGATTTAAAGTGAGTCGAGACATAATCGTAATGTTTGCGCCAGTCAGGTTCTTCACCTAAAATATATGGTATCAGGATCTCCACGCCTGTCGCCTTGTCAATTTTCTTGTCTGCCATCGGTGCCCAGTCATTTCCGGCCACATTGCTCCAACTTCTTTTCCACAAGCAATTATCCCATGCAAGATAATACTTCACAGGAAGTGATGGTTCATCCCTCATTATCTCTGCAGGTTTAGTAAGAAGATTTTTTTCGTTATTAAACCAGTAGTGATACACGCCAAAGCCAAAGACACCATAATTATGCGCCAACTCTGCCTGCCAAAGAACATTATCTTTTTTAGACAGGTCATAATAATTATCATTCAGGGGTACACAAGGCTGGTGGTGTCCCTCAAACAAAGGTTCTGCCCTCTTTACTGTTACCCAGTCGGTAAATCCTTTTCCCCAAAACAAATCATTCTCTGGTATTGAATGATACTGGGGTAGGTACATTGCTATTATTTTCATCTTGATGTATATATTTTTTTAGAATAAACAGTATTATTGGAGTATTGCAAAAAAAGAATAACGATAAAATACATAACCTCACTAAATGGATTACCATGCGGATAAAAATCCAACCAAAAAATAATAAAAAAAGGCAAGGTATACTTTATCTTTGTTTTTGACAAACAGAACAAACTCAATAAAAATAACAGTATTGTGTAAATTACGCCATGTACACAAACAAAGACTCTCCATGAACAAATATCCGCATCCTTTACGTCAACGGCATCAAAGAAGTTTTTAAAGCCTACTCCAAACCATATATTTTTTGAATAAAAGATAGAGTCGACAATCGGTTTTACTATATAGTTTTCGCGATTATTACCTGCAATTCCTAATTCTTCATCCAAGACAAGTCTCTCCAAAATTTTTTTTGCTAAAATATTATCTCCATTATTATAATTTAAAGCAACAATACACACAATCACCCCCACACATAATATCATAAAGCTATAAATAAAGAACTTTTTGAAAGAACCATTCTTAGCAGCAATAGAAAGGAAGTAACCAATAACCAATAAAAGATATCCTTCTAGAGACATAGACAAAATGATAGAAATAGCAAATACTATTGTAGATTTTTTTGAAAAATCAAATTTATTTAGTGAAAGCAAACATATACACAAAAGTGAAAAATAACCGGTCTCGATGCAAAATCCGGAAAAAGCACCTTCGTATCTTGTAACATCTATATAGAAATAGAAGTAGTTTACAATATCATATTGATTAAAAGCATCTTTACCTAAGCTTGGTAATCCATCTATAAGTTTATTAGCCCCCCAAAGGCAAAGGCTAACAGTTATTAAGAATGAAAAAATAGTTGTGAGGCTATTAGCGACACGTTTTAAATCTTCATGCTTTAATAAAAAAAGAGTTAATAGTGGCAATTTACTTATAGGTGAGACTATCACCCAAAATATCATCTCATCATGATGCGATAAAATTTCTCCAATACAAACAAATAAGAAAATAGATATTGCCAGCATAGAAAGTTTCTTTCTATCCTTATAGATAATAAGAAATGAAATCATCGCAACCAAGCTGACGATTGTTTTAAGTCCTTGAAGTAACGATAATGTTAAATATGAGTATGCACACTCCAATATAAGAAGAGTCAAACATATCACATACAGATTAATTCTTTTGTTCATACTTGGATAGAATTTTAAAGCCTCATAAGGTACTTTAAATATTTATAGGGGCTTAATAAATTAAGAATTTTGTCTGCGAAATATGATAATCGATTATTATACTTTAGTTTCAAAGAAAGCCCCTTATGCCATAGATATCTGTCAATTGCATACAAGTACTCCTTATTTGCTATTAAATCTTTAAGGCTTGACGAATAGAAGAATTTTAATAAATCCTGGGCTAATAAAGGATTCGGAATATCATGTTTATCTCTACTATGACAAACCGAATTTTCAGACACTCTATATTGAACCAGCTCCTTATCGATTGCATGTATTCTAAAACCTGAGCTTAGCACTTTCTTACAAAATGGCCATTCTTCTAATAATATATAATCCTCATCAAAGCCACCAACCTTGTCATATAGGGCGCGAGAATAGAAATAAGTGGGGCCTGTAAAAACCAATTCCTTATTTATGGTTTTTTTTTGTTTATCAAAAGATTCTGATGCCTTCGTGAAATAATAGTTCCATTGTTTTTCATACGATTTCAATACATCATGTGTACAATCGCCGAAAAGTGTCATTCTAGACACACACATTTGACAATCTTCGTGAACCGCAACATATTTTAAATAGTCTTCTATAGCAGAAGGCGTAAGTAGATCATCACCAATGGACTTTATCCATACTCCATGAGAGGCTTTTATTCCTCTATTTAAATTTTTACACGTACCGGTATTTTGGGTCTCAGTCAGCACTTGTGTTCTTCTAAAACGCTGGTAATGATCTGCTATCCATGAGTTTAACACTTGCACCGTATCATCCTTAGAACCGTCATCACTAATAATAAGTTCTATATTATCATAACTTTGGTTATAAATACTGTTAAGTGTTTCAACAATATTCTTACCAGTGTTGTAGGTAACTACGACACAGGAAACCATTGGCTTATTTTGCATATATCCTATTCTTCAAAACAATAAATAGTCAATTCTTCATGTATTTTCTTGAAATCAGAAGCGGGAATTGTACGACAGGATTTCCACAGACCAATATTTCGGGCTGATAATTCAGGCTTAAAATGTTGCATTTTCCGAAAATGTTCTTTCTTTTCTAATAACAAATAAGATTCAATTTGTTCTACGATTGTCTCATAACTAAGTACTAATTCTTCAAATCTTACAGCCAAATAGCCTTTCCCATGGAGTCCAAATTTTTTATACATTATTTTATTCCATTTGATAAAGTCAGTAACATTGTTATGAGGAATCCATTGTACATTTTTATCAACTGCAAAAACATATACATCCCGCGGATCTCTATATACAACTATTGTTTTTATATTGGGAAGATATTTTTCTTCATCAATTATATTAAATTCCAAATCAGAAAAGAACTGATCTAAAACAAGATTTGACTTATAGGATTTCAATAAATTAAAAAAAACAGAGTACATCAATTTACGGCACAGATTATAGTATTCATCTATAGTCAAATCTTTAAGAAATAAGATATTAGTCCGCCTCTTATTCCGATATAAACCAACATTATATTGAACACCCTCTATATTTGAAATACGGAAATCTATAATTTCATCAAAAAATCTAAGGAACAGGTTGCGAATATCAGGATTCATATTATACAATTTACTTGCACTTATCATCAATGCATATCTATTCAAGAGTGCATCATTGTGGAACACATTGTTGCTCCCTAAAAATTTAGGTATTTCAAAAAGCCCACCAGCTATTCTGACAAAATCAATTTCTCCAATCTTATCTTTCTTCGATAGACTTACACTTTCATCATCCCATCCTCCTAAAGTTACACAACTTTCATACTCTCTCAACAAATCGACTACAGCTCCAGAACCAGTAAACCCCATACCCTGAACCGACACCAATTTTTCATATGGGCACTCTTCTATAAAAGCCCCAGGCTTCCCCATACGAAGCCAATTATCATAATCATCGAAAAAGTTGTTCTTTTCCTGATATTTGTTTACAACCCCAAAAGGCAGCAAATTCTTTATCAAAAACTTAATATTCATTATTTAAACATATTTATCAAGTTTACGACATAGGCTACTTCCTCTTTTTTTATTGTTGGACCAATGGGTAATGATAATTCTTCATCTGCTAGTCTTTCCGTAATAGGCAAACTAAGCTGCGGCATATTCCATCCCTCCTTTGCATAACATTCTTGCATATGTGGAGCTATCGGATAGTGGCATACTGTACCTACACCATTCTCCTCTAGATAATCATGTAAACGGTCACGGTTCTCCTTGCCACTTACGATAATCGGAAAGAGATGATAGGCGTTCTGTTCATCAGGCAAAAGGTCTGGCAATGTTATTAACGGGTTATTAATACCCTCATAGTATATGTGAGCCACTTCCTTACGATGCTTATTATCTTCTACCAGATACTTCAGTTTCACATCTAGCACAGCGGCCTGTACCTCATCCAACCGACTGTTACGCCCAGTGTACTTAAACACATACTTTCTCTGCGAACCATAATTGGCCAAAGCACGTATAGCCTTTGCCAACTCCTCATCATTTGTCGTCACAGCACCGCCATCACCCAATGCGCCAAGGTTCTTGCCAGGATAGAAACTATGACCAGCTGCATCGCCAATGCTGCCTGTTACACGACCATCTATATGTTTGCATCCATGAGCCTGTGCATTGTCCTCAACCAATTTCAGGTTATACTTCTTACACAAAGCACCAATCCTATCCGTATAAGCATTACGGCCATATAGGTGAACAATGGCAATAGCCTTAGTCTTTGGTGTTATAAGACCTTCAATAAGATAATCATCTATTTCCAGCGTATTTGGCTTTGGCTCACAAAGCACAGGCACCAGTCCATTCTCAGTGATAGCCAGTATCGTAGCGATATAGGTATTCGCAGGAACAATTACCTCATCACCAGGCTTCATTACTCCCAGTTCAATGTAGGCACGGAAAATCCAAATCAAGGCATCCAAGCCATTTGCACAACCTATGGCATACTTAGTTCCTATAAACTTAGAGTAGTTCTCCTCGAACTTCTCATTCTCTTTTCCCTGAAGGTACCAACCTCCATTAACTACACGGCTTACTGCCTCGTTTATCTCAGCTCCATGAAGAGCTGTTACGTCTTTCAGTGATAAAAATGGAATCATATCTTAAAAATCTACTTTTCTA
>AUXO012946981.1_pt1 | contig 13545 bp, 3 predicted proteins | sample 768731 | NCBI WGS metagenome assembly AUXO01 (sample SAMN02715735, study PRJNA202380) | gut metagenome | biome: sheep rumen | host: Ovis aries | place: New Zealand: Palmerston North
CTTGGCGCGCTGGACGATCTCGAAGATTCTTATCTCAGCGGCTGGTACGACGTAGAAGACATCCTTAAATTGGAAGTCGAACGCCGCAATGCCAGAGACAGCAAGAAGAACGAAGTGATCAACTGGCTGCACGAAGTGATTACCGCTACAGTTGATCCTGCGATGATGCAGGAAGAGACGGATTATATCGCGGCGGTTACGGAGTTTATGAAGGCGAACCACGGTGCTGCAAGCATTCGCGAATCGGATGTTGCTGCTCAACCAGCCGAATAAAGAGATAAAGGGGAGAGATCATGCAATCTCTCCCCTTTTTTTATTTCGTGCGTATTCGGTGTAACCCCACTGCGGCGTGCCGCAGAACTTGCAGACCTGAGCGTCACCATGAAGGATCAAATGATTCTCAAGGTAAACACGGTCGCAGCCCTTACAGAGATACCCCAGCACTGTGCCGCAGGACTGACAGACGAAGAGTCCGTACTGCTCGTAGCGCGGCTGGTGTTGATCCGTATGGCAGATCGGGCATTCTAATCCTCTCATTTAATCACTCCCCTGCCCTTAAAATACAAGATATTGTGGCACAGAACAGGGAGAATGTCAATCTGTATGTTTGTCGATCATATCCATCAGATCGTTCTGATCCTCGTCTCCGTAGATGCTCTTCTTCTTCGGCGGCTTTGTCAGTTCGAGAAGTTTGGCATCTACATCCTCCGGCAGTTCGATGGTTTCGTTATCCATCTCCGGGTCGTACTCCGGGCCGTCGTTCGGAAAGCCGAGATCAAAAGGTGTCTTTTCAGGCTTCTTCATATTGTTTTGCTCCCTTCTTAAAATGGTAAATCATCGTCCCATTTATTGTTCTCCGGCGGCAATGGTTTTTCCTGCATGTATCTCATTATTTCCGGTGGCTGCACAGTGTTGTTATTGCAAATTACTTCCGATTTAGTGTTTGATTCGTCACTCTCTTTCTTTGGCGGTCGGTCGTAAAAATAATTCACAATGATGCCTTTTGCTTTTTGTTCTTCCGCAAATATCATATACTCTGTGTATTCTTTGCTGATCGTATGACAACGACTGCAAAAATATGGTTTGCCTGGTATATATGGGCCAGGGAGTTCATCAGGGGCTAGTATTTCTTGAACAAAGAAACAACATTCACATTTTTTACATATAATTGGCGGTACGCGTATTTTTGTTTTTGTTGTCTGCTCTTCTTTTTTCGGAGCAGATATATCTTCAATTTCATTTTGGATTGCTATCAGATTAAGTCTGATATCTGTCATTTCTCTCAGAGCAGAATCAGCTATCAGCTTTAAAGCTTTGGCGTTATCAATAAATAACTCGCTTTGTTTGATTTGTTTATCGAGCTTTGCTTTGAGTTCGTTTAATCTTTCCATTCTTATTCTCCGATCTGTTTAGTTAATCTCTCAAGGTTATTATCAAGCGAAGTGTTTCATGACATTGGACATACTGGCATTTTATGCTGTTTTAAATAGATTGTCAATTTTTATATAGAAGGGAGCACAAGGTATGGACAATGAACTTTTAACTTTAACAGTCCAACTGGACGATGGTCAATTTACGGAAAAAGCAGAATCCATTGAAGACAAAATAGAACAAATCAAAAAGAAGTCCGAAGACTTCCGTCCAGGAGGAGACACAGCCAGTATTCCTGGATATAACCAGGCGATGAACACCCGGTTCGATCAATGGATTGATAACCTTAATCACATTGCCGCAACATCCAGAGCGTATGAAAAAGCTTCTACTCAGCAGGAGCGAGATGCGCTGGGAGCATCCTACAAAAGACAGGTTGAAGTTGCCAAAGCCGGTGTTAAAGATCTTATTAGCTCGACGGCAATGGCAAAGAATCTTACAGCAAGTGTTGAGAAGACTGTTACGGAGACTTTCAACGAAGGGCTGAAAGGCGTATTTACCCAGCTTGGAAACGGGTTGAAACAGACGGCGATGTCTATGGCCGGCGGACTCGGGAAGCTGAGCGATGGAGATATCGTTGCGCGGTTTATGGAGAGTCCGCAGTATAAATCCATTATGGGACCCCGCCAGAGCGCACATCCAAATGCTTTTTCGAGCCAGCGGATGGAGCAGTATCTCACTTCGCAGCTGCCGATTTACGTACCGCAATATATGCGGGCTTCTGTTACCGGCGGATCTGCTGTCGCCATGCCGCAAAAAGCGATTACATTCCGGGGACTGTTTCCGGAATCTTTTAAAACGATCCCTACTGCGGCGCCTGCCCAGAGACGGATACTCGGCGCTTTAGCCGGCGACAACACTCCGCTTACGCAGGACGAGATCTCCGCACTGCAAAAGATTGTAGAGACAGACCGCCTCGCGCAGGACGCGGCTGTTCGCGCCGGGCTGTACGCAAAGAGCAACGGGGGGCTCTATCGCAATCCCAATCTGACACGCGGCCACATTAACGCGATGTCCGGATTTGTATTCGGTGATGCTTCTACCGCCGTCATGGGGGAACGCAAATTCGGGATGACAAACCCGGATGATCCTTCTCAATGGCGAAAAGTCGAACGTAAAATCGGCAACAATATTGATTTCGACAGCGGCCGACGCACAGCCCACGCGCTACACGATGCCTACGGCAGCTGGATTAACCCTGGGTATTACGATAGGATTCAGCCTTTTAACCCGAACCATGGGACAGGTATTTACACCGGCCCGATCACCATGGCGCCCAGGCGCAGAACGAGCGCGTATGCAGAATACACCCTTGACATGATGGAAGGCGGCGCTCAGATTAACGGCGCCAATCCGGTTTATCTGGACCGGGCAACCGGTAAATGGAGAACTGCTCAGGGAATCACGAAGCCCACAACTTCAGGCGGGAAGCGTTTCAGCCCTGATGACTTCCACACTGTTACGCTCGCCAGCAGTCTGGAGAACGACATTCTTTCTCAGATGACTCATTCATCCAGGGCTGGACAAAACGAGTTTAACGACAACGCGATTTATCTTAAGTATGATTCAAAATGGAGCGATCCTTATCTGAAAGACGAAGACAGCCAACGATATCAGGCTGACCTTGCCAAACGGATCAGAGAAGGATACGTTGCCAACGGACATCATTACAGCTTTACCCGAGCAGGAAAGACACACGCAGAGTTTATGCGCGACGATCTGATTGAAGATCTTGGCCGCTATGAACTCGGACTTGAACCAAAGCCGGTTGGTTCAAAAGGGCCTGTTAACGAAGAACATCTTAAAGCCGGCCTGAAGCTTCTTGCGAACGGCGCATCAATGGGCAGCTTCAATGAGTACAAACCTTTTGCGAAGAGTTTGTATAACCAGAACCTGCCTGCGACCGAAGGCGAGAATCTCCGTACGCTGTGGGGTATCCCGTTTGGGTTCTCTGGTAACGCGACAACGGAGCAGATGCTCGCAGACCCGAACCTTGGGCAGTCCATGCGCGACAAGATTATGCGCGACTATGGAACGCCCAACGTCAAAGTTGTTGTGGGCAACTTCGGGAAGGATATGGATGGTGCGAACTGGGGCAGCGCCCGGCTGTTTAACGAAGGCGGCCAAGGCCGTTCTTATGGCGGCAAAGCAACCTATGTTCGTATGGATTTAAACGCGCTTAAAACACAGTATCCAGATCAGATTGTCGAGAGCGCAAGAACCGCAGAAGAGATTGCGAAGATCGGAGATGGTATTACTGAGCAGCAGCGCAGAGATATCATGAATCGTTACGGCGATTTTCGTATTCAAGGTGCAGGGATAAACGGAGAAGACCTGATTATTCCCTGGGATACAGATATCATTGAAGACGTAAACAATATTAAAAACTTTAATCAGATGTTTGCCGGGATGACTCCGGAAGAGATCAACGATATGAGATCCCGTCAGGTTTCCCGTTTCGGCATCTCTCTGAAAACCACGTATGGCAAATCCAACACATCCGGCCGCTGGCTTTCCAAGCAGCTTGTGAACGGCCCGATGAATGCTGGGTTCAGCGATCCTGTTGTAGATGCTTATTTCAACAAGATCTTCATGGATGAAATGACTCGTCTGTCTACGGATGATCAATATATTCGCAGAGAACTTTTCGGCGGTGATCAAACGGTTGATCTGACTTCTGAAGAATCTCAGAACATTATCCGTGGACATCTGAGCAGCATGGTCGAATCCTACTCTGAGGGGAACAGGCTTCTTCCGCACGGAGTATACTCCTGGAATATGGCAGCCCCTGCGCCGATTAACGTTGTTAACAACGCGCTTCGCAAAGCCGGTGTCAAGATTCCCAAAGAGATGGAAGAGTTGGAACTCGGAAATAACGACGTTATCTCTTTGGGTTCCATGTTTGATCAGCTTGGTATTGTGCGGCATCCCGCCACGATAAGCGGCAATATCGTCGCGAGCAACCTGGCCCGCGACAAGAGCATGGCTCCTAAAATCCAGAAGATGGCGGAGCAGCTTGGGATGGACCCCAAAGCCCTGTACTTCAGGCCGGGTTCCCCTATTCTTGAAGCCCTTCAGGGCGAAGATTTTGACGGGGATATTAACGGTCTGTTCGGGCTGAGCGGCAAAGGCAGCACAGAATTTAACCAGATGATGGCCCGCGTTTTCCAGATCAGTAACGAAGACAATGCAAAAATCTGGAAAATGGCCGGACGAACTCCGGAAGAGCAGGCCGCTTTAAAAGAATCAGTTAAAAGCAAAGGCGGTATCAAAAGAGCTGATAAACCTTTTGATATGCGGAATCCGGAGGATATCGCGCTTTACATCATGGAGCAGGCAAAGAATACTCCTATGATGGGCAGAGCATCCAGAACGATGGATGTTATGTCTCTGCTGCGGAATCCAAAGATCAGCACCGCCGCAGCGAGAGCGATTCTGGATCTTGAATCCAATTACGACGTCGTTTCCGTGCATGGTAAAACAGGCGACACATGGGAAGACACGCCTGATCAAAAAGCCGTAAAAGAATACGGCAGATCGTTTGGTAATATTTTTAACTGGGTCGGTAAATCTCTTGATTCCGTATATGAAGACGGCCAAGTAAAGCAGGTATGGACAGATGCTTCTCAGGAGCGGCTCAATAAATATAATATCGACGAGCTGGCTTTCCCCACAATGTCGAGCGGTTCCCTTACCGGACAGCTTCTTACCCGGATGTATGCCCAGAATTTCGGCCTTCCGGCGGCAGGCACAAATCCTGACGGAAGTCTGAAGTACGATTGGGATACTATCTTTGACAACCTGCCCGCAATTAAAAACCCGGAATCTGCGACCGGGAGGTTCACCCAAGCGGCAAGAGATGTAAAACGCAACATTGCGACAGGCAGATACCTCGCACCTTCGCAAGAAGAACAGGATTTTGTTACCCAGCTGCAAAAGGCAGCAGAGCATGAAATCGATAAGCAGTTAATTGACGAAGGGATTACAGATATTAACGCATATGCTTACGAGTACGATCGCAAAGCGAGAGAAGCCGGTATTTTTGCATGGCGTGATTACTTAACCGAGAACGGATTGAGACGAGAGAATGTTGAAAAAGACGACCAGACGAAGGCGATGGTTAGTAACGTCGCGAATGCAATAGGCGTCCCCGTTGATGCTTTGTTTGGCTCTGCTCCCGTTATGCCGCCTACTCAAACTCCTCCGGTTACCCAACCTCCGAAGCAGGCGCAGCAGCCTTCCGCTACTCCGGCGAGGATTGCCGAAACACAACAAAAGCCCAAACAAACTCCGAAAACGCCCGCCGAAGTGAAGGCTGGATTTCCGGAGCCGCAAGAACAGGTTCCCTTCGAAGTAGAAGATATTCTGGAAAACATTGCGGCAAAGCAGCCTGAAACGACCGCCAGAGAAGAAGCGAAGGAGATCCTTCGCAACGTACTCGGCAAAGGTAAATCCAAAGACGCTTTGATCGATTCTGTCATGGGTTTGCCTGAGACAGATCTGCTCTCCGCGATTAACGAGGGAAATCTCGATCCACTTCTCAAGATTAAAGGCATCGGTACAAAAACCGCGCAAAAGATTACGCAGGCTCTTGCTGGAAGCAGGTTTGCTCAGATTCAACGCGGCGGCAGTTTGGAACCGAACATTGCAAATGTTAACGTACCGGATATGACTGCTGAAATTCAAAAGGCCGAGCAGCAGATTGAAGCACAACAAGAAGTCGCAGAAGAAGCGAGCAAAATCACCGAAGCGCAAACAGAGATTATTAAAACATCCGCAGAGCAAAAAGCTCCGCAAAAATCAGCGAATCCGGAGAGAGACGCGCTGGAAGCTCAACGGAAAAAGCTTAACGGGTGGATCAGCAGTGTCGACTTCGATCCTTCGTGGGCTGTCAACGAGCTTAAAAAAGTCATCGAAACAGACGAACAGAGGCCAAGAGAAGAGCTCGAAAGCTTCTTCGGTAAAGCACACGGCAAAACCAAAGAAGAATATTTAGCATCCAGGCGAGCTGAGCTGAAAGACCTTGAAGAGTATCAAAAGGCATGGAACGACTATATGGATAAACATCCAGACGAGCGTCCTGTACCTTTGAAGACGGAACAATCCACATCCGAGCATGCCGGGATGAGCGACAAAGGATATCAGCCGACCGCGCCAAACCAATACGCTCAGACTCCGGTTCCGCCTGTGCCTCCAACAACTCCACCTGGCTGGACACCCAATGCTCCGTCTGATTCAATGCTCCAGCTTGCGCAAGCGCAGTTTGCACAACTGATACAGCCGGCGCAGGAGTTTTCAAACAAACTTTTCGGCCAGATTTTAAGAAGCGAACAGCAGCTTAAAGATGTTCCACAGTCGCTAATTGATTTCAACCGGAACAACAGTTTTGCAAGATCTCACGAGCGGAAACTGCAGAACTTCAAGAACTCCGCTCTCTGGGATACTTTAGCTCCGGATCAAAAGACAAGCATTGATCGGCTACTTGATTCTGAGACGGGCCTTGTAGCAAAGGCCGGCAGGGATTTCAGCGATTCTTCCGTTGTGAGAGCTCACAATCTTCTTGAGAGCATTACCGAACAGGACTCCAAGATTAACGGAACATATGACGCGCAAGTAGAAGCGCTGGACGCGTGGGATAAAAAGATTAAAGAGCTTTCCGAAGATCAGCAGCAGCTCTTCACGCTTTCGAAAGATCAAAAATACGGAAAGAATCTGAGAGATCAGTTTACAGATGACGCTAAAGCCATCGGTAAAGACCTGGACGAGATTAAGAAGAAGCGTGACAGTATTCTCGGCGGCATGCAGAAGCAGAACCAAACTGCATTCAGCAAACAACTGGATTCGCTTGAATCCCATCTCATGCCGCAGAATAAACTTGAACAGGCGGCCAAACAATATTCTGAGCAGATTGCAGCCATCCGGGAGAATGTTACCAAAAAGCATGATGCCGGGTTGATGACAGACGAAGATTACAACAAAGATATTGAGCGGCTGGACGAATTTGCGAAACAGGCAACTACCACATCTCTGGCAACAAAGCAGCTGTTCACGACCGTTGAAAGTTCTCTCGGCCGTGTGATGCAGCGCTTCGGACGGCAGATTTTCAATAAAGCCGTACAGGAGACCAAGAAGTTCGTCAAAGAGTTTAACGCTTCGATGGTCGAGATCCAGGCGATTACAATGAAGACGGATGACCAGATGTCTGACGTGCGTTCCCGTACGCTCCAGACTGCGGTCGATCTTCATACTTCTGTCTCCAATGTATCTTCTACTGAAGCGGCTCTGTATCGTCAGGGCCTGACGGACGAAGAAGTGCAGGCCCGGACCGAAGACGTGATCAAGTTCTCTCAGGTTGCCGGCATCAAGGTTGAAGCGGCAACCAAGATTATTACTACCGCATTGCAAAACAACCTGGTGGATTCTTCCACCGAAGCGATGGACGCGCTGGTTGCGCTTGGCGATAACGCGGCAACCACAGCCGACGAGATCGGCAAGGCCATGCAGAAGTCTGCGGCATCCGCAAAGGTTGCCGGCGTAAGCTACGAAGAGCTGGTATCCATGGCGACTGTCATGACCAGCATGACGCAGCTGAGCGGCACGCAGGTCGGTACTGCGATGAACACGATCTTCTCCCGTATCCGCAAAGTTACGACAGAGAAGTTTGTGCGGGATCAGAACGGTGAGACCACTTCCCTTTCCGATGTTGAGACTGCACTTGGGTTGGCCGGGATTGATCTTTACACAGATGAATCCAGAGCCAACTACAGATCCGCAACAGATATCCTGAGAGATATCGCGGCGGGCTGGCAGAACATGAGCGACGTTCAGAAGTCTAATATCACTTCCGCTATCGCGGGTACACGTATGACGAATATGTTTACCACGCTGATGGAAGGCATTGGAGAAGATGGCGGCGCGAAGTTCGAAGAGCTGCTTGGACTGGCCGGCGACAGCGAAGGGATTACTGAGAGTAAATACCAGGTTATTGCACAAGGTCTTGCTGCTTCGTTTGATACGCTCCGCAGCTCCTGGGATCAGCTGGTCGCGGGACTTGAGTCGAACGATGTTTTGACAGGAAGTATTGATTTTATCTCCGGTCTTATTCAAGGGATCACCGCGCTTAATGGTGTGCTTGGCGGATCGCTGTCTGCGATCTTAGCTGTTGGCGCTGCTGTGGCCGCTGTAACTACGATTATTGCTACTTCTAAGATTCCTGGTATCGGCGCACCGCTTGCTATCGGAGCTGGTGTCGCTGTGGCCGCCGGCGTGATGGGTATTGGTGGATTGATCGGTAAAGGTTTGTCTGCGACGACTTCAGCTCCTAAAATTCGGGAAGTTTCCGCTCAGGAGCAATACGATAATTTCACCGAAAAGAATAAAGACGCGACCGATAAGTATAAATCACTGATTGCTAAAGCTGAGACACTTGGCAAAAAGTACGATGAAACAAACGGTAACCTTTCCACTTCAGAGACCGATGCTTTAACGTCCGCGCTTGCTTCGCTTCAAGCTGCTTTCAGCGGCGTTGATTCAAGCGTTAGCAGTGCTGCATCCGGGCTGGACAGCTGGAAATCCACTGTGTCGGCAGCGAAAGAAGAAGTCCAAAAACTTGATGAAGCAAATAAAAAATCTGCTAAAACGCTTGCCGATATCGCAATCGGCGACGCGGAAAAAGAATATGCTGAAAAAACGAAAGAGATTAATGAATCAACTCCTACCGGGCTTCTTTTCAACGGTGAGCTTGATCAGCGCGTCGCGAGTGTCGCCACTGCAAAACGTGGAGATAAAGATGCTTTAAGGACCATTGCTTCGAATTTTGCCGGTCTTGAAATGGCTGGTATGACCGAGCAGGAAATTGTAACTTCTCTTTTCGGCACAGAAGGATACGACAAGTATGTTACATATATGAGCGGAGACAGCTCATCTGTTGGCGGATACGAAGAGCGAAGAGAAGGCTGGCTGCACCAGTTGGCTCACGACGGAAACAAGCCTGATGGAAGTTCGACTGCGGTTGCTCTTGGAAACATACTTGGATATCAAGGGTTAATTGATTACAAAGGAAATAACATTAGTTCCAATCAGGAAACTGCCCAAGGGTTTGACTCTTTGGTTGCTTCACTTTATCAGAGCAATGCCTTGGAAAAAGTTCTCTCAACTCAAGACTGGGACGAGTTAACCAGAACGTACGGCACAGAGACAAATACTTTTTTAAGCGATTTTAAAGCAGGTTTCAAAAACACAAAGCTTAGCGCAGGTTTGCCATGGCGTTTGGCGATGGGTATTGCCCGTGTTGTCGCAGGTGATGTTGATGTACTTACAGGGTACGAAGACGTCAGACAGGAGCAACTTGACAAAGAAGCAGAAGGTTTGCTCGATACTTATCTTGCAAACAATACTGATATTCGATTCAGCGACACACCCGGACTATCTGCCGCGATTAAAAACCGGCTTCTTGAGAATCATAAAGGCGAGCATTTAAACGACTGGGTTAGAACCAACGCCGCTGCCGAGATTCAAGCAGAAGTTGAATCCGCAGAGAATAACCCAAACTACGTCGAAGAGAATACTCCTTCTGCGGTAACGGAACAATCCCCACAGGATATCGTAACCGCCGCATACAAAAACATTAAACCTAAAGACCGAAAGTACGACAGAGAGTACGCAGGATTGTATCATTTGTTAACATCGAAAGATATCGCAGACATAACAAATGAAGACGTTGCTTTTGCAAATGCGTTGGAGTTGATTAACAGCGGATCTGATACCGAACTGATAAACATTTGGGAAAGTGTAAACTCAGGCAAAGGCAGATACACGCAAAAGGATTTAACGGATTATCTTTTTAATCAGGTTTACGGGTCCACTCCTGAAGAGCTTACTGCTACCAATATGAACACAGCGGCCGAGCTTGGATTGCAGCAAGCACGCCTTACACGAATGAATGATTGGCAGATGCTTGAGCTTCAACCAAATGAGAGTGATATTCAAACAATTGCATCTGCTTTAAAGATTGATCCAAATCAGGTTCGACAGAACTACGCTACTGCTTTAAATGCGTATAATCAATCTTACAGCACAGCAAGAAGCCAATTCGAGCAAAGTATCTATGATCAGATCGAAAAGGGATATGGGCTTTCCGATTACTTTAACGAAGAGACCGGAGTATATGAAAACGTTCCAAAGGAAACGATAGCAAAAATCCAGGAACAATATTCTCCATTAGGATTTGATATTCGTGCTTCAGATAAATCCGGTGTCAGCGTGAATTTCGTTGGCGGCAATGTAAGCGCGGGCGCGGCTCGTACAGATTTTACACCTGTTTACACAAACAGAGAGTTGAGAGACAGAGCCGCAGAGATTGCAGAGTCCGGTCTCAACTATAACGAAGCGGCTGAAAGATATAAGTTCTGGGATGACTCTTTGTGGAACGCGGTGATGGATTATTCTCCTGAACTCGCACAGTACATGAAGATGTCTCCTGGACAGCAAGCTTCTGAAGAAGGTCAGGCTTTAAAACGAGCTTTTGAGTTGCAATTTAAAGTCGAAGGTATAGCCGACCTTGAACAAGCTGGGAAGATTCTTGAAGGCACAACTCGACTTATCGAAGATTTATCCGGAGATAATACGGTTAAAATTGCTGATGCTTTAAGAGAGATTACAACCGCTTCAATGGAATCCGGCCAGCAAACTGCTAAGCTTTACAGCGGCACGTATTCCCAGGTGAATGAAGCTGCGATGAGTATTCTCGGCATTACGGACGAGAACGTATTCCTGCAGAACCGGGATATGTATGTGCAACAAGCCAGAGAGCGGCAACAGCTTGGCCGCACAGCTCAGGCCAGCACATATGAACAAGAACTTGTTACATCTCAGACCGAAGAAGCAAGACAGCAAATTATTCAGGCTGCACAAACAAATGGTTATCGATATGAAAACGGAACATTTGTTTATGACGAGTCTCTGATTAATCTCAACCGGATGCGTCATGATAACCTGGTTGAAAACGCCAGAGAAGTTGCTAACGAAAATGATTTGCAGTCTATTTACAGAACTGCCAATAGTTTTGTCCCGCACCTGAACAGAGATTACTATACGCCAGAAGGTTACGGAATACCGGTAGGCGACGTATTCGATACTCTTCTCGGTGCCGATTTCAACAAGCTCTATGAAAACGATCAGGTCTGGAAAGATATGGTCAACCTTGGCGCTGACTTCGACAGTTTTACTGGTTATATCTCCAGAATGTCGAATGGTCAGCCCGGGAACGTGGCACAGAACTACGGCTGGGCATTACAGCAAGCATTTGGTACAGCGGATATCACGAGTCTGACGGCTCAACAACTGGAAGAGGGATGGACCAACGCTGGTCCGCAGCTCCAAGAAGTTCTTTCCAGGACGTTTGATCAGATGGCTGGTGGCGACATTTTTAAATCCGTCGCAACCAGACAAAGCGGAGACCTTACTGCGGCAAGAGATGCTTATAACAACTGGTTGCTGGAACAGGGACGGTTTGATTCTCTTGAATCCAACATGGCCTATCAGCAAGTTCAGTACGATATCAGCAACCGCACTCAGAACGCAGCTACTTCCCTGTTCAGCGTTCTCTCTCAAGGCCAGAACTTCGATAACTTCGGAGATTTCATTAACTCTGTAGGCAGCTCTCAGGTAGATAACTGGAAAGCTCTGCTTGACTCTTCTCCTGAACTTGCCAACAAGATGAAAGATCTTGGGTTCAGCTTTGAAGGAGACGCACTTGATTTTACAGGCGAAGCAGAATCCTTCAAGTCTGCCCTTGCGGCACTTGCGGCTGCAGTTGCGGAAGCTTCCAACCAAATTACAGATGTTACTACGCACGGAGAAGATTTACGAAGAGCACAAGAATATCTCGCAACAGGCAACAGAGATTATTACGATGAGTTTGAATCGGCGCTCGGAGATTCCGATCTCGCGGCGAGAGCACGCAACGATATTGAAGCGCAGATGGCCGCGAACCAAGTCCAGGCTGACGCATACGAAGAAGCATATAAACAAAACTACGGTACAAATCGAGCCGAAGCTAATCGCATTCTCGCAGAAGCAGAAGCGGCCGGCTTTATGGCGACACGTCAAAACGGAATAGTTACCGGTTTTACGGGTGGCACTATAACACCAATCGAAGATCGGGACGTGTATAATCCGTATGAGCTTGAATACTACAATATGCGGATGGCAAACGCGTCTAACGGATTTACCGGATTAACGGAGAATCAGAAGTTCTATGGAGCAAACCTGCTTCTTGACCAAATGAGAGCTGGCAACTTAACTGGTGAAAATGGCTTCTACATGAACAACAGTAAAGCTATGATTGCCGATTATGCTTCTATGCTTCCGGAGAACTATCTTAATGCCGCAATGGCTGTGGAGCAAGCTGCCAGTGGTAGATATACCATGGCCACAATCGGCGATATTACACAAGATTCTCCTGATTATGAAGCCGTTTCAAAAGCAGTAGAAGAATATTACGGATCTCTTCAAGGCGCACAGAAGGCTCAAAAAGATCTTGATGCTGAGTGGGAGAGTAAATCTGTAAAGCTTTCTAATAAACTTGGAGATCATACCGATGAAGCGGCCGAAGCTATGGCTAACTTTGCCAAAGGTGGCAAGGATGCTATTCGTCAATCTGCGGCCTGGACCAAGAGCATTAAAACTCTCCAGAACAATCTGACCGCAGTATCGAAGATGCGTGGCAAGAAGCCAGGACAGGTAGGCGCTAAAGAAGGCGGACTGCTTGCTCAGTTCCTTGGATTAGATGATTGGAAAGATGTTCAAAAGCTTACACAAAAACAGTTTGATGAAGCTCTCGACGCTATGGAAAAAGATGCCCAAGAGACGTTTAGTCAAGGGCATTTTAAACCAATGCTCGAAGGTGCATTGACTGATATTAACCAAGCAATCAGCGAAAATAAGATTACACTTGATCAGGTTGTAGATGTTGTTACACAGGTTAACGAGTCCGGAGACTTGAGCGCGTTTATCGCTTTGCTTGAATCTATTGAATCCGATTACGTAGCAGCTGCAGAATCTATGGCTGGTGATATCGCTACGATCATGATCGACATCATCAAATCGATCGGA
>AUXO015501872.1_pt1 | contig 13545 bp, 20 predicted proteins | sample 768731 | NCBI WGS metagenome assembly AUXO01 (sample SAMN02715735, study PRJNA202380) | gut metagenome | biome: sheep rumen | host: Ovis aries | place: New Zealand: Palmerston North
AACGATTACACGAGCAAACACCACGACCAACGACACCACACGAAACATCACGTCAAAATGATTTTAAGATACCTATTTCACGATTTTATTTGAACTTTGATACAATATTCACGGCATACCTCAAAACCCCTAAATATCAAAAATGACTTGACATAGTTTTGAAAACTAGTAATATATTCTACAACATTTTATAAATATGTAGAACAACTAGTTTTTCTACATTTTTGGTTAAATTTGGGTATTGTTTTCGATTGACACGGGTTTATAATAAAGGTGTGGAAAACGAAAGACACCACAGGAAAGAGGACGACAATATGACAGCAAAGAGAAAATATGAAAAGGGTATGAAAATAATAAATAGAAATGGTTTAAAACTTGGTGGCGTAATTTGTTTTTATAAATTAGTTATTGGAAGAAAAGAAAAACCAAGAAAAACTGATGATTGTATAAAATATATATGTTATACGTATGATAATGATGATAATTTTACAGGGTGTTTTATATTAAAAGAAACAACAATCGATGAAATGGTAAGAGGTGAATAAATATGGATAGAAACACAATTTTTAGATTAAAGGGCAAAGAAAAGTTAACAGGTAATATTATTTATACCGAGTGGCAAACACTAGACACATCATTAAAGGCAATTAGTAATTTTTGGGAATGGTTCTCAAGTATTACATACGACCAAATTGTCGAATTTAAAGAACTATTCAAGAAAGGGGGTGTCAACTAATGACATTATGGGACTTTATACAACATATTAAACATAAATCAATAGAACTAAAAATCTATGATTTATACGGGGAAAAGGGCGACAATTTCTTATATATTGGTACAATAGGCGAGTATTTAACATCATTAAAAGCAAGTATGTTGAATTCGTGGACTATATGCAAAATTTATCCGTGGGTATTCAAATCAATTCACGGGTTCACAATCGAAATTGTAAGACCTGTGAAAGAGGGTGACAAATGATGACAAATATTTTATTTAAAGATATATTATCAAAAATTTATTATGGTACACATTTCGAATTAATAGAGGTAAATAAAAGATTTTTAAGAGATGTTCAGAAAGACAAATCATTATATGTTTGTGACAATTTTAATGATTTTGATTTTAGTAAATTAAATAATTCATTTGTTACTGATTATTATGTGACACATTTTAGAGCGTGTAATAATTATCTAACAATTTATATTTGTAAAGAGGGTGAATAATTAATGAAATTTCGTGAATGGTTAATTCATAAACTAGGTGGATATACTAAAGAGGAAATGTTAAAAATTGATATTTCTTCTTTGTATCCTATTATTAACAGGTATAAAACAAAAAAGTTATATGCTCAATATGAAACACAAATTTTTGAACGTACAAAAGAATTTGAAAATAATATAAAAGTTTATTTATGTAATCAATTATTACGTGATTTATGCGATTATGTTAAATTATATGATTTATATAAACCCGAAACTTTATCAATGGTTTATCGTGTTGAATTAGAGGTAATCGACAAGAACCGAGGTGATAACAAATGAATTTCCCACGTTGCAAATACAAATGTAAATGTGTCTTTAGGGATAAATTAGACGGGTGCAGAGTTCTTGACAATACAACGTTTAAATTAACGTGCCCGTTTGCTAAAACTAAAGAACAATTAATCAAAGAGCTTTTATATTGTAGCGTTCGAATTGATATGAAACCGAGTGACTACAAAGAAATGTTAAAAGATGTATATTCAAATTATGTTTATAGGGCGGTGTTTAATGATGAAGAATAAACAGGGTTCAAAGACATTTAAAGATTTGAACAAAGACGCACAATATTATTATGACAAATTAATTCAATATTTTAATGATAAATCTAACGATGATGACGAATGTATCAGAGTCATTGAATGGCTAGACTTATTAATTGACAATATGAATTAATTGTAATAAGATAAAAAGAAAGTGGGCGATACAATGTAAAATCAAAGTTGTTTCAAACCATTAAAATTATTGAAAATATATTAAAGAAAGCAAGGTGATAAAATGAATAAATATGTTATATTTGAGCAGAGCACCGAAACCAATCGTGATTATGTAACCCAAATATATCGTACATCGGTTTACACATCTAAAGATGTGGGCGACGCTATAGAATTAGACACAATAGAAGAAGCGAAAATAATACGTGATATTGTATCTAGACGTAATAAAATGAAAAATTATAAGATTTTAGAAATAGTAACAACAAATAATATTATAGAATAGAGAGGTTGAAAGTATGACAAATTTTATTAAAGATTGTTTTTATCAATTACGTTCTATGATTGATACATCAGAAAATTTAATTGATACGGAAAAATTAAATATGAGAAAATGTTTAAACGATATTGAAAACGAATTTGTTAGTTATGACAAAAAGATTTCAAGTGCGTACGACAAGGAAAGCGTATTAAAAGACATATTAGAACATATTATTGATAATTTATAAGAAAAGGGGAAAAATTAAAATGGCAAAAATTAAATTAAAAGTATTTTCACAAATTAAAGAGTTCAACGTGGGTAATAAGGTTGTTAAACGTCGTGTTTATACAACATTAATGAATTTAAAGGTTGTTGATAGTGCAACAGGTGAATTATCAAAAGAACCCGAGCAAAAATATTTAAATCTAAAATTTAGAGAAGAAATCAACACAAAGAATATTATTAGAGGTTATATTGTTATTGAGGATAAACCCGAGTTCTTAAATTATCCGTTTAAGTATGAATTAAAACCAATGGTTGACGAAAAGGGTAAACCCGTATTAGACAAGAACGGAAAGCAAAAAATGGAATACCCTTGCGTATGGATACGAAAGGACGATTTTGAGTACATCGAAAAGTTAAACAACAATCATCAATCATTATTCGTTAATGACGACGAGGACGAAAAGGCGGAAGAAACGCCCGAACTACCTTTCAATGATGAGGACTAATTAATAAAAAGACGATAGGGGCATAAATTACGCCCCTATTTAATTTTAAAGTAAAGAGGTGTTATTATATGGCAAGAACTAAAAAAGTTAAAAATAAACAAAGTTTCGACGTTTCGGGGTGGTCTATTGAGGACATCGCGAAAATAGATATATCAGATATGGCGTTAATGAGTACATCAAACATTAAGAAAATCACATCGCGTTTAGTTTCCGCGTATAATAAGCGTTTGGTTCGTTTGGAAAATTCGGAATTAGGTAGAATGTCACCGACATATCAACACGCAAAGAAAACTAAAATTGTTGTTGACGGCAAAGTCAAAGAAACATTCGTGAGATATTCGGTTAAAGATATTGACGCTAAATCAACTATTAATTTATTTGATACATTAAAAAATAAATTGAATTTAAAAACATCAACAATCACAGGTTTTAAAAATTATCGTAAAGATTTTTATAGACGACTAGGTGTTAAATTCAAAGATTTAGACACCGAAAAAAAGTTTTGGGATATATACCATAGATACGACGAAACAAAAGACGCAACAAACGAAAATTTTAAAACGGGTGGCGGTTCGGTCGAAATTCAAAAATACATCGCCCACGAATTAGGTGACTTTTCTAAAATGACGGCGGAACAACAACGTGGCGTAATCAATAAGATTTATGAGGACTTAAAAATAACCGAACAAAAAGGACGTAAAACCGAGTCGTCTTTTATGGACGATTACGATGACGGATACGAGGACGACGGGGGCGAATGGTAATTGAGCAAAACAAAAATAATTCAAGAACCATTTGCACTTGACTTTAAAAGATATAACGATATTAAGGATATTTTAACGCCTGTTAAATCATATAAGAAAAAAGGCATTGAATATTTAAACGTTGCGTGTTCATTCGATATTGAAACATCATCATATTACGAGGGCGACAATAAACGTGCCACGATGTATATGTGGGGTTTTGGTATCAATGGTAAAGTTGTAATAAAAAGAACGTGGCAAGAATTTATCGAATTATTACACGATGTAAAAGAATATTATAAATTATCTGATACACGTCGTTTGTTATGTTATGTGCATAATTTGCAGTACGAAATGCAGTTTTTCCGTAAATGGATAGTTTGGGACAAGGTTTTTGCAATTGACGAAAGAAAACCCGTTTATGCTATTTCTAATTTAGGAATTGAATTTCGTTGTTCTTATATCCTTTCGGGTTATTCTTTGGATACATTAGGAAAGAATTTAATTGATTACCCCGTTCGAAAGCTCGTAGGTTCATTAGATTATTCAAAATTGCGTACAACTGATACGGATATAACACCTATTGAATATGATTATTTAATTAATGATAATTTGGTTGTAATGTCCTATATTCAAGAAACAATCAATCGTCTAGGCAATATCACACGTATATTGATAACAAAGACATCATTCGTGCGTAAGCTATGCAAAGACTCATTATATTATGATAATGGTTCACATCACAAAAACGGGTGGAAATTCGCCCAATATCGAAAATATATCAATAATCTTATAATAACATCACCTCAAGAATACGAGCAAATGAAAAGGGCATTTCAAGGCGGTTATACACACGCAAGTTGTTTGAAAGTAGGTAAGGTATACGATGACGTTGCGTCTTATGATTTTACGTCGTCATATCCTTACGTTATGTGTGCTTATGATGAATACCCAATAACAACGGGCGAAAAGGTTAAAATAACATCACGCGAACAATTAGAAAAATATTTAAAATGTTATTGTTGCATATTCGATGTAGAATTCAAGAACCTAGAAAGCAAAATTTTATTTGAACATTATTTATCGGTTTCAAAATGTGTGACAAAAGGTCGTGTCATTGAGGATAACGGACGTTTAGTATTTGGTGAGGTTGTACAAACTACAATCACGCATATAGATTTTGAAATTATACGAAAGGTTTATCAATGGAAATCAATTAGATTTTTTAATTTTAGGATATATAAAAAGGGTTATTTACCAAAAGATTTAATATTAACTATCTTAGATTTATACGGCAAGAAAACGACTCTAAAAGGCGTTGACGAAAAATTACAAGAATACCAAGTTTCAAAAGAACAGGTTAACTCGGTTTATGGTATGATGGTCACCGACATTGTAAGAACAAATTACGACTATGACTCAATCATTGATGATTGGGTGACAAATCTACCAAATGTCAAAGATATGTTAAACAAATACAATACATCATTTAATAGGTTTAATTTCTATGGTTGGGGGTTGATAGTGACGGCTTTAGCCCGTCGAACCCGTAATATTTGGACGGGCATATATACAACAGGTAAACACGGGGACTATATCTACACAGATACGGACTCTTTGAAAATTTTACATTATGAACGATATAAAAAATATATTGATGATTATAACAATATGGTTGAGTCAAATTTGCGTCGTATGTGTGAACACTATAACATCGACTTTGAACTTTGTAGACCTAAAACAATAAAGGGTAAAACTAAAATGTTAGGGGTTTACGACTTTGAGGGTGTATATAGTAAGTTTAAAACCCTAGGCGCAAAGCGTTATATGACTTATAAGGATAATGAATTATCATACACAATCGCGGGGTGTGGTAAGTTAAAAGGTGTGCCGTATTTATTAGATAAATTTAACGGCAATATTGACGCTATTTTTGATTATTTCGACGAGGGGTTCACAATACCCCGTGAATATACAATGAAACAAACACACACATATATTGATGATGAATACAAAGGAATTGTCAAAGACTATCAAGGGCATATTTCAAAGGTTTATGAAAAATCTTATATTCATTTGGAACAATGCGAATTCTCTTTAACAATAGCAAACAAATTCAAAGAATTTTTAACGCAATTTAGACTAGACTTAAGGTAGGTGATAAAATGTCTAAAAAACAATCATTTGATATATATCTATTCTTTGAGGAATACCGAAAAGATTTACTAAAACGATACGGGATAAAATACAAAGAAACATATATCCCGTTTGACTTATTACAAATTAAGGTTTTATATTACCTTATAATATCAGAACGTAGCGACGGCAAGTCTTTTATACTTGCCGAAATGATTTTATATTTATATTTACATTATGGTTATTGTGGTATGATGTTGCGTCGCTTTGATATGGATATTAGAGGAAAACAGGGCGAACAATTAATCTCTAACTTAATAGGCGAGAACTCAAAGACCATTGAGAGAACAAAGGGTAAATATTCAAATGCGGTTGAGGAATTATCAAACAAGCGTTGGAATACAATTATATATCAAGCTAGGCGATATTATCTCGCTAGGGTATACGAGGACGAAAACAACGTATCACAAATCGAAATTGACAAAGACCCTTTTATGTTTACGTGGGCAATCTCACAACAAACGCACAATCGTGGTGGCGGTATGGAAAAAATAAAAATTGTTTGGTTTGATGAATTCATATCTCGTGAGGGTTATTTATTTAATGAATTCGTGGACTTTGTAGACACATTGAAAACTATTGCCCGTAGACGTTGTGATTTTGTCACATTTCTTACAGGAAACGCGATTGACCGATACTCAATATATTTTGATGAATTTATGTTGAAAGGGGTAAAAAATCAACAAAAGGGTACAATAGACGTATACCGAGGGGGCGACGATGAACCCTCTTTCGCCGTTGAAATTGTCGACTATGTCGACCCACAATATAAGAAATCAAATAAGTATTTCAATTTCAAGAACCCTAAACTTAAAAGCGATTTACTCGGAAAATGGGAAATTGGTTTATATCCACATTTACCCGAAAAATACAAACCGAATGAGGTTCAATATAGATATTATATTTTATTTGATGATGAAAAGTTCGAATGTGAAATCATCATTAAACCCGAAATGTATTTTACATTTATTCACCCGTGGACTAGTGACATCAACATTAAATCTGATACGCTTATATTTGGTTTTGATACGCCTATCGGTATTCATTACCGAAAGAATATTACAAAACCATTTGATGAACTAGGGCAAATGATAGCGTCATTTTATAAACGTGATTTGATTTGTTATTCGGACAATCAAACGGGTGATACAATACGTTCATATTTATTAGCTTGTAAAACATCATAAAGAAAAAAGACCGACGCGAAGATTTACGTCGGTCTTTTTCGTTGGGTAAAAAGAAATAAAACCCCAAATACAATAGATAAAGAAAGAATGACAAACAGGTGTATATTATTTCTTATACACACCCTTATTATATTATTTATAAAAACCACTTGCAAGCGAGTTTTTCAATAAATTTAGTTCGTCGTTTGTCATACCGATTGACATCGCGATGTCTGATGTATCACCCACGATAACGAATTCGTTATCATCAATGTTTGATAGATACTCAAATTTATTATATGGTATACCTAAATTGTCGGCATATAAATTGTCGTTGTTTGTAGGTACATCAAACGACCATTCAATGTATGTGTCTAAAGGCATAAAAGAACCTGTATTTGACGCGGTAGCGGTTGCCTGTGTCTTTCCTATATTTGAATTTGAACGCGTTATAAATTGCGATAAATTTTGTATAGAACCCCTTGCTGTGCCTATAATTGCGTTAGGGTTTCCCGTCATTAATGCTAGCGATGATGAAATACCACTAAATAAGAATGATGTCACGTTGTTGTCGCTTATCGTTCTTATTTCGTCCGCGTTTGATGATGTTAAAACGAACCTATAACCTAATTGACAAGAACCCGTTTTCACTACACACGCATTTGTGTTGTTATATAATTCGTAAAAGCCTTGCGATGTATTGAAATCAACATAATAAAATAATGTTAAATTACACCCTCTAACTTTTTGTAAATCTAGGGTTATTGTTTCGGCATACGGGATATATAATTCGGCGGTTGTATGTGGTTCAAAATCTTTGTATGATGTTGCGTCGGGTATATGTATCTTTTTAAATATAAATCGGTCGTTGTTTCCGTATTTCGCGTATCGTAAACAAGTTGAACTAAAACCCAATGACTCAAAATCTAGTGGTTGACTAGGGAAAAAGTCCATAATGTGACCTTGTTCGCCCGAAACCGCTATTTCATAAGGTAATAAAGTGATTGATAGGATAGAACCGATTATTGAGGGATAAGCTATTGCGTGTGCGCATAAATGAACTAACATTTCGCCTGTAATAACATAATATAATGTATGACACATTGACATCGAACTATTAGACGTTGCTTCGTGTAATCGTGGTAATATACCATTATTTCGTGCGTCGGGTTCGTAGAATGTACCCCCTTGAGTTTCTATCTTAACAGGGTTAGAAACCGCAACGACAATGCAATATTTATTCTTTGTATACGCATAATCGCCATATGCTAAATTAAAATTTTTATAACCCTCATCGGTTGTTGGTTCGGTGAATGTTTCACCCCTAGATAAAGCTATATATTTACGGAATGAAAATTGTTCTAAATTATCCGCGATAAATTTATTACCCTTTGTACGTCTTGAAATATAAAGAGGTACATTCAAACTATTTGAATTTTTAAAAGTCATCAATGGGTCAAGTGAACAACTAATAGTAAATAACTTATTGTTATTATATACTAAATTATCAATAAAATAGTATCTATCCCATTCAACACAATACAAATAATTTGCTTCAATATCATTGATAATATTTACAACATCAATATTATCTGATGTCACAACATCATTATCATTTGAAACGATGTCACGTGTTATTGTTCTCATTTCAAATATAAATATAGGGTTCGTTTTATCAATAGGGTTTCGACAAATGCAATCAACATCAATTTCATTTTGTAAAAATGACTCTTTGTTCATTTTCGCGATAACTGATAAACATTGATATAATTTTATTTGCATAATATCACCCCTTAAAATAATTGAACTACATTGTCGTGGAAATATGTTGTATTAGGTATCTCACCGCTAATATATCTTTGGTCGTCCTCATTCAAATAAATATAAACGACGTGAAAATCGTAGTCACTATCTACATATACACCGATGACGATTGAGTCAATACATCCATTCTCGGTTGTTTGTGCTTGAAAATCGACGCTTTTAATAAATTCTTCACTATCATTTGATGTGCGACCATTTGCGACTAAAAAATGACTTAATGAATTAAAACCCCTATCATATAATAATTGTGCGAAATCATCAACTGATGTGTACTCGGTAGCGTCTTGATTGATAAATCTAAAAGCAACTACGTTGTCACTTTTAATATAGTCGACACCTGTTTGATTTGCAATTACGATGTTATGTTCATATAGTCCAAAACTTAATTTTTCGGGTGTAATTGCGCCGTCTTTGATTTTTGGTGTTGTGACACATTCATTTGCTAATCTTGTTGTTGTGATAGCCATAAAATCAATTTTTGTTTCCGTAATTGCCCTAGTGGCGATTTTTTGATTTGTGACGCTATTATCTGATAACTTATTTGTTGTGATAGCATTATTAGCAATTTTATCACTAGTTATTGTTTGTGAGGGGATATTTTCACCTTTTACGTTTGGATAAACATTGTTATTTGTACCCTTTTCTTTTAATGTTGTAATTATTTCACTCATTTTGTTTCACTTTCCTTTCATATAAAAATAAGGGTAAGGGCAATTTGTACCCTCACCCTTTGTGAGTTGTTATTAAATTATAAATTTACTTTTATTATAGATTTTCATATCAAAATTTTCGCAAATAGTATTATTTATGTCGCCACTATCATAGTAAACCTCAATAGTACCATCTGAAATTTGAACTTCAAAAATATTATAAGTATTTCCATTATAACCATAAGTTGAATTATATACTCTATATCTACCATTAGGAATAACCTCGGTTTCATCCAAATTTTTATCAGTAATTAATGCAAGAAAATTGCCATTTGGTAATGTGACATCATCCTCTAATGTAACATTTGTTAAATTAATAAAATACATATATATAATTTTTGACTGAATATCGCCCTCACTTGACACAGCGTTTACATCATTGATTGTGATTGTCTTACCACCCTTTGTAATTTGAACAACTACATCATCATCGATTGTTGTTGCCTTGATTGTGTCGGCAAAATATGCTTCGGGGTCGTCATATACTAACACAGGTTTATTTTGTTTTAATACCCCTAATGCGTCCGTATAAATTGTCTTTGACGCTAAATCTAAAATTGAATAACCACCAATATATTTTTTCATAATATATCACTTTCCTTTCATAACCTAAATTATTGAATGAAGAATACTACGCAATTTTCATTAAAATCGTTAAAGTATCTTCCCTCAGCTTTGAACCACATATTCACGAACTCGGCTCTCGCGTTATAATCTGATGTTGTACGTCTATCGAATAATGATACGCCTAGCATATCCCTATCAAAAATCACACCAATAACGCCGTCAATGTCTACGTCGTGACCCTGTGCAGTCTTAATGTTGATTGATGAAACGTCGTCAAATGCGTATGTTTGACCGCTTGTTTGAAAATAAGGCATTGTTTCATATTTTGGTAATTTTACAAGGTCATCGTGGAATGTTGGTGATTGTAAATATACTGATAATGTCTTATCCATTTCGCCTAATAATACAAAATGTTGTAAGTCTTTAGGTGTGAATTTAGCACGTCCACCGATATTAAATAACTTTGAAATCTTTGTCATATATTCGCTATATAAACCGATTGTCTTTGCACAGAACTTTAAGAATTCAATATTATTTCGACAAGTTGCCTTTGTTAAAGGTGTTGTTGCCTGTTGATTATATAAATATAATAAGTTAACGGCACGAACACCACTCTTTGATGAATAATTAGCGTTAGGATATTCATTATAGATTGTTTCACCGATTGCGTTTGCAATTGTCATCATAACTAACTTATCTAATTTGATAGTCATTGACTTGTCAATTGCGTTGTAAATCATACTAATAAATGAATTTAATTCATTAACATTCAAGAATGATTGTTTAATTTGTTTTTCCACAAATGACATTTGAATTTCAAATGTGACTTGATTGTTATAGAACTTAACATTGATTTTTGGACTCTTAAAGATATTAGGATCATAAGATACGCCGTCCTCTAAATTCCAAGACTCGTTTTCCTGAGCTTCGGGAATTTCACAATCAATCTTTTGTAATACTGAACCAAATTCCCAATTATCCATTAATACACTAGGCACACCGCCCATATATGCACGAATAACAAAGATTGTTTTTCCAATTCTATTAACTAATGCTTTTGCATACTTTTCGAACGCGTTCGCATTGAATACTGCGTCGCCTACCTCAACGATGTTTGATAAGTCCTCGGCAATTTCAACGCCTGTTAGAACCTCATTTGTGACATCGTTCATAATTTCATAAATTTGTTTTGTTTCCATAATATAATCACTTTCCTTTCATTTATTTATAAATTGCTAAAAACAAAAACTCGTTTAAATCTTTGAATATAACATCTAATAATTTATGACGGGCAAGCGTAATTGATGACTCAATCATTTGTTGAGTTGTTGTCACGCCGATATTACCCGAACGTGTCAATTTTCGTTTGTTCTTGTCATAATCACCCGTTGATGTCGTTTTTCCCTTTTCTTTGCTATTAGGTACGCCGTCATCACTCGTTGTGTTATATCCGAATACATTTACATCGTTGTTTGTATCAACAACAATATTAGAACCTATGTTCTCGTTTTCTTCCATTGAATAATTTTCAATGGGGTTATAATTACTATTTATTGCCTCGGCAAGTCTTAACCAATTAGGCATAAATTTTGAATGAATTCGTTCGCATAGCTTACTTATCATCAAATCGTATCCGTTTTCACTTTCACGATAAATATTAAAATAATATTCAAATGTTAGTGTTAAGATTTTATCAAATGAATTGACGAATAATTCTAAATCATCATCACTTGTAAAACCTAACTTGTTGAATTCATCAGTATACACATTCGACAACTTGTTGAAAATGAATTTATTTATTTCAAAATCGACATCAAAATTACTGATTATCTGATTGAATTTTATCATCATTATTCACCCCGTTTTCGCTTTGCGTATCTTGTTTTTGTTTTTCGAATTCAATTTGGATTTCTTTTTGTCTATTTTTCCAAGCACTAAAAAAATCAAATTCGAACACCTTTTCATTGAACAAGCGTTCTGATACATCATTGATAAGTTCGAAACCATTCTCGCGACATTGTTTCATTTCATCAATAGGTGGTAATAAGTTATCATCATTTAACGCGATTTCATCGTCATTTAATGACTCACGTTTCATATTATAATTAGCGTTTAAACCTATTGAATTTTCGAAACTAGCTTTTAAATATTGTTTACATTCGATTACCTCTTTTAACATACCTAAATGTTGATTATTATAAGGTACGCCCTTTAATGCGTCAAATAACTTTGTGCCATTTAAAGCACTTGACATCTTACCATTTTTAACATCATTGATATATACATCAAAAGCGGTTTTAGTGTCCCCGTCATTTGCTACCGCAACAACAGGTATACGCATGTTATACAAAATCATTTTGATTGTTAAATCACACTCGGTTTGTAAACTAGCATAATGAGATAAAGCAACATTTACACCAAAAAATAAATCATCATTTGGTATAATAAAACAATAATTTTCGATGTTGTCTTTTGTGATATTATCCTTGTTTAAAATTGTCACGTTCTCTAACGTCTTACTATAATTCAAATAAGTATTCGTTAACACACTTGAAATAGGGATATAATCAGAAGATAACACACCCGACATAGAACCTACACCACAATACCAATTATTTTTAAAACGGAATATTTTTGCGTATCCGTCTAATGTAAATAATTCAAGTGTACGTTGTGATATCGTCTTCGGTATCTTTGTGTATTTAAACATCGTTAACAACTTTTTTAACCCGTCCGCATAATACATTGATTGTATTAATTGTTTATCATCTAATACATCAAAGTTGCATTTATGTTCATCTTTGAATATCCATTGATAACGTGAGGGTATAGATGTTTTTTTCACTATTTATCACCACCCTTTTTTATTTGGTCTTTGATGTCGTTAAAATCTTCGTCAAGTTCGTTAATTTCTTCCTTTGTCAACTTGCCGTCTTTTAACTTTTCATATAACTTGATTGAAAACTTTATTAATAACCAAATGATATTAAACGTTAGTAATATAATTGACATAATCGTTTGTATATCAACAAGTGATATAGAAATACCACCTAATATTAAACAATTCTCAAGAACATCACTCTTGTTAATGTTCATTATATCACCCCGTTTCTATTATCAATTTACATCGTTTTCAAAACTATGTCAAGTCATTTTTGATATTTAGGGGTTTTGAGGTATGCCGTGAATATTGTATCAAAGTTCAAATAAAATCGTGAAATAGGTATCTTAAAATCATTTTGACGTGATATTTCGTGTGGTGTCGTTGGTCGTGGTGTTTGCTCGTGTAATCGTTGACCTAGTTTTCATTACTAGATGATGTAGTATGACCATAAAATTTAATTGGCAAGGGTACGGGAACGGGGGGAACTGAG
>AUXO017930430.1_pt1 | contig 13543 bp, 15 predicted proteins | sample 768731 | NCBI WGS metagenome assembly AUXO01 (sample SAMN02715735, study PRJNA202380) | gut metagenome | biome: sheep rumen | host: Ovis aries | place: New Zealand: Palmerston North
AAGGGGACGGTCGGTGTCGGTTTTGTATTTCTTGAAGAGCGTCGCAAGTTTGTAACCCTCGTCCTCACGCATGGTGATATACGAGAGTGTCGTTGACATCAATACCGATTCGAGTATTGAACAGACAAACGAGACAAGCATCGCTCCAAGAAGGAACACAATTAGTAGTAGCATATAGTTAGATGTTAGAGGTTAGAAGTTAGATGTTAGAGGTTAGATGTTAGAGGTTAGTCAAGTATAAATTCTTCGCCTTTAGCAGGTATAGTGATGTTTCGCCAGCCGGCTTCGTATAGGTGGTCTTTGAAGGTCTCCTGTGTCTGTTTCTCTCCATGCACGATGAACACGCGTTTGACCTTTTCTTGGTCCTGGCAACGATAGTAGTTGATAAGCTCTTCGTAGTCGCCGTGTCCGGAGAACCCCTCAATCTTCTCTATCTCTGCTTTCTTTTTGTGTTCGAAGCCGAAGATAGATATATATTTGATCTGTGGGTTTTGTATGCGTGCTCCAAGCGAGAGTGGAGTGCAATAGCCCACAAAGAGAATGGTTGTTGACGGGTCTTCTATATGGTTGGCCACATGATGTTTTATTCGTCCTGCCTCCATCATGCCCGAGGCAGAGATGATGATACACGGCTCCTTAGAGTTGTTCAGTTTCTTCGACTCGTTGATGTCGGTGATATACTTGAGTGTGTTGAAGCCGAAAGGATCGGGGTCGGAGAGCATGACATGTTTAACATCGTCGTTCATCTGCTCGGTGTACATACGGAAGATCTGAGTGGCGTTGACAGAGAGCGGACTGTCAACATACACGGGTATGATAGGCAGTTGTCGTTTGTTGTAAAGCTTGTTGAGCACAAACACTATCTCTTGCGTTCGTCCTACCGAGAAACTTGGTATGATAAGCTTGCCATGTTTCTTGACGCAAGTGTTCATCACTACCTCAAGCAGTTCGTCTTCAGATATCTGCAGGTTTTCGTGCAGACGATCGCCATAAGTCGATTCGGTGATGAGATAATCGCACTGCGGGAAAGGTTGCGGCGACTTGAGCAGGTTGCTGTGTTGTCGTCCTACATCGCCGGTGAAAGCGATGCGTTTGACCTCTCCGTCTTCCTCTATCCTCAGATTGACGATAGCTGAACCGAGCATGTGCCCCGAGTTAGTAAAACTGACGCTCACACCTTTTGTCAGTTCGAACCAATGGTCATACTCGATGGTCATGAACAGGTGCATACACTGTTCAGCATGGTTGATATCAAACAGCGGTTGGATGGTGGGCTGATGATGTCTGACCATCTTCTTGTTATACCATTTAACATCCGACTGCAGGATGAATGCGGTATCTTTGAGCATTATCGAGCACAAGTCTCGCGTTGCCGGTGTGGACACGATGGTACCTCTGAAGCCGAGTTTATACAAATAAGGTATGAGTCCGCTATGGTCGATATGAGCATGCGAGAGCAGTAGGTAGTCGATCTGCTTAGGGTCGAAACCCAGATGTCGGTTGTCGGCATCGGTTTCCATACCTTTACCTTGAAACATACCGCAGTCGAGCAAGATATGCTTGCCATTGTTGGTCGTAATCAGGTGTTTACTGCCTGTTACTTCTTGTGCGGCTCCAAGAAAAGTTATCTTCATAAGTGTTCTGTTTAATATACAAATTACGAATGGCTACCTTAATGTAATGGCCATTCGTAATCATATCCATCACCTTCCGTTTATTCCCACATCTTGAGGGCTATTTTCAGTCCTGCCGAGAAATAGCCGAACTTATCAATGAGAGGCTGATTCTTATATTGTGCTCTGAGGGCGGACGTAGTAGTACGTGTGAGTACTCCGCTGCCCGTCTGTGTCTCTTGCAGTGTGAGCAGAGACGGCTGATTGGAGGTCTCAACGGAGAAGCTGTTGAGAGCATAATCTGCATAGATACCGAAGTTGAGTGCAAATCGCTCAGCAAAAACGACATCATAACTGATCTCAGAGGCAAGCATGATCCACACTTTCGGAAGAACCTTGTCGTTCTTCACTGTCAGCTCTTGACGCTCAATCATACCCGATGAGTAGTTAGGGTCGTTAGGGTGGGTTGAGCAAGAGAGTGTTCCATTGTAGATGTTCTGGCGCGTGTAGTCGAACAAGGGTATGGAGATTTGAGGTCCGATGTGGAAGTTGAAGTTATTGCCGAAAGCAGAGAACTGCAGCGGGATGGTAAAATATACTTGGTTGATCTTCTCGTCAACCGTTCTGAGAGTATAAGTTACATCCATCGGATTGTTGTTAAGATCTTCGGTGGCATAGGTGTCGGTATAGTTATCTGCCACGAATCTGTTCTCGGAAGTCTGTGCGCTCAAACCTGTACGCAGACCTACATGCGCTTTCATCGAACGCATGATATAGTAGAATCCAAGACCGGCGTTGTAGCTTGGCGCAAAATAGCCTTGAGTAGGATTACCCACAAAACTTGTTACTCCGGCATTACCGCTTATCTCAAGATAATGGCGTAATGTACTTTGAGGCTTAGCAGCAGAAGCATCTTGTTTCTGCTCTGAGTCTGTCTGTGCAAAAGCGCATGAGAAGGTTAGCACTGCACACATTATACAAACAATCCGTTTCATGCTTATCTCTGTTTAGTTAATTATTCAGCTTAGTCGTGCTTTGATAGCTTTGCTTGCTTCCTCATATCCGGGTTTGTCAAGCAATGCGAACATGTTCTTCTTGTAGGCTTCCACGCCCGGTTGGTTGAACGGGTTGACATCAAGGATGTATCCGCTGATGCCGCATGCTTTCTCGAAGAAGTAGATGAGTTGACCCAAGTAATACTCTTGCAGTTGTGGCATCGATATCCTAATGTTAGGAACACCGCCGTCCACATGTGCGAGCATGGTGCCGAGCTCTGCCATCTTATTGACTTCATCTACGCGCTTGCCTGCCAAGAAATTGAGTCCGTCGAGGTTGTTCTCATCGTAGGGGAAATCCACTTCGTGCTTAGGCTGATCTACCGAGATGACTGTCTCAAACAAGTGACGCTCACCTTCTTGTATATACTGTCCCATCGAGTGAAGATCGGTGGTGAAATCGGCAGAAGCGGGGAAGATACCCTTGTTCTCTTTGCCTTCCGACTCTCCGTAGAGTTGTTTCCACCACTCGCTCATGAAGTGCAGTTTCGGATTGAAGTTGACCAGCATCTCCACTTTCTTGCCTTTGGCATAGAGTGCGTTGCGGACTGCTGCATATTGTGCGGCAGGGTTGTTCTCGAAACTCTTCTCGCGTGTTACCTGCATCATCTTCTCAGCTCCGAGGATGAGATGGTCGATATCGAAGCCGGCACATGCTATAGGAAGGAGTCCGACAGGCGAGAGCACTGAGAAGCGTCCGCCTATATTATCTTCGATGACGAAAGTCTTGTAGCCTTCTTGTGTGGCGAGTGTGCGCAGAGCGCCGCGTGCCTTATCGGTGATGCAGACAATAAGCTCTTTGGCCGACTCCTTGCCCTGCTGCTTCTCGAGTTGAGTCTTGAGCAGGCGGAAAGCCAAGGCAGGTTCTGTCGTCGTTCCTGATTTAGAGATACAGATGATACCGAAGCGTTTGTTCTTGAGTAAGGTCTGCAACTCAAAAAGATAATCTTCACCTATGTTCTGACCGGCATACACTATCTGAGGCTTGCTTGGGTTGAGCCACTCAAAAGAGTTGCTCAGAGCATCGATAACAGCTTTGGCTCCGAGATAGCTGCCGCCTATGCCTACGCATACAATAACTTCACATTTCTCTCGCAGAAGCGCAGCTGTTTGCTTGATATCTTCAAGCTGCGGCTTGATGTCGGAGGGTAGGGTGAGCCAGCCCAGAAAATCATTGCCTTTACCCGAGGCGTTATGAAGTTGTTCGAGAGCTTTTTCTACTTGAGGCTTATACTGATTGATCTCCTCTGATGAAACAAAACCTAAAGTCTTGCTAATGTCAATTTTGATGTCCATTTGTTTGTGTTATTTAAAGTTGGTTTATACGAATTACGACAGATTGAAATTTACGACAGCTTGGAGGCCAACTCCTTTATCTCGAGCATCGGTGAATGGAACTCATAAAGGATATTGTAAATGGCATCCACTATCGGCAACGACACATGGTATCTCCGGTTGAATTCATGAATACATTTCGTTCCATAATATCCCTCTGCTATCATTTCCATCTCTATCTGTGCTGTTCTGACGCTATATCCTCGTCCTATCATCGTCCCGAACTGACGATTACGCGAGAACTTACTATATGATGTAACGAGCAGGTCTCCCAGATAAGCTGAGTGGTCGATGTCGCGAGGTTGTGCACTGAGGGCATTGGTGAAGCGTTTGATCTCTTGTGCAGCGTTGGAGATGAGCACCGATTGGAAGTTGTCGCCATACTTTAGCCCATAGCAGATGCCTGAGGCTATAGCATAGATATTCTTCATCACCGAGCTATATTCCAAGCCAATAACATCGTTGCTTAAGGTCGTTTTTACATAGGGGGTCTCAAACAGATGTCCCAAATATTCGGCGCGCTCACTGTCGGCACAGCCGATAGTGAGATATGAGAGGCGTTCCATAGCCACCTCCTCGGCATGACAAGGACCGGCTACTATACCAAGCTGACCGGCAGGTATATCATACTTGATGTTGAGATATTCGGTAACCACCATGTTCTCGTCGGGCACCATTCCTTTGATGGCACTCACAATAATCTTGCGGCGCAGACTCAGACGCAACTTCTTGAGGTTCTGTTTGAGGAAAGGTGATGGTATGGCAAGGATGAGGATGTCGGAAGTGCGCACCACTTCGTTGATGTCAGAAGTGAAGTGAATACGCGATACATCAAAACGAATAGTGGTCAGATAATCGGGATTGCGCCCTTGACGGACGAACTCATCTATCTGATCTTGGCGCCTTATGTACCAATTGATTTGGTCCACATTGTTCATCACTATCTTTGCAAGGGCTGTAGGCCAACTGCCACCCCCTAAGATAGCCACGCGCGGAGAAGGATTGTCGGGAATCTTCATTATTAATCTGCAAAAATATCGCGGCAAAGTTACGATATTTTTTTTAATTGTGCAATATTTATTTTACTTATGTAAGTGTTTGATATCTATTTTCTAAGATGATGTGGTCGGAACTGATGATTATTGTTCTTTTTTCATCTGCGGGAAGAGAAGCACTTCTTGAATGGTGGTCTTACCGGTCATGAACATCACCAAGCGGTCGATACCTATACCTATTCCTGAAGTAGGAGGCATACCATATTCAAGAGCGCGCATGAAGTCGTGGTCGATAATCATTGCTTCGTCGTCGCCTTTGTCGGCAAGCTTCATCTGCTCTACGAAACGATTGTATTGGTCGATAGGATCGTTCAATTCGGAATATGCATTGGCAAGCTCCTTGCCATTGACCATCAACTCAAAGCGCTCGGTGAGTCCGGCTTTCGAACGGTGCATCTTCGTCAGCGGTGACATCTCTACCGGATAGTCGGTGATGAAAGTGGGTTGGATGAAAGTGCCTTCGCAGAACTCTCCGAACAGCTCGTCAATCATCTTACCCTTGCCCCACGACGGTTCAACTTCTAAATGCAGAGCTTTGCATATATCACGGATCTCATCTTCGTTCTTGTCGCTAAGGTCATAGCCTGTCTTCTCTTTGATAGCATCAAGTATAGGCAGACGGCGATAAGGAGCCTTGAAAGAGATGGTTTTACCGTCGATGACACTATCGGTGGAGCCATTGACGGCTATGCATATCTGCTCAAGCAGCTTCTCGGTGAACGACATCATCCAGTTGTAGTCTTTATACTGCACATAGAGCTCCATGCAGGTGAACTCCGGATTGTGAGTGCGGTCCATGCCTTCGTTACGGAAGTTCTTGCCGATCTCATAAACGCCCTCAAAACCACCTACGATGAGTCGTTTGAGGTAGAGCTCAGTGGCTATGCGCATATACATGTCGATATCCAAAGCGTTGAAGTGAGTGATGAACGGACGAGCAGAAGCTCCTCCGGCTATCGATTGCAGGGTAGGTGTCTCAACCTCGGTGTATCCGGCTTCATCGAGTATGCGGCGCAGGGTGCGAAGGATGGTGGCGCGCTTGAGGAAAGTGTCCTTGACGCCTTCGTTAACCACAAGGTCAACATAACGCTGGCGATAACGCAACTCAGGGTCGTCGAACTTGTCGTAGGCAACACCATCTTTATATTTGACTATAGGAAGGACTCGGAGCGACTTGGAAAGGACCGTGAGCTGCTTAGCATGAACAGAGACGGCTCCTGTCTGAGTCTTGAAAACAAAGCCCTTAATGCCGATGAAATCGCCGATATCAAGCAGTTTCTTGAAGACAATATTATACATCTCGGGTTGAGCCTCGGTGTTGATATCGTCACGAGACACATATACTTGTATCCTGCCCTTAGAGTCTTGCAATTCGATAAACGAGGCTTTGCCCATTATTCGACGCGACATGAGTCGCCCTGCAATACTTACATCCCAAGGCTCAACTTGAGGTGCCTCTTCATCTGCTTGCGATTGAGGGAGAAGTGACTCTTTCTGCTCATATTCCGACTTGATATCGGTAGAATAAGCGGTAACAACATATTCGGCTGCAGGATAGGGGTCGATGCCCATATCGCGCATCGTCTGAAGACTCTGACGGCGTACTAATTCTTGCTCTGATAATTCCATAAAATAAAAGTATAGATATAGTGATTATTAAATATTTGTGTTTCAATATGGTGGTGCCTTACTATTCAGATTAAAGCACTAAAAGCGTGCAAAATTACTAATTTTCTTTGAATAAGAAAAATAGAATTAGTCGCAACTAATGGCAGATGATAGCATTTTTTGTGATATATTTCTGAAAATCGTTTTGTTATCTAAATATTAATTATTATTTTTGCAGCGTTTTTTAAAATTATGCGTTATGAAAAGAATCTTATTTTTTCTCCTTTGTGCGATGTGTCTGGTTGCATGCCAGAAAAACACCATGACTATCATCGGAAAGATTGATCCTGAGTTGGAACTCAACGGTAAAGAAGTTAAGTTGGTTGTTAATGATGGAGAGGCAGAACAAGAGTATTTTGCCGAGATTGCGGACAACGGCTTCAAGCTGACCAAGCCGGTGCCCTATGAGCAGTTTGCCACCATCAATATTGCCGACATGGGTGATTTCACTTTTGTTCTCGAAAAAGGTGTGCTCAACTTAGAGATGGAGGCCATTGACGACACTCTCTCGTCTTATCTTGCTCATATCTATGTGAGTGGTACACCTAATAATGATATTATCAATCGTTACAATGTTAAGGGTAATGAGTTGGAGTCGGCAATGCGTAGTGTTGACAACGACGATGAAGCTCAGGAGCTCTATGATGAGTTCGCCGCACAAGCTTTTGATGAGGCTATGACTGACATAACCAAGCTCGGCAACGAATATATCTTCACCAATATCGTTTATGACCTCAGTTTGGAACAGCGTGAGAAGGCACTCGCCGGTATGACTCAAGAGCAGCTGTCAAGAAAGCCTCTGTCAACCATCGCAGAGCGCACTAAAGCGCAGCTTGAGACGGCTGTGGGAAAACCGTACACCGACATCACCTTTACCGATGCTCAGGGCAGCGATCATCAACTGTCAGAGTATGTAGGACAGACCGACTTTGTCTTGCTCGACATCTGGGCTACATGGTGCCCGCCATGTCGCGCCTTGCTGCCAAAGCTGGCACAGATCTATCATAACAAAAACAAGAAACATCAGCTTCAGATTGTCAGCCTGTCGGTGGATAATGATAAGGATACATGGACTAAGTTCCTCACGGAGCATAAGGACTATTCGTGGATCCAGATGTCAGACACTTACGACGCTGCCGAGCAATATGGTGTCATGACCATTCCCACCACCGTCCTTATTGATATCAACGGCAATATCGTGGCACGCAATATAAGCGAAGATGAACTGAAGGAAATGTTGATTAAATAATTATTTTTCAAAAAAATAGTTGAAATATTTTGCTGTTTCAAAAAGTTTGTGTAATTTTGCAGCACTTTTTTGCGGACATCGAAAAATATGGGCTGATAAGTGCATTGTGAGTAGATGTGGTAAAGAGCAAAAATAGATTAAACAAACTTATAAATAACTTAATTGTAAATCATTAACAATTTAAATCATTTAGTATTATGACTAAAGCAGAACTTGTAAACAAGATTGCAGCACAGACCGGCTATGACAAAGCTACAGTGCTCAAAGTAGTTGAGGCTACTATGGTTAATGTTAAGGACTCGTTGGCATCGAAGGAGAATGTATATCTCCGCGGCTTCGGTACATTCCTCATCAAGACCCGTAAACAGAAAGTTGCTCGTAACATCTCGAAGAACACCACCATCATCGTTCCCGAGCATGCTATTCCCGCTTTCAAGCCCTCTAAGGAATTCGTTAAAAATATTAAATAAGTAGAGCAATGCCGAACGGAAAGAAACACAAGAGACATAAGATGTCAACTCACAAACGCAAAAAGCGTCTGCGTAAGAATCGTCATAAGCATAAGTAAGACGATTGATTGAATGGAACAAGCTTCGCGTTTTTGCTATGCGGAGTTTGTTCCATATTTATATTAACCCGGATACTGCATTTTACCGACCACTTAGAGCGCTGAGAGGTTGAGCGGTATCATAATTACATACTGTTGTGAAAAGCGAACTTATTGTAGATGTCCGTCCTGAAGAGATATCTATTGCTTTTCTTGAAGATGGCCGATTGGCAGAGATCAGCCGCGAGAAACGCGAGCAGACTTTTGCTGTAGGTAATATCTATTATGGGAAAGTGAAAAAGATAATGCCGGCGCTCAATGCCGCCTTCGTGGATGTGGGACACGAGAAAGATGCTTTTCTACATTATTTGGATTTAGGTTCACAGTTCCTTACACTCAAGAACTTCACCCAATCTGTTGTGTCCGACAAACAGCATAAGCCCCAAGCCATCAAGGTTACCAAAGAAGAAGAGGTAACAAAAGAAGGGCAGATAGCTGATGTGTTGAAGCCCGGAGACATGATTTTGGTTCAAGTATCTAAAGAACCCATCAACACTAAAGGTCCGCGCCTTACCGCGGAGATTTCACTTGCGGGGCGTAACATGGTTCTTATTCCTTTTGCCGACAAAGTAATGGTGTCGAGCAAGATAAAGAAAGAGTCAGAACGCTCAAGATTGAAGCAACTTGTGCAATCAATCAAGCCTAAAGGCTTCGGAGTCATCGTTCGTACGGTTGCCGAAGAAAAGCGAGTAGCTGAGCTTGATAGCGAGATGCGCTTGCTGCTTAAAAGATGGGACGATACACTGCTGCGATTACAACAGAAAACAGGTGTGGCTATTGTAACCGAAGAGCTTGGGCGCACGATAGGACTACTCCGCGATGTGTTTAATCCCTCCTTCGAGAGTATATCTATCAACGATGAGGAGGTATATGAGGATGTTAGACAATACATCGAGCTCATCGCACCCGAAAGTGCCAAAATCGTTCATCACTATAAAGACGACCTGCCCATCTTCGATCACTTCCAGGTAACTCGTCAGATGAAAGTCGGGCTCGGCCGGACGGTCGGTTTTAAGAACGGCGGTTACCTTATAATAGAGCGCACCGAAGCCTTGTTCTCCATCGATGTGAACAGCGGCAGCAAGAAACTCTTTGAAGACCAAGAACAGAATGCTTTCGGCTTCAATATGCTGGCAGCTGATGAGATAGCACATCAACTTCGACTAAGGGATATAGGTGGCATCATTATCATCGATTTCATCGATATGGAATCGAAAGAGAACCAACAAGCTCTTTATGATCACATGCGCGAGTTGATGAAGAACGACAGAGCCAAACATAATGTACTGCCTCTCTCCAAATTCGGACTCATGCAGATCACTCGACAGCGAGTAAGACCTGCCGTGGACATAGATATGAGAGAAGTGTGCCCCACATGTTTGGGTAAAGGAAAGATACAGTCGTCTATCAATTTTACCGACGAGCTGGAAGAGAAGTTAAACACTCTTTGCTCAACAATCAAGACTCCGACCGTGCTTCATGTGCATCCGTATGTTTATGCATACCTCTCGCAGGGAAGCCTGTGGAGCTTAAAAAGCAAATGGAGACGCAAATATGGCATACGCGTAGTGCCTGACGAGTCGTATGGTATGCTTGAGTATAAGTTCTTCGACCGAAAGAGTAGAGAAGAAATTCGTTTGCCCAAAGAAGAGTCGGCAGACGAAAGCGAACACAAGCATTGATTTCTGTTAGTTCCTAACGATTCGAATGATGTAGAAAGAAAAGAAAGACCCGATGCTCATGCTTCGGGTCTTTTTTTTGTGGTATAAGGTTAAGTATGTTTGGTAGAGTCGGGGAGAATGATTATTTTTGTACAATCTTAGATTCGTATGTTATGAGAGACTTTGTAGCTATTGATTTTGAGACTGCCAATGGCAATCAGTGCAGTATATGTTCGGTAGGTATCGTTATTGTTAAGGAAGACGAGCCGGTTGACTCGTTCTATTCTCTGGTCAAGCCGACTCCCAACTACTATTCGTGGTTCTGCAGGCGAGTGCATGGACTGGGACACGGCGACACCGACAAGGCTGAGTCGTTCCCGGAGGTGTGGGCACAGGTACAGGCAAAAATACACATTTATTTTCCTTACATGGAAGATAGTGAGGTCCCGTTCGTCGCCCACAATGCACGGTTTGACGAGGGGTGCCTGCGCGCTGCTTTCGAAGCCTACGAGATAGCTTATCCTCGTTATGAGTTTTTAGATACATTGCTCGCATCACGCCGTCATTTTGGCCGAAGTCTGCCTAACCATCAGCTGCAGACTGTAGCCAAGGCCTGCGGGTTCGATCTTACAAGTCATCATCATGCACTTGCAGATGCAGAGGCGTGTGCTTGGATAGCAAGGGCAATATTATAAACATTCTAAGTGTATAGGTATTATTAGTATTCTCGGTGAAACCGAGCATAATCGATACTTTTGGGTGTACCAAATGGCGTGTGTGGAGTAACTTCATACACGTCATTTCCTATTTCGTACATTGCCATCGCTAATATTTGCCAAATCGAAGAAGAAGAAATACTTTTGCGGTGAAAATCAAACTTAAACTAAGTAATTATGAATCGTTTTTCTTCTTTCTTTGTTCGTCTTTGGACGAAAATCGTGGCCTTTTGGAAGGCTCGTTCAGTAACAGCACGAGTGTTGCTCGTATGTTCTTGTGTTATTCTTCTGGCGTTCACCGTCTCTATCGGTCGTAGTCTCAAACAATCGAACACCAATAGGTTGATTGAGAAGCGTCTCTATGGTGAGAGTATCGGCAGGAATGGTTTGCGTTACAAGCATGGCTCTCACATCTTCAATCCCGAGACGGGGAAGGTGCTGGTTGACAGCATCGAATGGTTGCATGTGACGAGAGCTGACACTATCGGTATATTAGCCAAGAATAACCGTCGTGCTTATATCAACCTTAATAATGCTGAGCTTATCACACCGCTCGATTATGACAGGGCTTGGCAGTTCGCCTGCGACAGAGGCATTATGCAACGCAACGACTCCATCTTTATCTTTCGTCGAGACGGTTCGTTGGTGAACAATAGCGGCTTTAAGAGCTATGACATGTATGAGTATATTTTCTTTGACAACATTCTCGTTCTTAATAGCGATTACGACCATGTCGGCATGATTGATACGGCAGGCAACTGGGTCTTGGAACCTATCTATTCAATGATCACTCCGGATTATCATAATAGACTGTATAATACTAAATTGAACAACGAGTGTATAGTATATGACCGCTATCTCAAACCGATATTGAGAGGAGCATACAAGTCGATTGAAGTAGATTATTCGGAAGGACTTATTGCTACTGAATATAATGGTATTCAGCGACTCTTTGACTACGATGGAAAGCTCGTTTATCAGGTCATCTTTGAGAGGATAGAGGAGATTAGTTACAACACCCACCGCAAAGACAAGAACGACGAAGACATCATAGAGCCAACCGACTGTTTCGTTTATGTTGACTATAACGGTAAGCGAGGACTCATGGACAAATACTATCATGTTCTCACGCCGCCCCTTTTCCATTCTATTGAGGCACAGACCAAGCATGTGTTCTTTGCTTCTTTTGGCGAATATTCTGACCGCTTCGGCACATTGATTGACGACCATGGTAAGGCGCTTCGTTAAGTTATGCGCCGTGTGCGCAGCAGTTTTCTTCGCTACAAGTATAGCGTTGGTGATTTTGTTTCGTTTCGTTCCTGTAAGGCTGACTCCGCTCATGCTTATTCGCAAAGCCGAAGCTTACGAGAATGGCAGACAACTCAAGATCAGACAAGAATGGGTCCCGATAGAGCGTATCTCCGAAGATCTTATTGCTGAAGTTGTTGATGCGGAAGATTCGCATTTCTACGAGCACGGCGGCTTCTCGTATGACGATATGGTTAAGGCCATCTATATTAACCGACGCATGAATAGAGTAGTGGCAGGGGGAAGTACTATATCGCAACAGACGGCAAAGAATGTCTTTTGTCTGCCCGATCGTACCTATACACGCAAACTCTTTGAGGCATATTTTACAACACTGATTGAACTGTTTTGGGGAAAAGAAAGGATACTTGAAGTATATCTCAATGTGATAGAACTCGGAGATGGTATCTTTGGCGTTGAAGCAGCCTCGGGTTATTATTTTTGCTCTTCAGCAGCGAATATAGGCAAACACAATGCGAAACAATTAGTATATATCATTCCTTGCCCAAGAGATTATTTGCCAAGCGAAATATGTGTGTACTAATTCGTAAGAAGACTTAGAGAATGTCAGAAAGTAATAATTATAATTGAACGACTATTGCACAATTCGCCGATAATCTGTACCTTTGCAGTTGTAAAATTTATCCACTTAAAAACTTTCTGTTATGTCGAAGATGAATGACGAAGAAAAAAAGAATAGAGCCTTTGACTATGTTCTCGACCATGTAACCGATGAAGCTCTAAAGAAGTTAAACTTATCCTCTGACTACCATTTGCTCGTTTCTAACACACTGCTTTATATGGGCGAAGATGTGCCTGAAGAGTATGTGGTATCAAGGGTGCTTGGCGCGGCCAAAAAGCTTGGTCTGGAGCAATCTAAAGAGGAGATTGAGAGAGTTGCTGCAGAAGTGATAGAGAAATGTCCGCGTCATCGTTTTGCCCTGGAGCTCGCTATCAATGATATCGAAGAGTATAATCTCTCAGGTGAAGAAGTGTTCAATAATATCCACGGCTTTCTGATGAGATAGAAAAACACCGGCTAATAATGAAAAATGGCTAACTTTTGGTTAGCCATTTTTTGTGGGGTGGAATGTGGGGCTCGAACCCACGACCCTGTGAACCATTTAGTCGAATTTGTAACTCGTAAATTAAGAACGGTTTATGAATACAGTTTTTTTACTTCCTTCTAATAGAACGCATCCGCAAGCGTCCAATAAGTCCGCTAATAACTGATCTGCAATACGTGGTTTATAGCCTTCCATAATTTGTTATTTTT
>AUXO015358310.1_pt1 | contig 13541 bp, 14 predicted proteins | sample 768731 | NCBI WGS metagenome assembly AUXO01 (sample SAMN02715735, study PRJNA202380) | gut metagenome | biome: sheep rumen | host: Ovis aries | place: New Zealand: Palmerston North
AAAAGACATCATGCCTATAGTCGCAACAATTTTTCCAATGTCTATACCCTCAAGTTTCTGTATAGCACGAGCCATATCCACAAACGCTCGTGCCGATAAAACAACAAACGCTATAGCTTCTAATGAAGGGTTCATCTTAGCTTTTGCCGATATAGCAGCAATCGCAGCATACATACCGATAATAGCACCAGTTATTAAGAAAGTCAGTACAATGGCCTGCTTCAATCCCTCCGGTTTTATTTGACTAAGCAACATGACAGCTTTCGCCATGCCAACAAAAGCATAGGCAATCGCAAAAATCATCGAAGCATTTCCTATCTTTTTAGCAAGCTTACCGATCTCATCAAACATTCCGCCAAGTGTCTCCGGAATTTTACCAACTTTATTAATAAAGTCAGCAACGGCATCTGGTATAGACTTAGCGGTCTTTAAAAGCTTAGAAATGCCATTAATCAACCTATATAGCAAATATAGTGCGACAATAGGAGCAATAAAATCTATAGTTAGAAAATCGTCAAGAAAACGTTTAACACTATCGTAAATCGTTGTTAATACGCTTGATATATTAGCAGTATCAATTTTCTTTGAAGTGTCCCCAATTGATTTTAATCGTTCAAAAAAATCTTCGAAAGCCTTCGGCATCTTAAGATTTTCCACGAACTCCGTAAAGGATTTAGGAATTGACAGATTTTTGAACGCATCTACCAATTTATGAATCTCATTTTGAATTGTTTCGCCATCTTTAAACTTCTCTTTAAGCTTTGTGAAAATGTCACCTATTGTGCTCAATTTATCGAGAACAAAGCCTGAAATAAATTCCACCACAGCGGACAATCCATTCATAAACGGACCGTAAGCTTTTCTAACAAAGTTCGAAACAACAGAAAACGCTATAGATACAATCGATATAATGCCTTTTATTACATCTATTACCTTATTTACTGTTTCTTCAGAGATTTCAAAGTTTTTCGCAAATTCATAAATTTTATCAGCAATAACCGCAATAACTTCAATAATACTATCTGCCCCGCTCAAACCATCCTTGAAAAATGCAGGAAGCAGTCTTCCAAAAATAGTAGAAACAAACTCTACAACAATCTTTGCAATCGAGAATATTCCCCTAAAAATTCTTTTAACCTGCTCTAATCTATGCTCATCTATGGTGAACGTTTTGAGAAAATTGCTTATAGCACTAAGTCCGCTTGCTAAAGACGACTTAACAGTATCGAAATCTGGGATCGAATCTCCGAATACATCAAGAAAACCGTCTTTTATTGCTCCGCCGAGATTCTTAACATTTTTTGCTACATTTTGAATTATCTTTAAAAAAGAAAGAAATTTACCATATAAGCTATCAATAATGTCGGTAAGACGCTCAAAAGGAGACTCTACATCTTTTGCGCTATTAACAAGATCTTCTAACGCCTTCTTGTCTTTATCGCTGAATTTCGAAACTTTCGACAGTACGTCGCCAAGTCCAAGCGCGTCTGCGGCCGCTTGCACCGTCGCGTCATCGTATTTCCAAGTCCCTCCGGCTAACTCATGAATTTTATTAACCAAATCCTGAACTTTCTGAGGATCTTCCACAATCTCTGACAGCTTTGCAAATCGCTCAGCGCCATCCCCAAAATCTCCACGAATAACAAGATTGGCTAATTCTTTTAATTTATCGACAGCCGTACCGGTTTTGGTCGCGTTTTCTTCTTCCGCGCCGCTTAATTTTTTAACAGCTTCGGTTAATAGATCGGCCGTTAACCACCCCTTATCAAGGGTGTCCCAGAACGACTCCTCTTTCTTTTTCATTCCGTCAACGTCGATATTGTGCTCTTTTGCAGTCTGTTTCAGAGCTTTTTTAAAACTATTTAAACCGTCTTCAGAAAGACCAAGCTCCTTAATCGTATCTTTTCCGATAGACGGAAACAGAAAAGAATTAATCTTATCAAGAAAAGGGTTAAACTTTCCAAATATCTTATTGACGTCAATCTTATCTATATAGGACCCGGCTATTTCCAGTCCCTTAATAACTGTTCCATCAAACAAATTGGCAAGTGGGTCTAATTGGTCTCTAATTTCAGCAAGTTTGTCTTTGACTGTATTAAAGAATTTTACAAGCGGACCCTCTTGTTCCACTAATGGCTGAATAAATTTAGCGCCAATCTGAGAAAATCTCGCGTTAACGTTGCTAAGAACTCCAGTGAGAGTTTTATTGGCATCTTTCGCATGAGCTCCAAATTTTTCACTCATGGCGGAAGAGAACAATTCGAAGGTGATTACTCCCTTTCTAGTAAGATCAGTGATATCACCTTCGGTTACTTTGGCGCCTTTCGTAAGATCTGCGATTAACTGTTTAACAGAATCACTCGCGTCAACAGTTCCTTCGTTAACCTTATTAAAGTAGTCAGCAAGTACTGCCGTTGCATTGACACCTCTGGTTGACAACTGGAGGTAATCGTTGCTCATAACCTTGCCGTAACTCGATATCTGACTAAATATCTGAGCTATTCCCTGATAGTCGGAACTGGTTGTAGCCGCAAGACCGGCAATACCGGCCAACGCTTTTTCCAAAGAGTCACCTGCTTCTACACCAGAAGCGACAAGGTTCGACGCTGCTAGAGCAGCCTCATCAAGTCCGTACGCTGTTTCATTAACAGACTCCTGAGCAATGGTCATGATCTTATCGACTTCTTTACTATCGCTGATCAAACCATTAAGCAAAAACCTTGCCTGCTCAATGTTAAGCGCTCTTCGTTTACCGCCCTCATAAATTTTAGTAAATATCCCATCAAGCGCCAGCTCTAGCCCACGCAATGCTCCGGTAATGAAGCCTTCTATGGTTCTCGTCAAGTCCTGAATAATTGTCAACCCGACAATTCCAAGTGTAGAAAAACGGCTCTCGATATTATAAATGCTTTCTGCAAGCTTAGAAAAGCTGATGCTCCTCGAAGCAACCTCTATTTCTGTAAAGGCTTTATCGTGTCCCTTAAACTGTAAAGCCTTTTTGAGCTTTTCCAACGTGCCAAGAGAAGTCTGCACGTTAGCTTCAAATGATTTATTGTCAAACCGTAATACGGCAACATTTTCATCTATCGTTCGTCCCATTACACAGAACTCCTCTATTTGTTATGTAAATGAACTAAAACCAGACTCAAATAAACCGGTCCTAATTTCATCCAGTATTTTTCTATATATGGGTCGAATAACGGGATTAATATAGTCTCGCCCTTCGACCCATCCGCCAGTTCCAGTTCCGTGACCGTATTGAAGTATAAGGGCGATTGGAACACCTTTGTTGATGTTAGAATTTTCAAACCATAAGTACCATTGATCGCCCTTACGCTCAACCCTATAAGACCAGGAGTTTGCAGTTTTTCCGCTGTCAACCGGAGTAGCGTCATGAAGCATCTTAACACCGATTCGACCGTACTTGTCCAACAAAGCAAATTTGTCGCCCTTCAGTAACCTAATTAAATAGTTCTTTAACTCGGCATAATCGCCAAGGCTTTCAAGTGTTATCATGTTTATCCTTTTGTTTTGAACTGCTTTCTACGAGCAGCATTTAACGCTCTTCTCTGAGATGCGGAAAGTGCTTTGTTCTTATTCTTATCCGGATTATTCTTTTCAGCAGCAACTCTAAGTAAAGCCATGAGTTTATTTAAATGCCATCTCTGATAAGATTCCGGAATGTTATACGAGGCCATCCAATAATAAATAATCTCTGCAGTTATTATTTCTCGTTTTCCAGTCTTACGACCAGTATCACTGAACCATGTAGCGGTAGCAGAATCGCTTATATAGTCGACAACATCCTTAATATTTTGTTCGGTTAAATACAAATATACATCTGGATTAACTCCCTCGGTTATTGTCATGCATCTGATATAATCAATATTCTGCTCCAAAGTCTTTTGTTTTCTATCGTCATGAAATGGAATATGCCATTTTGATTCCCATTTTGAAACCGCTTCAAGAGAATGTTCAAGATCGATTTCCGCTCCGTCCACATGTATGAATATTTCTTTTATAGGGTCCCAAAGATCCCGCTCAGGGATTCGAAGGTGTAACAAAGTTCATCACCCTACCTTGTCCGCCGGCCTGGGCCTTGGCGATCTCAGATTCAACGTCAATTGCGTCTACTCTCTTTGCTACAGAAGAGACAATGCCGTTTACAAAATCAGCAAACTCATTCGGATGCTCTACAAAATGCCAAATAAATTCTGAATATGCCTCAGACTGCTTAAATTTCTTAAGGTGGATAGGATCTTTATCAAATCGGCCATCTTCGGTTTTTACGCCATACGCGTCGTCGACAAACTCACGGATCATATTCCATGCTTCGCTTGCATTCTGTTCACCGATGAGAGCTTTCATGCGGTCAAACCAGCCTCCACCGTTCTTAGTTTCAAGATCCATGAGATCGGCTCTGGACATGTTAAACCAGTATTCTCCAATTTTCTCAACGCCATTATAATCGACATACTTAATTGTTCTGCTAATCATAGTAATCTCCTTTGTAAAAAGAAAAGGCTACTCAGATTTTGCTCGGAGTAGCCCATGGTATCAAGGCGCTTTATATACCCACGCCTTTATTCTCTCGTTTTTTAGAATCTAACACGAAGTTGTTGTTAGAGTCTAAAACATCGTCAAATCTTTAAGAGGCCTTAAGGATCGCCTTCAGCTGTGCAAACGAAGGAAGAGAAGAAACCTTCGCCGCATCGCCTTCGCCATCAGTTCCGTACAGAAGCTCTTCGATCTGGTCAAGTTTTGCTTTAGGAACTTTCGTAGAATCCAGCACCATAGACGCTGTGGGCTGGTATCCATCGGCAGGCACGGGCAACGTAGTGACAGACCAAGAGAAGGTTTTCTGCTCGGGGCTGTCATTAATAGTAGAGTTGCTGTCCTCAGAAGCACCGGCAATGCAATCCCAGAAAATATGAATCTTATAGCCGTGTTCGGTGCCGACTGTGTCATTCCCAAGCATTGTGCGATACGCCAGACCAAAATGCTTGTGATTCTGCTGTTTAATAACAGCACCGGTTCCGACCTCAGCCTCACCAATGCACGCGGCATACTCATCAGGATAAGTGAATGCCTCAACAGTAAGAGCGTCCTCTTCAGGACTCATAAGAACACCGTAAACGATGTTATCAGCATAGATCTTTGTAGGCTCTGCACCGGACGGAGACTCATTGATCGCCGTAATACCGCTCCAGGCAACACCAGCATCGTGTGTTCCCTCAGCATTCATTGGAAACAGAACAGTGCGATCTACACCGGTTTCCCATACTTTTTTGCCAACCTGGTCCCATACAAGTTTAGCCATAGTTGTTTCTCCTTACATATAAAGTGTGAATACATCGTGATTTAAATTATCAGAAACATAATGTCTGTCATATCTGATATGTGGTATTTGTGAAACGCGTTCAACAATTTCACTGTCCGGATTTCTGTCAATCACAGTTATCATATATGACACGGTTTGTTTGTATACAACGTTGTCGGCGGATACATTGTCAATGTCGTCACGGCTATACCGAATTGCCGGATACTTCATCTTTACCGATTCTGGAGGTTGAAAATATACGTTTCTGCTTCCAAGTATTTTGCAAAAAAGCTCATGCAAAACTAGACGATCATTCAGCATCTTCGCCATTGTATACACCCCCTAATGTAATAATCAGCCGCGGATACTGAACTTCAACCGACGTCGCTTCCCATTTGGATCCCATGTATTCCGCGTATTTAAGCTGATGAAAATTCTGATATGCAAAGGGGTCGGCTACGATACTGAGGGTCATGTTAATATTCAGATCGTCGTTGACCTTTCCACCGTTTTCTAAACGGCGAGTATTCCGCACGATATCTCCATAATAATCCTTCTCGACTATCTCTTGTACATAGACACCCGGTCTGGTTTCCTCACTTACACCGTAGCCGATTTTTCCAAAATATTTACTCATTTTGAATTCCCCTTTGATTTACTGAATCAGGTTTCTTCCATTCCGTCATGAATGAAATGACTCATGTCTTTAACAGCCCATTTGCCGTTAATAACACCGAGGACTTTACCGTTATCAGCGCTGGTTACTTCTGGAAGTTCGATAACATTGATGATAATAGTACCGTCCTCTGTAGCCGCCTGGAATGCGTCCGAAATCTGAAAAAGAAGACCTTTTTCGGTCTTTTCAGTAGTGGTCTGACCAAACGCAGAAAGAATGGCTTTCAATGCGTCTTTCTTCGTTTTATTCATTCAACCACCTCCGATTAGGGCTCAGTAGTAACGGGCTCCTCGATTGCGATCGCAGAATATACTCTGGTCAGAGCGCCGGAGCAGCGAGTCTCCAGGAGGCTCTTCTGCTGGTTGAAGTCAATGTCAAACTGAGTGAAGTGAGTAATCTCACCGCCTTTGGTAGCGCCGAGAGAGTAGTCAGCCAGGTTGACAATCAGGCCAAGCAGCTTATGCTGTGCGTTCTTGTCATCTGTACGAGTACGATCTGCAAACTGCTCTGCAGTGACAATGGTGCCGACGTTCAGAGCGGATGCCAGTTCGGCCTTGGAACCGAAGATACGACGACCGTTACGATCGCGGGACAGGAGCATAACGTTCAGCATATGAGGAGTCATGTAGAAGTCAGGCGTGCCGGAGCCTTTGAACTTCTCACGAGCGTACAGGCACTGCTCGATCAGACCTTCTGCATAGACGTAGTTATCGCCAAAGAAGGAGCCTGTTTCAGTACCCTGCAGGCGTGTACGAGCGTCGGCAACGTCGAAATCATAGTGCATTGTGTAAAGCTCGTCGTCAGTCCAGATAGGACGAATATGCTCGGGGAAGATCTTATCGGCATCGCTGTCCTGACGGAAGTCGCCAAGCATAATAGCCATAGCAAGCTCCTCGTTCAGCTGCATCCGGTCAATGTTATACAGATACTGAACGTAATCAAAATCAGTAATGTCAATGATATCATCACGATGCAAAGCAGACTTCACATAGATTGTCTGCGGATCAGTCGTTCTACGAACAAGTTTGAAGTTACCAGTCTGCTGCTTCTGCTTACCCTTCTGATATCCTCTTGCACGGAGATCGTTGTGCTGGCCTTCAATGTTTCTGATGTCAACGTATCTTGTTCTGATTCTGGAAATAGGACTCTTGTGAACTTTGTTCAGAACAATGCTAATCCATCCCTGATCGTCCGTCAGAAGTTCAGGAGCGGCAGGACCGAGATCTTTGTATTCTGGGAACAGCCAGGTAACATTACCGTCTGCATTAGTCTGAATAAAACCAGAACTGACTGCATCGTGAACAAGTTCGGTTCCTGTCCTATCTGCAAACACAGAAAGAGCATTCTGGAAAGAGCCTACAGAAGGGTTCTTTGCAATTTCAAGAATCTCTGCCTGATCAGAATGAGAAAGATAGTTCTCTTCGTGGCGAGCCTGAGATTCAAACGCGTTGTGTTTCATATTTCTTTTCTCCTCTTCGTCATCGTCATCGTCATCATCAACATCGGCGCCGTTGGCGGCAGCATCAACCAAAGCGTAAAGAACATTCTGCTGCTCTTCTGTCATACTGTTAATAACGTCGCGTACTGTTTTTTCTTCGGACTTTGCTTCGTCCGGTGCTGCTTTTTTCTTTTCCTCTTCGGCCATCTTTTTCTCCTCTTCATCTGAAGCGTGTGTTAGATTGTTATCGATAAGGCCATCAAAATCGTTATAGATAACCGCATCTTCAAGAAGCTCTTCGCCATCGTCACTGTGCGTGATGGTTCCAGGCATAATAAAAGCGCCGGGATTGGCGCCTGAAAGAACAACACTTACTTCTCTGATAACGCCATGAACTACTTCATTGCCGTTTTGAACAAGGTTGTTTGCATGAATTGAAAGGGCTTCCACGTTTCCGTTCTTCACCTGGCGTTTTGTCGTCGCGCCAATTCCGAAGTCATTGAGATAACAATCTGCAATAACACCTTCGGGAGCATTGTGAAGAATGGCATGCCCAATAACGTAGTCAGGATCATCGTGACGATGCTGCCAAACCATGGTGACTTTCTGTCCATCCTGGTCTCGGAATGCATCTTTTCCAATGACACGACCGTCTGAGCATTTAATGCCGAATCGAGTAGCCCATCCTCTAAAATCAGGTTTCCTCATTTTGAAGTTCCTCTTTAATAAGATTGCTAAGCGATACGTTCTGTCCAGGAGCACTATCATTGACGACCTGCTCTCCGTTTTCACTGACAACCGAATCCTTAGTATCAACGTTAGGGTTCGAAAGTGTATCAGCCATCGGATCTTCAGAAGGTCTAAAGCCAATGATTTCTCGAACTTCGTTAGGGGTTACTATTCTTGTCGTTATAAGTTTGTCGATAACGTTTCCGATTTGCATAACCGTTACAAACTTAAACTGATTCCTGAAGAATCGAATAGCATGTCCTCTTGTTCGAGCATTCTTAGTAATGAATTTTCGTTCCAGTTCTTCTGTTATCGCCGCAAGAATAGGTTCTATTGTTCTTGAATAATAATTTTGCATCGCGGCGTCGTCTGCCGATCCATCCATTATCTCTTTTGTTAAACCAAGCTGACTATATAAAAGCCCCTGAAGATACTCGATTTGACTCAAAAGATTATTCTCAATAGGACGATTGAGCTGTGTTATATGTTCCGTGCCATCTGTGTACACAATTCCATACTTAGAATTAGAAAGCTGTCTCTCTATTTCTTTCTTTCTGTTATCAGCTCTGGTTTGGGCACGTTCAGTGTTAATGACATGCGGAAACGATATTATAAGGTCAAGCTTTCCTGAACCGTTCTTTTCATCAATAGCGTCAAGAATATTAAGTTTTCGTATTAGCCTCTGCATAGTGCTGTTTGGTTCGTTAACCACAGCATATAGCGGGTTCTCAACTATAGCCACCTTTCTTTTGTTGAACAAAAGCTCTTCTCGTCGTCCGTTGAGATCATTGTAAACTTCAACTTTCACATGTTGTGGATACCACTGAACAATTTTTCCGACACGCATGGAAAGAATATCGTATGAGTCAGTATTATTTGGATCGGCATCTGTATCTATCGGACAAATAGCTATACATCCTTCATCAAGCATTGACTGAATGCAATCTTGTCTAAACAGTCGAGCCGCTTGATCTAAATTAGCTTCGACTGTAAGGCATTGGTTTAAACCGCTGTCTATGTCTTTCAAATATCGTCCATCGTAATCAAGTTGAACGTGCTTTATAGTAACCGATGCTGAATCAAGAGCAATTCTATTGTAAATAGAAGTAACGATTGAACGTTCATTGCCTCTTGAATATCTAAATCGATCAGGTTTATAGTAATACGACGCACCGATGTCGTTACTAACGGTCGGATCTTTATTAAAAAAAGCGTTCCAAGCATGTTTTAGCCTGGAACCGATTGATAAAACTGGCATTTTGAATTTGTCCTATCTTTCTTTCTTCTTTTTCTTCTTTTTGTTGTTAACTATTTTATCAACGCGTTTTTTACCGCGGGACGTAGTTTTTGTGTCTACTTTAGAAGCCGGTTTTCCTAAGAAACTTCTTACTGATCCAGTTGTTCGGCTGAGCTTTGTCGTGCTGTCATACTTATTATTACCGGCAATCATATAGGGCAATACGTCACGAACAGCATGACCAACCGGATGCTTAAACGGGTCATAATAGTTATATGTTCCGATGTCTCTAGGGTCTCTTGTGATATGCTGCTTTTTTCCTTTTCCAGTATATACAACTTCCCTATGACCGTCCGGAGAAATCCACTTCGAGTTTCTAACGCCTCCTTCTGTGTGGTATTGGTGCATAGAAGACGCTTTATCAGATAATTTTCTCCATCCTTGTCGTTTTGCCTCTCTCTCATTTTTTGGAAGATTAACATTTCGCTTATTTCGATTATAGTGACCGGTTATATTGCCGAACGCTCTGTTTAGAAGATTTTGAGCGACTTCCAATTGGCGCTGACGGTCTAACGGATAAGGTGGTCCGTTTCGAACACCCCAACGCATTCCAACAATTCCATGATGTGTTAACTCGTTATTCATATAAATCCCTGTTCAGCTTATATGCTACATAAGCATCCATCATTGCGGCAACAGCATCAATCTTTTGTTCATAACGGCGCTTATATAGTTTTCGGTTACCATTGGTGTCTTCTAATGCTATGCAATTACCCATGGCGAATTTCATTAATTCTTCGTCAAACAAAAGAAGCCGTTCCTCTGCTAATTTCTTTAATTCACCCAATGGAACAGACTCTGTTCTAGCTCCTTGAATGACTTTAACAACCGTCAACGGATCGTTTTCATTAGTCCACCGTTCAACAAAATCTTTAGCATTATATGGGTCATAACCAAACGACATAACATCATAGTTAGCGTCGCTAATATGAGTCATCAGATCGTCATAAACCTGCATCATGTCTAGAATTACTCCAGGCATAACAATAAGGCTGCCTTCATCAATAAACTCTAGATACTTTTGATGAAGAGCCGCCGGTAGCTTGTTCATAGTAGTTTCCGTTATGTAGTTACGAGTCTTAACTCCAAAAGCTCCATTTTGAATTGGGAAAAGAAATGTGAATGCACAGAAGTCATCGCCCAACGATAAGTCTGCTCCAAGAGAGCACGACATGTTCCAAAACTCTCGTTTCCGATGTGGGATAGTTTCTTCATAAGTAAAGAAATACGTATGGCCTTCCATCGGAATGCCAAATCTCTTTGCAAGTATGTCGTTTCTGTCTGCTGGAACTTTTTCAAGTCTCTCAACAGCCTGCTGATATGTTTCAACAGATACCGTTACTCCAATGTTCGGGTTAGCCTTCAACCACATATTGGGGTCATCAACTTCTGAAAGGCTGTCGAGCTTATACCAGAAAATAGAAACGTGCGGGTTATTGTACTCTCCTCTGAGGATGTCCATTAAACCCATTTTCATAGTATCGCCAACGCCGTTTCGAGTTGTTCCTTCCGAACTAGCGGCAATGATAACATAATCAGGAGCGGTGCCTTTAGCCCCACCCTGTTCTATTGCTTCAATAGGGTCTTCTGGTAAATCGCCGGAAAGCCATTCATCAAGAGTCGCATATTTCACTCTAAGACCCTGAAGTTTATTAATTTTAAGTGGTCTTATTTCAAGATATGAATTAGTTGCAAAGGATTCGATACCCTTCTTTGTAGTAGAAAGAAGTTTTTTGTTTGCGTTAGACCCACTAGTGCTATGAATTGAACCCATGGTCATAAATTCGAACACAGGACCTTTTGATCTGGTAATAGCCGTGGCAAACGGCTGTGTTACCTCTTCAGATTGTTTCATCGTTGGAGACGTTGTTATCTGATGAGTCGTAGACGTGTCTATAACAAGACCATATGCATGAATGCACGTTAAGTATAAGGACTTCGCGGCGGAACGACCTACGATCAAGTATTGCCTATTAATTAAGCGTTTCTTAACTCGTTTATTTACAAATTTTCGTCCTGTGTTACCTGGCATAATTACAGGAACCGTAACATCAACAAAATAGTACCATCCAAAAATTTGTTCGCCCCAAAGCTTGAACGAATCAGTCATTATTAGATCACTACCGTCCGTTAATGTAAGTTCCGCTTCACAAAACGCTATCCATCCTTCAACAACATCGCCATCGTAATAAATAGATGGATCTTCTATAAGAGCGTCTATTCTATTCATCTCAAGCGATATTGTTTCGCATACGGGTATCTCTCCTCTAATTACGGCATCTCTAAACATGCCGTAATATTTAGGTACAGCAGTGTTTGAAAGAGCCATTTTGAATTTCCTAATTAATTAGAAGAAAAGAATTCTTCTAAGAGAAAGCGCGATAGTTGCTGCCGAAGCGCCCATAGCAAGAACGTCTCCGGCGGTATCTAAAAATTTAGTTACTTTAGACCGTCCAGAATCGACTCTGTCTGATGTAAGCTGAGCATAATTTCTTTCGAGATTCATTCTATTGACGCGAGCTCTAAGTTCCGCATCGGTCATTTCAGCTGCTTCTTTATATGCCGCTTTCCTTGAACGTCCGGCACGAGCATCATCCCCTCGTTTGGTAATTGTCGAACCTGTTCTAGCGAAATTACTTGCGGCATTAAAACCCTTACTAGCAGCTTCATCTTCTGAAATTACTCTTTTATTCAAGTCGCTCTGGAATTTGTAGTCATTTGGGTCTTTATAACCCTTAGACTCTGCAAATTCTTTACCTGCTCCGGTAAGTGTTGATTTACCTTCTTCGTCTCTTTTCACATATCGTCGTCCGCCAGGAGTTGCCGCAAACCGTCCTAGGCGATCGTGATTGTGATTGTAGTGATATAGTTCTCTCATGCGTTCTCCTATTATTCATCGATTAGTCGTGGCCGTCTTTTTCGTTTTTCTTTTCTAGCCTTACGAAGTCTATACGAATATTCATAGGACCCAAGACTTCTTTTGCCGATGTAGCCCATATTCTGAGCATTCTGATAACGACGAATGTCGTCACTCTCCGAATTCTTTTTTGCGGAATAAACATCAGCAACGCCTTTAAGCGCATAGCCAGTAGCAGCGTTAATAAGACCTGCTACGGCAACATGATTAGAAGTTAATCTGCCATGGTTGCCTAAATCTGCTAGTCTAGTATTTAAATATGAATTCATTGCTCTTGAGCCTGCATAAGCAATGCCATGTGCGGCGAGCTGTTTAAAGTCATTTTTTGTAACGCTTTGCTTCTTTTTAATCCGACGTTCTCCTAGATCGATGCGTTTTGCTTCTTTAAGAGCAAGCTTGGCCTTTCTTTCCCGATCTTTTAACTCTGAAAGTTTTTTGGTGTTCATTCGGTCACTTGCTTTAGAAACATCTAGTCTACGACGAGCTTCCCCAAGTCGAATTCTTGCAATGTTTGTTCTAGAAGTGTCGCTTATATCTAAATCCAAACCATACCGTTTTCGTCCCGCTCTCGTATAAGAACCATCTTCATTCTGGTAACGACGAACGCCCCACCTCTGGCCTTTTATTCCATGATGATAAAGTTCATTAGACATGTTTATTCCTCGATAAAAAAGAAGAGGACTAGCCCATCGAGAGCTAATACTCTTTGTTTGTCACGGATCTACCTCAAGATTCAAACGCCAAATCAATTCCGAAAGAGACGAATCAATAGCGTTCATTAGAGTTCCATTTGATGGCGGATCGAAAAGAACTTTAACTTTCTGACCGACGAATGTTTTTACTCCTTCTAAATTTTTATCGCTAGTAAGAAAATCGCTCCAAACTTCATCCGGACCTGTTATTTTGAAATTCTTCTCACCAATGCCAGCCTGCTGAAGAATCATAAGTGCCGTGTTGATGTGAGTAATCAGTTCTAAATCAAATGGGTCATACTCAAAAGTAATTCCGCAAATGGCCTTTATTGTATTAAGTATGCTTTCTTCCATTTGTGTTGTACGAACCTATTCCTTTCTCCAATTTGTAGATATGCATAAAAAAAGAAGAGAAAGCGCATGTCACGCTTTTAACTCTCTTCTCTTCATAAAAGGGGTTGTTTAGTTCGCG
>AUXO015429804.1_pt1 | contig 13540 bp, 30 predicted proteins | sample 768731 | NCBI WGS metagenome assembly AUXO01 (sample SAMN02715735, study PRJNA202380) | gut metagenome | biome: sheep rumen | host: Ovis aries | place: New Zealand: Palmerston North
AAGGAGGAGAAAGATGAGCAACAGTAGTCTTGTAACATACACGAAAATATCACCTAATAGTGATCCTCGGAAAAGTCCTATTAGGAAAATTACTATACATCATATGGCAGGCATCCTCACAGTTGAAGAGTGCGGTGAGGTATTTCAGAGGAGAGAAGCTTCTACCAACTACGGCATAGATGGTGAGGGCAACGTGGGATTATATGTAGACGAGTCGAGAAGGGCATGGTCTACGGCTAATCCTGAAAACGATCATCAAGCGATAAATATAGAGCTTGCAAACGATGAGATAGGTGGCGATTGGCACGTTTCCGACACAGCGATTGCTAAATGCATCGAGCTATGTGTGGATATCTGCAAGCGTAACGGCATCAAGAAAATCAACTACACCGGAGCAAAGGACGGCAATCTCACGATGCATAGATGGTTCATGGCAACAGCTTGTCCGGGTGATTATTTAGCTAGTAAATTTCCATACATAGCAGCCGAGATCAACAAGAGGCTGAATGGCTCGACACCAGAGCCAACACCGACACCAGAACCAACTCCGAGCGGTAACACTTGGCAAGGTGGCTATCCGAACTTGCCAAGCCGAGGATATTTTCAGAAAGGTGATGGTTATTCGACCTACACCAACATGAAAGATGATATCAAGCTCATTCAGGCTTATATGAATTGGGCACTCGATATCAGCCTTGCGATTGATGGAGAATACGGTAACCTCACGGCTGATGCGGTCTCACAGTTTCAGCAAAAGGTCAACATCGATATTGATAGCAGATACGGAAAAGACACAAGGGCGGCGGCGAAGAAGTTTGAGAAGAACAACCCAACACCATCACAGAAAGAGGTCAAGGCTTCACAGCCTGCACAAAGTTATAACGCAAGTATAGCAGGCACATACAAAGTCAACTCTGCAACAGGGTTAAACGTCAGAGATGGCGCAGGAACACAATACAAAGTATTGACAGCGATTCCAAACGGCATGAAGGTAGAAAACTACGGCTATTTTACAGGATCTTGGCTTTACATTGCCTTTGAGCAGGGTGGAACAAAGTATATCGGCTTTGCAAGTAAGGATTGGCTTAGAAGATAAAGTAAATAGATCGGGACAGAAAGGACAATTATGGAGAAGTCTCGGTCAGAATTGGCTCACTTAATTAATGAGTGGGTATTTAATAAAAGAGATAGGGAGATCATGGCAGATAAGCTGCTTGATGGTCTTACCTACGATGAGTTAGCTGATAAGTTCTGTCTATCACCACAAAGGCTAAAGGTCATAGTGAAGGTTAATAAAGACAGAATTTTATCTCATATGTAACCCCACCTAGAGGGCGGCTGTTTCGGCAGCCGTCCTTTTTGTGTACCTATTAAAGACTATAACAAGACCTTTGCTTGCTCGTATGTAAATATACTTACGTATATACTTAAGTATATGGAGGTGATAGGTCATGTTTATTTACTATAATCCAAACCCTGTCTCGGCAAATTCAGGAGATTGCGCTGTTAGAGCGATTGCAAAAGCCTTAAATGTTGATTGGGAGAAAGCATACGCCATGATCGCAGTAAATGGCTTTAGAATGGGTAATGTTATGAGTGCAGACGTGGTGTGGGGTTCTGTCCTGCGTATGCACGGATTTTACAAAGAGACACTACCTAACACTTGCCCTGATTGTTACACAGCAGCAGACTTCTGCAGAGATCATCCAAGCGGAACATTCGTGTTAGGGTTTGGCGGCCATGTTGCTACAGTTGTTGACGGTGATTTGTACGATTCCTGGAACTCTTTAGGCGAGACAGTAATCTACTATTGGTATAGAAAGGACGAGACATGAATATAATGCAAGCTATGCAAGTTGTAAATCAGTTTAGAAATAACCCTCAGACTATGTTACAGAGGTTTGGTATACCATCAAACTTACAGACACCGGATGATGTAGCAAACTACCTTTTGCAGAATAAGAGGGTATCACAAGATCAGATAGATCAGGTTAGGTCATTTTATAACATGAAATAAAAGTCCTGCAGGCTTTTACATACCGGTCACCAAAAGTGGTGATCGCTCACCTTAATAATTAAAGGAGGACAAAATTATGGCACTTACAGACGATTCTTTAGTAATGCCTGTATCACCGATGGGAAACGGTGGTGGCTTTGGCGGCATGGGTAATGATTGGGGTTGGATTCTCTTACTTCTCCTCTTCGCCGGTGGCGGTTGGGGTAATGGATTTGGCGGAAACGACAATATCTATCCTTGGATGAATCAGAGCAATCAGGTTAATGACGGCTTCAGAGATCAGATGATTAACTCTTCAGTAACAGGCATTCAGAATGCGGTTACAAGCGGTTTCGGTGATGTTCAGACAGCTCTTTGTGGTGGATTTGCAGGAGTGAACGCATCAATCACCGGTGCGCAGAATGGTATTACATCTCAGATGTATTCTAATACCATCGCAGACCTTGAGAGGTCTTTTGCTTCTCAGACAGCCGTGACAAGCGGTATGAGCAATCTGTCTGCACAGCTTTCACAGTGCTGTTGCGACAATAGACTTGCGACTTGTCAGACACAGAACCTCATAGCATCGGAATCAGCAGCTACAAGACTCGCTATTCAGGAGCAGACACAGGCTATCCTCGACAAAATGTGTCAGCAGGAAATAGACAATCTTAAGACGCAGAACCTTGCGCTTCAGAATCAGCTTAACATCGCAACCATGCAGGCATCACAGACCGCACAGACAGCGGCTCTCATAGCTGATAATACTGCACAGACACAGTATATCGTTAATCGTGTTGCTCCTTATCCTATTCCTGCTTACACGGTGGCTAATCCGATTACACCTGCTATGATGTAGGAGGTGGCCTATGAAGGAACTTTACGAACTTAAAGAAAAGTTGTGTGATGAACTTAAAGAGTATGGCAAAAAGGATATGACAGCCGGATCATTGGATGTTATCGACAAGCTTGCACATTCCATCAAGAATATCGACAAGATCATTAACGAGGGCGATTATTCAAACGGAATGCCTTATTATGCAAGAGCAAACCGCAGAGATGCACGAGGCAGATATACTTCTCATGGCTATTCATACGATGACATGATGATATCCAAGCTGCATGATCTGATGGAAGAAGCACCGGACGATAAGACAAGACAGGAGTTCAAACGCTTTATCTCAAAGATGGAGAATATGTAGGGGGTGACCCTATATGATACGTGAGGATGACCTGTTAGAGGCTATTGCGGAATGCCAGGGTGAGAAGAACCCGAACGCCAACACTTGTATCAAGCTTGCGGCCTATTACACGATCCTGAATAACCTTGGAACGCCTACACATTCTTTTGCTAGTGAGCCTGCCGAAAAAGTGATATATAACAGCGGCTCTGAGTTCTCACAAGCAATAGAGGGCATACCGGTTAATGAGGTCATGGCTGTTATGGATGAGCTAATGGATACAGTGCAAATTTTAATGCCAAAATTATATTATGCGACACTTGAAAAGTTGAAGATGTAATCAAAATGTAATCAAAAAGGTCTGTAAACAGCGTAAATACGTTGTGTAATGCTGACTTTTAATCAAGTTGTCGCGGGTTCGAGTCCCGCGTGGCTCATGAATAAGAAAAACCGTCATAATCACGCATTTACGTGGTTTATGGCGGTTTTGTTTTGCCTAAAAAGTATTGCCAAAGTATGCCAAAGTATGCCAAAGTAGATGTAATCAACTTGTAATCAAGGGGTCATTTTGACCATAATGTAATCATTTTGTAATCAAGAGAATACATTATTGAGAGCAGCAGAAGTGTTTTCCTTGCCTTCTACAAGGTGAGAGTAGACATCAATGACCATTCGTTCATGATCGCCAAGAAGTCTTGCTATCTCTTTTGTCGAGATCATAGGTATCTGATAACAAAGCTCTGTGCAGTAATTGTGTCTGAATGTATGTGCTGTCAGCTTGGTTATCTGCTTTACAGAACCTTTTTTCTGTGGTTCATATCCCAGGGCGATATTCATACTGCAGATAATAGACTCCCACATCCTGCGGTATCCGATAGCAGTCATCATATCGCAATTATCGGCGTGGAAGAGGAACTCATCATGGCATGACTCGACATATGGCTTGATATAACGCACAGAAGCCTCAGGAAGGGGTATAACACGTATACCATTATCAGATTTAGGGTAATCCTTTAAAACAGGCCTATTTGAGTCGTAGACGATTACCTTGGATATGCTGACAGTGTTATCAGCCCAATTAAAGTCACCCGGCGTAAGTGCGAGAGCTTCACCACGTCTCAGACCGCAGTAGTAGAGTATTGAAATAAAAGCTCTTTTGCGTGGGTCAAGGTCTGCTTTTTGCATAGCCTCTTTTTCTAGCTCACTGAGAGGCTTTTTAAGAGGTTTTTGGTATTTAGGCAAGGAAATATCCATTAATATATCTTCAATGGCCGTACGAGGCAGTAGGTGGTCTCTGACAGCCGATTTGATTATCTGCGAGAACGTCAACTTGATAGTTCTGCAAGTACGAGGGTGATCCAGATTGCTGTTGATGATCCTTTGTAGATCGGAATGAGTAATAGAGGATAGCTGCCTAAATTCAAGCGTAGAAAAATAAGAGAGAGTGTACTGATACATTTTGCGAGTGTTAAGCTCCTTGGTTGATTTAGAAACCATGAGCCATTTTTCAGCATATTCGCCAAACGTGATCGTTGACTCTCTCACAGGGTTATCCTCTAAGGCTTGCTTAAAAGCATTGACCTTTTTTTCAAGATCGGCAGAGCTTTTCTTACTTGCAATCCTTTTTCTATGCTTAGCACCGGTAGAGGTCAGAGTGCCGTCATATACCAGGGTATACCATTCTTTTCTTTTTTCATTGTAAGAATACTTAGCCTTTGCCATGCAATCACTCCTTTAAATTGCTTATATATTGAGCGTATTCTTTCAGCATTTTCGATTGATTCGGCTTCTTTGACAGGATGTTTTGTTCTGCAATGGTGGTAATATCGTACTGATTATCCACAGACCATTTCAGTGCCCTCACGGAAACGCCAATGTCTTTAGCAAATGCATCTTTGTCAAATCTCTTTTGCCATTGGAATTTTTCATAATATTTCAGCATAAAAAACTTAATCGCTTCAATGTGGTTCTTTTCCTTTTTCATGAATTTTGCTTGTAAGTCACGGATCTTATCTTTGCTTACAGAACAATCCGAAATTAACAAAAGATTGTAAAAACCCCACGCTTTGTCGTTTTGACCGTTGGCAATATACATTGACGGAAGGCTTAGAAGAAAACACTGTGACCGGATTATTGGAATGTACTGTGGAGTAAGCCATTTTTCATAACGCTTAATGGTATCTTCCAAAGATTCATTAGGGTAGTCCTTATCAAGCTCTTTATAAATCTTATCTTGAAGTTTTAATGCGGATTCAAGCTCGTCCGGGGTAGGCTTTTTGACAACAGGGGTTGCATTTTCTTTTTTATCACGCTTGAATAATCCAAACATTAGCTCTCCTTTTCTGTTAATTTTAAATATTTAGTCTGCAGTTCCTCATATAAAGCGCTCCTGCGCTCTAACGCAGTTAAAAGGCGGTTAATCCGGTCATCCTTAAGTTCTATCTGATTTTTCAGAAAGCCAATGGAAGTTCTGTTTTGCATTCTCTCTTTTTCAAGTTTCTTCTCGTGCTTTTCTTTTTCGTCAGCTAACTGCTTTTCAAGCTCTTTTATCCGGGTATCCTTAAACTGAATAATAGCTTTGAGTGCCTTTTCGTCATCGTCACCTTCGTCAAGATCATCTATGCCAAGAAGCATTTGAGCTATTGGACGGACACTATCATAGCGGAACGACTGACTCTCTGAACCCTCGCTGAATATCCTGGAAACTGTAGAGAGTGATACTCCGGTATGATCGGATATTTTCTGAATGGTTAATCCTGGCTGATTATCTTTTACTTCTTTTAATCTAATGATAATATTTGCAATTTTAGATTCCTGCGTCATGACTTCCTCCTGAAAAAGAATGAAAAGTTTTGAAATAAAATAAAAATATATGACTATAGATTGAATGTTACCTATTAGGTTAATATGTAAATGTCCCGATAAGAGGGCGGTGGTGCTGTTACCTCTCTGGTGCTGCCGTCCTCAAAATAAGAAAGGAGCGACAAGATGAACCCATTATTAATTGAATTACTGAAAAATATTGAATCTCTGAGCGACGATGATCTTGAAAGAGTCAAGACCTGGATTGAATTTAATCTGTCAAAAAGAGCCGCACAAGCAAGCAATAAATGAGTATTTTTTTTCTATTGTATTTATTAAGTGTAAATACAATGAAAGGAGTGAGGCTCTATGAGAGACGAGTTTATTGCCATATTAGATCAGTTATCAAAAGAAGATATCAAAAAGCTTATTGATCTGGCAAAAATGTTTTTGCAAGCTTCAGTAGATGAGACTGACCATCAGGGTTAAGCTTATCGTAAATGTCCATCAATTCTTGCTTTGTAGAGTCTGCTTCGGCAGGCTCTACCTCTATTTCTACATCCGGCTCTGATATTAGATCAGAATAAGAGCAATTAAAAATTACGCATAGCTTATCAATCTTGTCAGTTCTTGGAATCTTAACACCTTTTATCCAATTTGATACGCTTGCTTCACTCACACCCATTCTTTGTGCTAAATCTCTTTGGGTAATCTGATACTTTACCATGTATGCATATAATCTTTTTGGGAAGAGTTCAACAAAAGTTTTTTCCATATTATCACCCTCTATCAATCTAAAATGTCTGTAATGACATAATACAACAAAAGTTAAGATAAAACAACAATTAATAGTGAAAACTTTACTTTTAGTATTGACATTAACTTAAAGTTAAGGTACAATAGAGCATATCAATGAAAGGAGGGGTACAATGCCAGACATCAAAATATCACTTGCGGCGGCGAGAGTTAATGCGAACATGACGCAGGAACAGGCTGCAAGTGCAATAAACGTAAGTAAATCCACCATTAACAGTTGGGAAAATGGCAAATCGAAAATACCTTTTGAATCACTCGTGAATCTTTGTAACGTCTACAAGTTTCCGATTGATTATATTTTTGTGCCATCTAGCTTAACTTAAAGTAAATATGGAGGTGCAGAAACATGAAATACCCAAAGGCGGTAATGACGATTAAGCAATTACATAACGAGTTAGGTTTTCCTGACGAATGGCTGAGAGAGATTTACAGAAGCAGAGCCATTAATCGAGATCACAGTATCGCCTGGAAGATGGGCGGTGAGGACAAGCGGAACAGCACGATCCTGTTTGACACTGAGGCTTTAGAGAAGTATCGCAGGTCTTGCTGCACAGGAGTGTAAACATGGACGAGATCATTAAGAACATACTAAGTGACGAGAATGTATCAGAGGCCTTTAAAGAGGCCTTGGAGGAGGGAAACAATGAGGAAGTATGATTGGCGGTGGCTTGCAGTAATAAGCGCATACAGCCTTGCATGGTTGGTTCTGCTATGGCTGACCATATCAACAGTAGTGATCGGGTTCGGTTGCGTTGAGAAATGGAACGTCTGGGTCATCTTATGGTATTGGCTGTTTAGGAGGAATTAGAGGATGTATCAAAAGGATCATATAACGGCATGGATGATACCGATACTGAGGGAGGCAGGCTTTAAGGTAAGGACATTAATATACATGGCTGCGCAGGATGCTGTATGGGTTAGCTATCCGGACAGGCAGTTCAGAATAGATACTCCGGGAACAGGGGCAGACTTACTTAAGGCGATTGTAGACGGTATCAGGGAAGAGGAGGAAAGACATGGAGCTAGAGGTAAAGGAATATCAGCTACCTGCGGAAATATTGTTTAACTTCGAGGAACTTAAGCAGGAAATAACAGCTAAGGTCAGCTATTACGAGATGCTGACATACACAGAAGATCAGATAGCAGAGGCTAAGAAAGATAAGGCAAGCCTCAACAAGCTCAAGAAAGCCCTTAACGATGAGCGTATCCGATTGGAAAGAGAATACATGAAACCTTTTGATGTATTTAAAGCGCAGGTCAAAGAGCTTTGCAATCTGATAGATAAGCCGGTTGCTCTGATTGATGAGCAGATAAAGAACGTAGAAGATGAAAAGAAAGAACTGAAAAAGCTTGAGATTGGGTCATATTTCACAGTTCAGCCGCATCCAGAATGGCTGAAAATGACAATGATCTTTAACGACAAGTGGCTCAATGCGTCATACAAGATGCAGAGCATCAAGGATGAAATCACAATGGCGATAGCCATGATCGAGAGTAACGCCAAGACCTTAGAGGGGTTAGAGTTCGGATTTGAGGCATTAGACGTATACAAACGCACTCTTGATATGAACCTGGCACTTAGCGAGGGTCAGAGGCTTGCAGAACTGCAGAAAGCCAAAGAGAGAGCAAATATACCAACTACAGAAGAAAAGCCTGTAGAAACGCTGCAGGATGACAAGACGGCTAATTGGTACAGCTTCGGAGCATTCATGACAGATACACAAATCAAGAGCCTTAAAGAGTGGGCTAAGAGTCAGGGTATAGAGTTGATGGAGGTATAAAGATGAGCATATTACAGCAGATACAGACAGAGCTGAAAGCACCTAAGGGTCAGTATAACAGCTTTGGCAAATATAAATACAGAAGTTGCGAGGATATCTTAGAGGCGGTTAAGCCACTACTCGCCAAGCATGGTGCAGAACTCATGATATCCGACAATATTGAGTTTATCGGTGATCGCTTCTACGTGAGAGCAACAGCGGTCATGAGAAAAGACGGCGAGGTAATAGGAACAGCAACAGCCTTTGCAAGAGAACCTGCAGAAAAGAAAGGCATGGACGAGTCACAGATTACCGGTACTGCATCAAGCTATGCAAGAAAGTATGCGCTTAATGGTCTACTCCTTATAGATGATACCAAGGACGATGACACGGACGAGGCAAAGATCGAGAGAGAAGCAAGAAGCAAGAAAACACCTAACAAGGACAAAAACACGGCAGTTCCTGAGGGTGACGTTAAACCAGAGTCAGAATTGACACAGTCTACTGAGAAGATAGATAGCAACAAGGTAAAGGCTATCAGGGCAAGGCTTAAGGCCGCTGCGGAAAAAGGAAAGGTCATGACAGAGGATGCGGTCTGCAGAACTCTCAAGATCAGCAGTGGCAAGATCGAGGACATGACAGAGGGCGAGTTCAGACGATTCTGTGAGTTGATGGAGAAGTATGGCTTATGATCGCTAAATGGCACGGACAGCCTTATCACGATATAGCAAACCGTAAATGGCTTATATCCTTTGAAACTGACAGCCCTCCTGCAGAGTACGACAAGACAAAGGATAAGCCTCTTACAGTGGATATAAAGCAATACAGAGAGGGTAGAAGCCTCAACGCAAACGCTTATTTTCATGTACTTTGTGACAAGATCGCAAAGGCGTTAAAGATAAGTGCAACCGAAGCAAAGAATATGATGCTTTGTAGTTACGGACAGCTTGACGAGGATGTTAAGCACATCATCCTGGATGACGAGATCGAGTGGAAAAAGGTTGAAAGCTTACACCTAAGGCCTACCACACACACGAAGGTGATGGATAACGGCAAGCTCTACAGAGTCTACCTTGTGATACGAGGCAGCCATACTTACGACACACTTGAGATGTCACAACTGATAGATGGCACAGTGGAAGATGCCAAAGTGTTAGGTATAGAAACTATGACACCGGATGAGCTTGAAAGGATGGTGCAGGCATGGAAAGCATCTTAAATTCACAAAAAGGCGAATGCTACGCTTGTGGAAGAAACAACGGATACGAAAGACATCACATATTCTTTAACGCCTTAAGACCGATCTCAGAGGAATTAGGCTTGGTCGTTTATCTCTGCCCGGACTGCCACAGAGGAACTAACGGAGTTCACGGTAAGAACGGCAAAGAACTTAACCACTACCTCAAGAGGCAGGCACAATTTGCTTTTGAGAAAACACACACAAGAGAAGAGTGGATGAAGAGGATTGGGAGGAATTGGCTTTGATTACATTTACGATACCACTAGTACCGGTCACAAAGAAAAATCACGGACAGATTATTTTCAGAAATGGTAGAGCGATGGTTCTACCATCCAAGCAGTATCTGCAATACCTAAAGGATTGCAAGAAGATACTCAGACCACCGGCTTACTGTCCGATCAGTGGACAGGTAACCCTAAAAGCAGTGTTCTATATGCCTACACGCCGTCTTGTAGACCTCGTAAACCTCTTACAAGCCTTGTGTGACATTTTAGTGGATTGTGGATACATCCAGGACGATAACAGCAAGATCATAGTAAGTGTAGATGGCTCAAGAGTCGGATATGACAAAAATAACCCTCGTACAGAGGTAATAATAACAGAGATAGAGGAGGATTTTAAACATGAATAAGTTTATCGGAAAAGGACGCTTAGTTGCCGATCCTGAGGTTAGATACTCAAACGCCTCAAATGGCGAGCAAATGGCTATAGCAAGATACAGACTCGCAATCAACAGAAAAGGCAAGGATGCAGGCGCAGACTTCATCAACTGCGTAGCTTTTGGCAAGAATGGTGAGTTTGCTGAGAAGTACCTCAGAAAAGGACAGGAAGTTGCAATCATAGGCCGTATTCAGACAGGCAGCTATGACAACAAGGATGGTCAGAAAGTTTATACAACCGATGTTGTGGTTGAGGAGCATGAGTTCTGCGGAACGAAGAGCGAGGGCGCACAGCCTGCACCTGCACCAAGACCGGACGAAGGGTTCATGGTAATACCAGAGGACGTGACAGAGAATCTGCCGTTCAAGTAAGGAGGGGCTTATGAGTTGGGATTTCGACAAGGGGTTTAACAGGGATTTATATAACATATGTTTTCGTCAAGGCGAACGCTTAGCAAACCTCATAGAGGTTACAAAAAGTCCTGAATTTCAGCTTGTAATGACTGACAATGACGGCGTTGAGACATTCTTATCTGAATACTTAGAAAGTGAGGATTATGAGACCATAGTAAACATCATAAGGCTCAATCTTGAGGCAGAGAGGCTAAAAGTCAAGATACATATGTTAAAGATTGAAAAGAGGTTGGCTGAATGCGAGGGATGATCTACGAGGACAAAACAAAGGGAGAGGTAACAATTCCTATTAACGAACACTACGCCCGGACATTTATTGAATGCCTGCTGCAGAGTGGGTATTCAGTAAAGATCAAGGGCGATGGGGCTGAGATAGCAGTAACTATAAGGAGAGATTAAATGAAAGACAACATGATCTTATATACAGCTTATGCAGATAAGTTCAAAAGGTTATCAGACTTGCAGTTTGGTCAGCTTATGAGAGCCGCCTTGAATTATCAGCAGTTCGGGACAGAGCCTGATATTGATGATCTGACAGTTGGACTCGCATTTGATGTTATTAAGCACGATATAGATACAAACAACCAGAAGTACGCTGAAACCATAGAGAAAAAGCGTGAAGCAGGCAGACAGGGCGCAGAGTCAAGATGGCAGAATATGGCAGACAATAGCAAAAATAGCACGTGCCATAATGACGATAGCAAAAATAGCACAGCCATTTCTGAAATGGCAAAAATGGCTGATAAGGATAAGGTTAAGGATAAGGATAAAGATATAAAGAAAGATACACCTAACGGTGTATCCAAAGAAAAAACCGCAAAGCGGTTCACGCCACCCACAGAAGCCGAACTGCTTGATTATTGTTTAGCAAAAGGACTGACTATAGATGCTGAGGCCTTCATGGACTTCTACGCCTCTAAAGGGTGGAAGGTTGGTAATCAGCCGATGAAAGATTGGCAGGCAGCGGTTAGGAATTGGGCTAGACGTGATAAGGAGACTGCACGATCCGGCACGAGTAAACCTAAAAGCAATCTAGGCGTATTTGCTGACTATAAGCAGACCTCTACTGACGATGAGTGGGACGAGTTCAGCAAGTTGGCAGGAGGTGGTTGGTAATGGCTCGTAAGATCAAGTGCATGGTTTGCGGTAAGGTTTTTGTAACTGATACCTGGAATGCCTCTATTTGCTCCGATGAATGCCGAAAGGTGCGGAACAGAGAGAGAATGGCCAGAGAACGTGCAGAGCTGAAAGAGGGTTCTGAGATATACGATGCGAGAAAGAAGCCGACTAAGTTCGTAAGCACCATGAAACAGCTTACCAAGGATGCTATAGAGGCAAGGAAGAGGGGAATGACGTATGGCAAATATATTGCGTTTGTTAAAGGGCGAACCAAGCGAGGGGTTTAAGGTTGGTGATCTTATCAAGTGCAACAATGCGCAGGATATGGTTGTGACCGACTTTGAACTCGTCAAGGCAGGATATGAGACCGACTATGCTTACCGGGTAAATGGTGAGGATGGTCTCTGGATTGAGATTAGAGGTGTGAAGAAATGAGAAAGATTGAAGATATATTAGCAAGCCATAGAGTGATGCTTTTAAGCAAAACACACGATGGATTTAATGGTTACATCACCATCAGAGGATGGGAGGGTTCGGTAGTAGCTTCATGGGGAGCAGGATGGGATCATGTGTCCGTTGCTCCAAAGAAGTTGAACAAAGTCCCAACGTGGGATGATATGTGTGCAATCAAGGACTTGTTTTTCAAGGATGATGAAGCGGTCATTCAGATACATCCACCGAAGGACGAGTATGTGAACAATATGCCGAACTGTCTGCACCTTTGGAGAGCCAATGACAAGGAGATGGTGTTACCACCTGCATTCATGGTTGGGTTGCGGAAAGGACAAACGATGGCAGATGTCGAGAGAGAGGCAGAGAAATACTACAAGGAACATGGATATGAATGGTAGGAGGAGAAGAAGGATGAAAAAGAAGATTAGAGTTGAAATTGGTTATTTTGAATTTGTTTTTGATGATGTAGCAGAAGCGGTCGCATTTGCAGAAACAGCAAAGAATACGAATACAGATAATAAGCCTGTTAAAGTTAGCATTTCATTTGAGGATGAAGATGATGAGGAGTAGCAGATATGGAAATTAAGGCAATAGAGCAACAGCCTTGTGAGGATTGCATCAGTAGAGAGGTGGTTGATGAATACATAACCAACCTACTATCTGGCTATCTGTATGACGAGGAAAGGACAAGGCTTGAGGATTTAACAACTTATATATGGGAATTGCCATCGGTACAGCCAACAAGACCGACAGGAAAGTGGATTGATATTCAATACTTCAAAAATGACGACACATATTATAGACCAAAATGTCCTTTTTGTAGTATAGAGCCAAAAGAGTATAGCAACTTCTGCCCTAACTGTGGCGCAAGAATGGCGGAGGAAGCATGACAGTAGAAAAGGCGATCGAGATATTAAGTGACGTTGGAGATATCAATAGATGCTGTGCAGAGGATGCAGAGGCTCTTGATATGGCAATCAAAGCACTTGAAGAAGTGTCTAACTTTTCTGAAAACCTTCACTGAGAAAGAGAACAAGCGTATATGAATGGATATGAGGAAGGTAGGAAGAGTTTACTTGATGGATTGTCGGGGGCGGATT
>AUXO011521081.1_pt1 | contig 13539 bp, 12 predicted proteins | sample 768731 | NCBI WGS metagenome assembly AUXO01 (sample SAMN02715735, study PRJNA202380) | gut metagenome | biome: sheep rumen | host: Ovis aries | place: New Zealand: Palmerston North
GCAAGCTCTTTTTTCTCGCTTTTTAGATATTTTAATCTAGCTGGAGTATTAATGAATAAATTTGAAACTAATACCTTTGTACCTTTATTAGTATTAGCTATTCCTTCATCTATTTTATTTCCATCCTTATAGGTAGCAAAATAACCATTAATACCATCAGTTGATGAAGTAATAGTCATTTTAGATACTAAACTAATGGAAGCAATTGCCTCCCCCCTAAAGCCTAAGGTAGTAATTCTTTGTAAGTCATAGCTATTTCTTATTTTTGATGTTGCGTGTGGTAAGAAGGATGCTAAAATATCATCTTTATCCATACCTTCACCATCATCAATTAGCATGATTTCATCAATGCCACCATTTTTAAGATATAGCTTTATTTGACTTGATTTGGCATCTATTGAGTTTTCAATTAATTCCTTAACAACACTTACAGGACGCTCTACAACCTCACCAGCCGCAATTAGTCCATATGTTTTAGGATCCATTAGTTTAATCTTACCCATTTTATTCCATATCCTTTAATTCAGCTAAGATATTTAAAGCCTCAAGTGGCGAGATTTGATTAATATCAATCTCATCAAGTCTACGCTTTATGTTATCTTCTCTTACTTCTTTTTTAATTTCTTCTTTACTGTCATATTCATCAAAATTAAATAAATTTAATTCTAATTTCTTTTTACTTCCTTCTTCTTCAAAAGACTCAAGTAGTATTTTACTTCTTTCAATTAGACTTTTTGGAAGTCCTGCTAAGGATGCAACATTTATACCATAGCTTTTATCTGTTGGGCCATCTAAAACCTTATGTAAGAATACTATCTTACCTTTTTCTTCTTTAGCACCTACATGGACATTTTTAAGTCTCTTTAAATGTCCTTCAAGCTGTGTTAACTCATGGTAGTGTGTTGAAAATAGAGTTATTGCCTCTTTAGATTCATGAATGTATTCTAAGATAGCTTGAGCAAGTGCCATACCATCATATGTTGCTGTACCTCTACCGATTTCATCAAACAAAATTAAGCTATTTTTAGTTGCGTTTTTAATAGCGTAATTTGCTTCAACCATTTCAACCATGAATGTTGATTGTCCGCTTGATAAGTCATCTTTAGCACCAATTCTTGTGTATATTGCATCAAATATCATTAAATCAGCACTTTTAGCCGGAACAAAAGAACCCATTTGGGCCATTATTGCAATAACCGCAACCATTCTCATATATGTGGATTTACCACTCATATTAGGTCCAGTTATTAAAATCATATTAAATTTGTTATTGATTGCTACATCATTATAGATATAGTCTGTTTTTAAAATTGATTCTAATACTGGGTGACGTCCATCAACAATATTAATAGTTCTATTATCATTAAATGTAGGCCTTACATAATTATATTTGATTGCAACATCAGATAAGGCTACAAATGTATCAATTTCGCTTATTATATCTGCAAGTTCTTGCAAAGACTCAATATAGCTTGATGCTACATTTCTTACCTCAACGAATAAATCATATTCTAAGCCTTCAATTTGATCTTTAGTATTTAAAACTAAAGATTCATATTTCTTTAGTTCTTCTGTGATAAATCTTTCACTATTAACTAATGTAGCACGTCTTTCATATTTAATATCTTCTGGCAAGTCTTTAATAGCGCCTTTAGATACTTCAATAAAGTATCCTGTTATTCTATTATAGCCAACCTTTAAAGTCTTAATACCAGTTAATTCTCTTTGGTTTTTCTCATAATTTAAAATCCAGTTTTTACCATTTTTAGAAATATCACGGTATTCATCTAAGGTAGGGTTATATCCTTCTTTAATGATTCCGCCTTCTTTTAAGGTAAATGGTGGATCTTCAACAAGTGCCTTTTCTAAAAGAAGAAATAAATCAGTATGAGGATTAATATTTTTAGCTACATCTTTAGCGCTTTTTAATTCCATATTACCTAAAACTTCTTTAATCTTAGGTACTTCATTTAAGCTTCTTCTTAACCATACTAAATCTTTAGCATTAACAGAATGTGATGAAATTCTACCTATAATACGTTCTAGGTCATATACATTCTTTAATGATGACTTTATTTCTTCTTTTGCGATAAAGTCATTATTAAAAGCTTCAATAAAGTCTAATCTTAGGTTTATTTTATCTTTATCAAGAAGTGGCTTTAATAATGATGATCTTAAATATCTAGAACCCATTGCAGTATTACATTTATCTAAGTGATTAAGTAGTGATCCATTTTTATTATTTAATCTTAATGTTTCAACTAACTCTAGGTTATCTTTAGAAAATGCATCAAGACGCATATAATCTTCTTTATCGTATAAGATAAATGGTCTAAAGTGTGAAGGTAACAATTTTTGAGTATCAATATAATAGTTTATAAGTAAAGCTATTGGATCTTTAAATATGTTATCTAAGTGATCATATGTCTTACTTAAAGATTTTGGAATTTCAATTTTATCCTCATATGAATGAGTAATACCTTCATTTTTTATGAAATTTGTAATATCGTAATTAGAAAAATCAGAAGTTGTTATTACTTCTTTAATATGTAAGGATAATATTTCACTTTCAAGTGCATCTTTTTTCTTAAATAAAGAGACATATCCTTCACCAGTGGATATGTCTAAATAAGCAAGTACATAATTTCTATCAACTGTATACATGATAGATGCAATATAATTGTTTTCTTTATCATTAAGATGAGATTCGATTGTACCAGGAGTAATGATCTTTACTACTCCTCTTTTTACAATGCCAACCGCATCCTTAGGGTCTTCAATTTGTTCGACAATGGCTATCTTATAACCTTTCATAACCATTTTTTCGATATATTGATCGGCTGCGTGAAATGGAATTCCACACATTGGTACTCTTTCTTCTACACCTGCATCCTTACCAGTTAAGGCAAGCTCTAGTTCTTTTGCGGCAGTATGTGCATCATCAAAAAACATTTCATAAAAGTCGCCTAAACGGAAGAAAACGATAAAATCCTTATAATTATTTTTTATTTCTAAATACTGTTCAATCATTGGACTGTATTTAACGGTTTTCAAAACTTACACCTCGAATTTAGATTAATAAAATAATTACAATGTATATTAGTGCACCAAGTAGTAGTGCTAAGAAAATTAGTAAGGCAATAAGCTTAGCTTTACTCTTACCACTTTTACTAATTTTGGCTGAACCATAAAATTCGTTTTTAGATATTGTTGTATCTTCTAAGAGATTTGGTTCATTATCTAAAGGTTTTTCTTCTTTTAATTCTTCAACTTTTTCTTCTTTTACTTCTTCAACTTTTTCTTCTTTTGCCTCTATAACAGGAGCTAAAGAATCTTCAGTTTTAACTTCTTCTTTAGCTATTTCTTCATTTAATTCTTTTGAAGTAATATCTAAATCTTCTTCCTTTTGAATCCATTTAGCATATAAAGTTACATTAGCTTCTAGTTTTTCATGTGGTGTAACTTCCATTTTATATTCTTTATCTAAAAACCAACCAACAAAATCAAACTTTTCATCAGTTAATACTGGGAAATAGTCAGGCATTAATTCTAGATCAGCTACATCATCTGGCTTATCTCCATGTTCCATATTATCAAATGAAACAGTAAATTTTGGTGCCTCAGGTGCTTCAGCAGTATAATCATCTTCAGTTAAGACAATCTTTTCAGCTTCATCTTCTTCCTCTTCACCTTCATAATGAATAATCTTTTTAGGTTCATTTTTACCAAATGGATCTACTAAGTCTAAATCAACTGTAAAGTCAAGTGGAGTATAGCCTTCTTTAGGAACTACTAAACTCTTAATAGATGATTTTTCAAGTTTTACTTTATCTAATAAATAAAACATATATGTTACAGCCTCAGATTTTGTAAGCTGTGCACTCATCTCTATTTTTAGCTTTGTACAGAATTCATTAATTTGATTTAATGACATGTTAGATAAAGATTCAAAATCTTTTTCTGACATTTTCTTTCCTAGATAGTCTTTAATATATTCTAAGAATAAATCCTTATTAAGTCTTTCAGGAACAACTACACCATATTTCTTACCGATTTTTCTTATTTCATGAACTGGAGCTGTATTAACTAAATTCTTTTTAGCATCTTTAATTAAAACACCATCAAAATAACCTTCTTGGTCAACACAAGCTTGGTCAACTAGCCATGAATATTTAACGAAGCTTTCCATCTTTTCTTTAGAAATAGATCTAATATAATTAATTTCACCATCGTTAAAATCTAGTGCTACATTATTTAAAAATAATAATTTTACGAAGTTATAACGATATTCTAAGAATGCTTCTTTATCGTCTTTAGCAATCTTATCGAATAATATTGCGTATTGTTCTTCTGTAAAATCTTTATAGTATTGTAATCTTATAAAGTAATCAGCAGATAAGCTAGTACTTCTTAATTCCTTTACTTTTCTATTTAATACCTTCATTAAGGCAAGTAAATGTAATCTTCTAGGTACCTTAATCGCTCTATTCTTTAAAAAGTGAGATAGTTGGTCACCGTTTAATTGAACAAACTTACTAATTACTCCATCAAGTTTTGCCTTTTTACCAAAAATAACGATTGAATTATTATCGAAATTTACTTCCATAATCAGATTCTCCCCTCTAATAAAAATGTATAGATTACTTAAAAAACATCTATCTATAATTCTATCATTTTAAGCATATATTTGTCAAATATGAATTACTATGTAATTCTATTTAACAAAGTAGATACAAATTTAAAAAAATAGTGTATAATAATATTCGGATGGTGATAAAACATGAAGATTTTAGCATTAATATTTGATGGTTTTGAAGAGGAAGAGGCTATGGCTCCTTTCGCACTTATTAGACGTGCTAAGGGAGATTTAACTATCGCAAGTATAAATGATATCGTTATTGGAAGTCATAATATTTCCTTATCAAACATCACTAATATTTTAGATATTGATTATAAAAATTATGATGCCCTACTTATTCCAGGTGGAGCACACTATAAGTTTTTACGTGAATCAAAGCTTGTTCATGAAATAATTAATTACTTTTTTGAAAAAGATAAATACGTATTTGGTATTTGTGCTGCCCCTACTATATTTGGCTATCTTGGTCATTTAAAAGGAAAAAATTATACTTGTTTTGAGGCAATGAATGAAGATTTTGGCGGTAAATTTAGCCATGATGGAGTTGTAGTTGATGGAAAGCTTATTACAGCTAAAAGTGTTGCATTCTCAATCGATTTTGCTTATGCAATCATTAAACTTTTATATGGTGAAGAAGTATTGAATCAGGTTTGGGAAAGAATCTATTATGAAAAATAAAGGTGCCATTAAATTAATTAAATGGTACCAAAAGGATATTTCACCTAATACTCCATCAAAATGTAGGTTCACACCAACATGTAGTGAGTATGCTAAAGAGTGTTATGAAAAATTTAATTTTGTTAAGGCATCCTTTTTAACTACTAAAAGACTCCTTAAATGTAACCCACTCTTTAAGCCAGGGTATGATCCTGTACCACTAAGTAAAGCGGAAAAGAAATTATTAAAAGAAAATGAAAAAAGTGAGGAATAGCCTCACTTTTTTTGTTTATCTTACATATATTCCATTTTGTCTTTTACAATAGATACTCTAAAGTAAAATCCTAATTCTTCATATAGCTTTAATGCTTCATCAAATAATTTATGAAGCTCATAAAGGTAAGCATCTTGGGCTTTACCTATAAGATTATCTTCATGATTTGGTTGGAAGCTTATAAGCTCATAGTGATTAAATCTTAATAGTGTTCTTTCAAGCCCTGTAAAATATTCATCACGATATTCTTTATCTTCTTCATCTAAGTCGATATATGATACTTCTTCTTCAAGATTATCTGCTTCTTCATCACTTAAAGGCTTATAGCCTAATTTATGGAGTAAAAGGCGATATACATTTTCGTAATTTTTACGCTCTTCATCGTATTTATATGTACCTTCCATCATGTTAAAAGCTTCTTGGTCCATCATATAACATAAATCAATTGACTCTTGTGATTGAGTTTTTACACCTAAATAAGATAACATTTCATCAGTAGTCAATTTAATCACCACCCAATTTGTTTTTTAAATCATCAATACCAAGATAATTTGTTTCATCATATCCTACTGGCACTAATGTTGTATATCCTTTTAAGGATAAATATACATCAGTAGCGGGATTGCTATCTAGTGTAACAAATTCTCCTGCGATATCATAGCCATCTTCTATTTCTATTATTTTCGCATCAAATATTTTTTTACCAACTTTAGCTATTTTAATTCCAACTGATTTTTTAAAATCAGAAGTTGGAAAATTTATATTTAATACATAATCTTTAGAATATAATTTTTTATCAAATACTAGTTTTAAGATATTTTTAAGCTCAGCCTCAACTATTTCAAATGCGCCCATATCAGTTGATATTGCAACACTTGGTATACCTTCAATTATTGCTTCTCTTGCAGCACCAACTGTACCTGAATACAAAACATCAGTTCCTAGATTTAATCCATCATTGATTCCTGAAAATACTAAATCAAATTTAACGTCTAGTGCTTTAGCAAGTCTAACACAATCTACAGGTAGGGCATCAAGCGTATATTCATTTTCTTTTTGTTTTACTAAATGAAATGGTCCACGGTATGTAAAACTATGGGATGCACCACTTCTTTGATGATCGGGTGCGATAATATAAATATTACCATATGGAGCTAAAAATCTCTTTAAGGTTTCAATACCTCTTGCACCATAACCATCATCATTAACAATTAAAATGTTCATAAAAATATCCACCACATAGATTATACAAAAAGTGGTGGATAAAATCAATCAAAGTTAATAATATTTATAATAAATATTATTTATATTTCTTAGTTATTTCAGTTGCGGCATGATCCATATCAGGGAATAGGGTTGCTGCATTGATATTTAGCATATTTAATTGTTTTCTTATATATTCTCTATTTAAGATAAATATACGTTCTTTTATTTGGGTATCAATTAATTGACCTCTACCACTCTTATAGTCAATTAAGCCATATAAAATGAAGGCACCACTTTGAGCTATAATACGCTCATTAATCATACCAACCTTTACATGTCTTGGTTTTAATAATACCTCAGGATTAAAGAATTCCTCATCAAACTGGATATTTTGACTTACTTCAGCAACATATCTTGTATAGGCATTACATTTTTTATAAATTGATGGATCATTCTTTTCTTTTGATTCAATTATTTTATCATATAATTCTTCTTTATATGGTGTTTCTAGTACAGATAATGCTGAAAGTATTGTTGTAATATTAGAATCACTATATTTTACAGCATTCTTTTTTTCATTCATCATAATAACCTCACCTAACTGATGGTTCGTTTTATTATAATTAAGTGGTTTATCACAAGCCATATATAATGCTACAAGTGGGTTAGATGTAGTATCTAAGAGTCTTGTTGGCATTTTATAATGCTGCATCATAGTAAGTATTTCAATATATTTTTTACCTGATAATTGGTTATAAAAATGGTTTTTAAAATCCATATAGATATTAGATTCATTTTCATAATAATTCTTATTTCTAAATAGTGAAGGTATTAGTGAATATGTATAATCATAGTGTCCCCTGTAAAAATGTTCTAAATTAGAATACTTCAAATTAAGCTCACTAATAGCTAAAATATAGCTTTCAACACTTGAACATATATAATTACCATTAACTAAATTAGAAACTAAGCCAAGGATTTCTAATACATCATCCCCATTATATAGATAGTTTCCACTATCTAAATCATCTAAGGTATAATATTTTAAACTTGATATTTCTTCTTTTGATGATAATACATAAATATTTTTATTATTTCTTTTTACCTTTTTACTACGATATAAGAAGTCAGTTTTAAAATTTAATTCTACTGTATTATTATCCTTTAAAATTAAATTACAGTTTTTAGGAAATTTAATTAAATCATCATTAAATTCTTCAGTTATAAAATGATAACCTAATTCCTCATTCTTAAAAAATATACCTTTTAAAACTATACTTGCGAAATGAAGCTCATAAATCATAATATCACCACTTTTTATTTTATCATATTTTAGCGATAAGTTCTAATATTTAGTTTATTATTTATTATTTTAAAAGTTATATTGCCATAGTCTTTTGTCATATATACTTCTGATATTTTAGATAGTCTTTCATATACTTTTATATCAGGATGACCATATTTATTATTTTCTTTAACTGATATTACTGAATATATTGGGGAAACCATCTTTAAAAATAGATTACTTGATGAGGTATTTGACCCGTGGTGAGCCACCTTTAAGATATCAGAATCTAAATAGGTGCCATATTTATTAATTAGATCATTTTCTTCTACTATTGTCATATCACCAGTAAATAAAAATGTATATCCATAAATTCTTGTTTTAATAACTACTGAATTTGAATTGGCATCATCATATCTATTTATTGGACCTATAATATCAAAATTAAAATCACTCAAACTTATACTATAAGTATCATCTACTGCAATTTTATTATCATAATTTTTAAGTATTTCATTAAACTTATCATCATATATAGGATATATTATTTTTTTAACATTAAAATAATCGATAATTTTATCATATCCTTCGATATGATCATTATCAGAGTGTGTTAATACTAAATAATCTATTTTAGATATTCCTTCTGTCTTTAAATAATCATATGAATTATAACAATCAATTAACATAACTCCTTTATTATTTGGTAGTCTAATTAATGATGAATCCCCTTGACCTACATCAATAAATGTTACATCTGGTATAAAATTAAAATATTTAAATGATAATATGATACTTAAAAATAAGATAATACTACTTAAAGATAAAATTATATTTTTTCTTTTTGCGATAGCTATTATTAATAGGATAAAGAAAAAATAATAAATTAATATCAAATAAATATTAAATGTTTTGATATTTATAAATATAGAGTAGCTAGCTAAAGTATTAATATAATAATTTATAAATATGAAAACATATCTAAAAATATAATCTAATATAGGTACTACTGATAATAAAAATGATAAAGGGATTATAGTATAGCTTATAAGTACTGATAGTATTGGTGAAAGAAAGAGTGATAATAAGGATATCCTATTAGATATTTTTATTACAAATGGCATGGTTATTAAAAAGATAATAAAATATCTTAAATAATTTTTTAAGATAAATGATTTAGTTTTAAATAAATTAGAATCAAATATTAAAACAAAGCTTACTAAATAGCTTAAAATAAAGGATATAGAATATATCATATATGGATTATATAAAAGCATTAGAATCGCTGATATTGATAAAATATCTAAATTAGTATATCTAAGTCTTTTATTATCATTTAAGGCTTTAAGTATTAAAAATAGTAATGCACGAATACTAGATATCGGCATACCTATTAATATTACATATATACTAACGATAAATAGAGGTACTAATTTATGGTAGATTTTAAATAATTTTAAGAATATAAATGATAAGATATTAAAGATTAAGATTATATGCATACCACTTATCGCTAAGATATGTGATATACCTAATGCACTATATGAATCTTTAATATCCTTATCAATTATGTTATCTGCAAAAACTACTGATGATATATAATTATAACTATCAGTAGATAAATTATCCTTTAAATATTTTAAATAATAATATTTTAATGATTCAATAGTTGGAATATATGATACCTTACTACTTTTTTTCGCATTTCCTTTATATGCGATATTTTTTGATAATAAATATTCAGCATTATCAAAATCATTTTCATATGATTTTTTATCATCTATTATATCAATTTCAAGATCAATTATATCTCCTGGAGTATAGTTATGATTATATTCATATACTTTAATATTTATTAATGTAGTTTTTAGGATGTAGTTATTATCACTAACATTTGATATAACTCCATGATAATAATCTTTTTTATTTTTTTCTTTAATTATTAGCTTAAATCCAATAACAAATGAAAATATTAATAAAAACATTGAAATTGGTATAAGTAAAGTAGTCTTTTTATAAATAAATAATAAATAGATAAATAATATAATTAAAAATAAAGGATATTTTAAACTTAATATTAAAATCAATATCGCTAATAAGATAAAATGAAAGTCATTACAAAACGGACGATTCTTTAATAATTTCAATAATTTCATCAGATACTCCTAGAATTGACTTTAATTCTGAATAGCTTTCGATTTTTTTAGTTTCGCGATATTCTATTATTATTTCCGCTCTTACATCCCCTATACCATATAGACTCTTTAATTCCTTAAGCGTTCCCGTATTAATATTTATTTTATTTGCTTCAGCATCACTTATTTCTTTATCATCTATTTTAGTATATGTAGATTTAATAACTATAGTAGTATCCTTATAAAACCTTGTTTGATAATCCTTAGGTTTAACTGAGTATTTAGTATAATATATATCTATTACTCTTGATATATCACCCATAGATACACCTTTAGGCATAGTAAGACTCATTTCATTTTTTAAGCTTGAATCATCAAATAAGTCTAATGAATAATTAATCTCACCTTCTATTTTTATTATAATTGTTTGATTATTAGTTTTAGTATTATTATCATCTTTTATAACTTCGTTTTTATTATTAATTATAAATGGTAATAATACTAAAGCTAAAGTTACAATAAGAATTAAAATGATAAATAATACTTCTTTTTTTCTTCTCATTTTTTTCACCTCGTATATATAAATACACTTTGGTAGAAAAAAATATCAAAAAAATTTAAAAAAATAAAAAAATCATCCAATTTTTTAATTTTGGATGATTTTAATATTATCTTTTTGGAATTGGAAGTAAGATTCTATGATCTCTTTTATATTGTTCAAAATTACGTTTATATGTAGACATCTTCTTTTCAGCCATAGGAATTGAGATAAACATAAACATTAAGTAGATTGCAAGAGCGCCTAGTAGGAAATACCATTCTTCAGGTCTTCTAAAGAAATATACAACTCCTACACCAACCCAGAATGTTATTTCACCTAAATAATTAGGATGTCTTGAGTGACGCCATAAGCCTAAATTTATTAAATCCTTATTTGACTTTCTAAATTTTTTGAATTTATGCATTGCAATATCACTTAATAATTCTAAGGCTATGCCTAAAATCATTATTAGATAGCCAAATAAATCTAAGAAGCTAAATTCTAAATTATTAATTATATACATAAAATAAGGAAGGGAAGCAAGATATACTATTAGAGTTGGAAACATATGTATTCCAAGTAGATTAACAAGTGGATATAATTTACCTGTTTTTTCTTTTAACATCTTATATCGCCAGTCAATATATGTTATATCATCAAATGTTATAACAAAATTAATAGTTAATCTTAAAGACCATACCAATATAAATATTAAAAATAACCATAATCCTAAATTACTTACCTCATAATAGATCATTAGTGATATACCAATTGCCGCAGTTTGAATTGACCAGTATGGGTCATAAACTGATGCTGAATGGTATAAAAGACCTATTAAATAAATAGATACTGTTGCCGCTAAATCACATAACAATATTGTAACAAGTATTGGTGTTTTTTTAACTAGCAGGTTAAATATAATAAAACCTACCATATAGGCAATTACATATGATATAAGTAGTACTACAAGCCCTGATATTTTATTTATCATGCGTTCTTTATTGTTCATGTTTATTCTCCAAATTAATAATTTAATTCACTTACTACTTCATGATTAATATTATATATTTTTATACTTCTTTTATCCCAAATAGCGTAGCTTTTAGGTTGATTTTCCTTTGGAAGTGCGATACTTCCAGGATTAAAATAAATTTTAGCCCCTTGATATTCTAACCTATTTAAGTGAGTATGTCCATAAATAATTATATCGGCATTACCCTTATAGTTATCCAAATGATGGCCGTGCTCAAAATGCGCATTAAGTCCATTAATGTTTAAATCAAGTGATTGATTAAATTTGAAATCTAAAACCATCTCATCAACTTCAGCATCACAATTTCCTTTAATTGCGATAATTTTATCTTTGATTTGGTTAAGTTCTTTAGTTAATACTTTAGGTGCGTAATCTTTAGGCAAATCATTTCTTGGGCCATGATATAAAATATCACCAAGTAAGATTACCTTATCAAATGTATCATCAAGTATTTCTTTATATATTAAGCTAGATAAAGATCCATGTAAGTCGGATAATATTAAATATTTCATTATTCAAACATACTCATTTCTTTTTTCTCTTTATGATTGACTACAATCATAGTAATAATACCAACTAAATAAAATATGGCTGAAGCAAATGTTAATAATTTAGATGCAAGTGCTTCTGTTGATCCAATTGAAATTTGTAAAAATAATTCTATTGCGAAAAGTAGTGCAATAGCAACCATAAATACATATTTACTCCATTTTCTAAATGGGCCGCGCCCTAAATATGTTGTAATAGCTGAAACACCAGCAAGTAAGATTACTGTATATAAAACTAAAAGTATTCCAATCGCAACTAAAAGTGCCATTACATTTTCAGCTCCACTTTCTTGACCTAAAGTAGCAAGATCTTTAAATAGTGAAACTGTTTCAATAATTCCTAAAACAGATGATGCCATAAGTGCGGCTCCAGAAAATAATAATAGTGCTCTTGCAAATCTTTCTTTTTTAGAAGCTTTTTCCCACTCATCATATCTATTAAAGTTAGCCTCACTAGCTAATACGTTTAAATCCTTATCTAAAAGCTCTACACCTATTATTTTATAAATGAACTTTTTAGAGTTTAATGTTAATTCACTAGATGTTAAAAAGGCAATTGTTGTAGCTTCCCAAATAAATACCCAAGAAACGATATCAAGTATTTCATATGCAATATCTTGATACCATCCTGCAGCCTTAGCTGAAACATTAATGATAATAAGTGAAATACCTATAACTAATAAGAAGATTGCTAAAACTCTATTATACTTCTTTTCTCTTGCTTGTTTATAAGTGTTTAATTCTACACAATCATTGATATTATCAAGTAATTTATCTGGATCATATCCTTCATAATCATCAATTTCAAGTGATATTTTTACTTTATATAAAAATGGAATTGAAGTAACTTTATCACTTATATCAGCAAGTACTTCTTCACTTATTAAATAATCCCCTTTATCTCTTACTGAAGAATCAACTAAATCAGTTGCTTTTTCAAAATGTAGAGGAATTGTTACTATTTTATTTTCTTCATCGACGTCATAATACTTATTTATGACTTTCATTTCACGGTAAAATTCTTTTCTCATAATAATACCTCACTAAATAATATTATAAACGAAAGAGATATGAAAATAAAGATTTTGTTATTTAAGAGAAATTAATTATTTGTTATAATAACAAATGTAGGTTATTTTTATGATAAATGTACATGTATTAAATATTAATGATATAAAACTAAATAAAGATGAATTACTTAAATATATTGATAGAAAAAGA
>AUXO018196446.1_pt1 | contig 13537 bp, 9 predicted proteins | sample 768731 | NCBI WGS metagenome assembly AUXO01 (sample SAMN02715735, study PRJNA202380) | gut metagenome | biome: sheep rumen | host: Ovis aries | place: New Zealand: Palmerston North
ATTCTTACTTTGTCTTTAGACATATTAATTCCTCCTTCGCCTATAATTTTTTTATATAGACTTGCTAGATGCAAATTACCTGATATGTAATTAAGTTCAATTCAACTTAACCTGGTGTATCAGCAACCTTGCATATCTCCGCCAGTCGTTTCTATATGATTATATTCGAAAACACAAAAAAAATCAAGCATTTTTTCTTGATTTTTTTAATTTTTTACTAATTTGTCCCAACTACTCCGCCTACGGCATCAAGTGTACCAGTAAATGATTCCATTACATTAGATAATTTTGCTGCATCAGCTTGAGACAATTCATTAATGTTAACCGCATCAGTAACATTCATGGCTGTGAACATTTTATTTAATTCAATTTTGAAACTTCCTGCTAAAGATAATACTTCTTTATTAATATCTAAAGAATCATATAATACTACGCTAGTATTAATATCAAACAACGTATCAGTTAATTCATTTGCTTTAACTGTCAATGCAACTCTAGTAGTTTTTTCACCAGATTTTACTTTAGCATCTATAAATAATTTATTTTCTTTTTTATCTACTGTCATATCTATAGTGCCTAAGCCTTCTGAAGTAATATCAATATTCATATCGGTAGTACTATTACGTATTACTATTTTAGAAGCTGAATCCTTTATCTCCATGCTTACTAAATTATTGGTAAATGCATCTATGTCTATCACAACATCTATATCGCTAGCAAAATCAAGTTCAGATAGTTCATCTCGCTCACTAATAAGTTTTTCTTTAACATCCTCAGGTTTTTCATAATCATTTGATAAAACATTTAATGCTCTGCTATCTTCTATAATAGCATTCAATGCTGCAGTATGTAATTTTTTATATTCTTTATAATCTATTTTATATGTCACTTCGACAGTTGGAGTTTTTTTACCATCTATATCCTTCATTAACATTTTTTTGGTTAGATTCTCTTCGGATATATTTTTTAATACAGCATTCTTTACAGTTTCAAACAAATACAAGTAATCAGCTGTCCTAGTATTTAATTCTTTTTGATCAATAAAGCTACCCGTATCTAAAGATTCATCTTCTTCCATTTCCATATATACTACTTTAGGAAAAGCATCTTTAAAATCATAATATGTTTTATTGCCAACTGTATACATTACCATATCAGTTAATTTTTGATCTTTTAATGTTAATGTTAAATCAGTTTTATTCTTATTATCTTTTAAATCAAGAGCATAATATACTTTTGCACTCAATCCAGAAATATCAGCATATTCTTTAGCTTCACTTGATACTGAGAAATTACTATCAAATATAAAACTATTAATATCAATATTTCCTTTATCAGAAGTACTATTATTTGCTAGTTTTTTTACATTAGCATATGTGTCATTAACTAGTTTATTAATTACATTAACTGGTTTAGTTAACACAAAATAATAATATGCAAATAATCCACCAAGTATTGCTATAACTAATATAACTATTATTGGCCAAATCTTTCTTTCCTTTTCAACAAATTCATTATTTTGAGCAGAAATATTATTTTCAGCAACTTGTTTTGTCTCAACTGTAGGAGTTGGCTCAACAACAGTTTCTGCAACCGCTGGTGCTTCTTTAGCTGCCACCACGTGTTCTTCAGAAACAACAGGCGCAGCAGAAATAGTCTCATTAGTACTATTTACTTCTGGAATATCTTTTTTTTCTTCGACAATATCATCCTCTTGAGTTTCTATTTCAACTTCATTTACTTTTGGAATTTCTACTTTAATGTTTCCCATTTCTGGAACAGTTTCTTCAACATTATCTATTGTTGGAATAATTTGCTCATCCATATTATTCATTTTTTGTACTGTTTCTTCTTCATCTCCTAAATTTCCTATTTCAGGAAGAGATGCTAAAGCATCTTCATCAAATTTCTCTTCTGAAGTTCCGCTTTCTAAGTCATTAATATCTGGTATTAGATTGACTCCCTCACTTTCAGTATCAACAGTATCTGTAGTTAATTGTGTAGATTCTTCATCAGATATTTCAATAACTTGACTTTTTTCTAATTCATTTTTTTCATCCTTGTTCACACTAAAACCTACTTCCTATTACAACAAAATTGTATCAAATTATGTATAAAAAGTAAATAAAAAATGCTTATTAAGCATTTTCTTTTATTAATAAACTTTCCCCGGTCATTTCCTTAGGTTTACTTATTTCATACATGTCTATAATAGTAGGTACTACATCTTGTAATGTTCCACTATCTTTTAACTTATAATTAGTATTACATATTATAAATGGAACTTTACTATCTGTATGAGTTGTTATTATATTTCCTTCAGCATCTTTCATAAATTCTACATTACCGTGATCAGAAGTAATAACCAATTCATAAAAATTTTCTTGGGCTTTTTCTAATATATGCCCAATACATACATCCAAACTTTCTAATCCTCTTACGCATGCTGGTATATTACCTGTATGTCCCAAAGCATCAGGATTAGCATAGTTAACTAATATAAAGTCAAAATCATCTTCCATTGCCTTTAATACTGCCTCAGTTATTTCTGTTGCACTCATTTCTGGTTTCATATCGAACCTAGGAACTTTAGGTGAAGGCACCTGCATTTTATATAAATTTTTATCAAAAATATCTTCTGCTCCATCAAAATAATATGTAATATGTTGATATTTTTCCGTTTCAGATATTCTCGCTTGTTTAAACTCTAAATCTGCTAAGTACTTACCAAATGTATTTGATATTGTTTCGTTAGTGTAGGCAGCATCTATATCTTCAGATACACCATATAAACATAAGCATTTTAACGAATTAAATTTTTTAACATTAAACATGTTAAAATCAGGCTGAACAAATGATGAAATTAATTCTTTCATAGTTTCTGGTCTATAATTTAAAAATAATACACCATCACCATCTTTTATATAACTACCTTTTGTGATAATGCTTGGATTAATAAATTCATCAGTAATATTATTTTTATAATGTAAACTTAAACATCTATTGTAATCGGCAAAATAATTTCCAACGTTATACACTAATGCGTCATAGGCTTTCTTAACTCTTTCGTAATTACTATCATGGTCCATAGCATAATACCTTCCACAAATAGTACCAATCGTACCAAGACCCAATTTATTTACTTTTTCCATAAATGAATCAATTAGTTTTTCTGCTTCCATAGGAAGAGAATCACGACCATCAGTTATAAAATGGAATACCACATTCTTTACTTTTCTTATTTTAGCAAGTGCTAAAGCAGCATAAAAATGCTCAACACTTGAATTAGAATTTCCACTAGAAATCAAACCTATCATATGAAGAGTACTATTATTATCATTTACATAATCCATTAAATCTAATAGAGAATCATTTTCAAAAAAAGATTTATCTTTAATCTTGTCATTAATTATTGTTAATGGTTGCGGAGTACATCTACCAGCCCCAATAGTCATGTGCCCAACTTCAGAGTTGCCACATTCTCCTTTTGGTAATCCAACTGCCTCTCCACTTGCTTCAAGGCTTGTCATAGGATACTCAGTCATTATTTTCTTTATGTTAGGAATATTAGACATACTAATAGCATTGCCACTCTCAGTGTCTCTAAGCCCAAATCCATCTAAAATTAATAAAATAATTTTCTTCATATTTTTCTCCTGTTAACATTTTAACACACATTTATTAAATGTTAAAGTAAAACTTGATATGACTAATTTACATTAATCATATCAAGTCTTAATTTGTCTGCTATAGTAACAATGAATTCTGAATTTGTAGGCTTAGCCTTATCTATATCAACACTATGCCCAAATATTTCATCCATCAAATCAATATCCCCTCGAAGCCAAGACACCTCTATGGCATGTCTTATAGCTCGTTCAACCCTTTGTACAGATGTATTAAATTTAACAGATAAGTCAGGGTATAATTCTTTAGTAATTCCACCAATTAAGCCTGGATTATCATATACCATTAATATGGCGCTTCTAATAAATTGGTATCCTTTTATATGAGAAGGTATACCTAATGCATGTAGCAATTTAGTCACTTGTATTTGTATTTCTCTACTTTCTAATTCTATAATCTTATCATTATTCTTTTTAAATGTAATTGTTTGTATAATTTTATTTTTTAAATCTTCTAGATCAAAAGGTTTTAAGCAATAATATCTTACTCCATATTCACTTACATCTCTAATCGTTTCTTCTTCATTATAAGATGTCATTACTATTACTTTTTTATTTATTTTATTTTCCTTCATATAAGATAAAACAGATATACCATCTTTAATTGGCATTATTAAATCAAGCAACATTAAATCAAAATCTATTTTACCTTCCTTTAATATATTAATTGCCTCTTCTCCATTAGAAGCACATTTCACTACTTCAATATTATCACTACCACTAAAATACTCTTTAATTAAACCCACTAGTCCTTCATTGTCATCTACTACGAATACTTTAATTTTCATATTTTCTCCTTTTATATAATTATAACTTGATAATTATATATATTTCTACATACATTATTGTAATTAATTGTATAAAAATGATATATTTTGTCACAAAATAAAAAGGATTGAATTAACAATCCTTATTTACTTTTAATCTTTTTAACAGAACTATATGAACTATATACTTTCGTTGTTCCATTTAATACATATGTTCTTACTTTGTAATAGTATGTTTTTCTTTTTGCAGTTGCATTTACATATTCTAATGGATCAGTTTCACTAGTTAATGTAGTTACTAATTTATATCCTTTTTTCTTCTTTGTACTTCTATATATTTCATATCCAACTGCGCCCTCTTGTTTATTTACACTTACAACCACTTCTTTTGTTATAATGCTTTTTACACTTGCTAGTGTTGGAGTTGATGGTACTACCTTCTTACTTACTACTTTTGAATATCCACTACAATAATTATTACTATTGCATACCTTCGCTCTAAAGTAATATGTCTTACCTGGTGTTAAATCTGTCTTTGCATATGTTCCACTTGCTCCAAGTTCTTCCACTACAGCATATGTCTTCTTGTCTGTGCTCATTTCTATTACATACTTTGTTGCACCTTTTACACTTTTTAATTTTACATTTAGTGTTTTATAATCTTTTGCACTCAAACTTATACTTGGTTTATTTGGTGCTGTCTTAACACTCACAACTTCACTAAATGGTCCATATACTTTTTTACTTCCGACTTTTTTATATGCTCTTACCTTAAATTTATATGTTGTATTTGCTTTTAGCTTTTTCTTATTATATGTTAGTGTTCCACTCTTTGATATGGTTGCCACTTTCTTACTACCCATATACACTTCATAGCCAGTTACTCCTACTTTATCCCAAGTTAGTTTTACATTGTTTGTTCCTACACTTGTAATTTTTAGGTTTTCTACTTTATTTGGTACTGTCTTTCCACTAACTATTGTACTTGTTTTACTACCTTTTTCATTATATGCAGTTACTTTGTAATAATATGTTTTTCCATATGTAAGGCCTTTATCCACATATTCATTTGCTACTATATTTTCTATTTCTTTATATTTTCCCTTTTTCTTGTCGCTTCTTAGTATTTTGAATCCATTTGCATTTGCTACATAGCCCCAACTTAAATTTAATGTGTTTTCATTTCCATTTGCTACTTTTATTGTTGGTACAGTTGTTATTGCTGCTGAACCATCTTTAGCTTTTGCTTCATAATATAATCTTACATCAGGTCCTGAACTTACATATTCTGCCTTTAGATATTTTACATTTGATGTGATCTTACCTTCTGCAATATCTTCAGCCATCACATATCCAGTCTTTGGTTCAAATATAACTACTAATATATATCTCTTTTTAGAAACAAACTTATCAGTACTACTTAATACCTTTCCTGTTGCTTCATCTACCCATTTTATTTCTTTTACGGTTACACCTGCAGTTGAAATTTTTATATTTGATGTTTCAGGTGCTGCTCCTTCTTTAGGTTCAACTATTCCTGTTAATGCTATTGAATTAACTTCAACGTCTTCAGCATCAACATATTCAATATATGTTTTCAATTCAATAGTTTTATCACTACTACTTAATGGAGTTGCTGATAATAATGTTGGTGTTACATTTAATACTCCACTACTCATACCCGCAGTTGCTCCTCCACTAATAGTTATTTTAATATTGTAAATATCTTTTTCACTTGTCTTAGATGCTTTTACTGTTGCATTACTCATATTTAATGCTTTTTTAACAGCACTTTCTATTGAACTAATTATTACACTTTCAGTATTACTTGTTGGTCTTGGTACTTGCATTACTTGTCTTAATGTTAATGCATCTTTTGAAACTGCATATAATACATCATTCTTATATATGCATGCATATCCAGCAGCCATAGCAGAACCATAATCCATACCACCTGCTCTTTGATCTAGTTTTAATTCAAATCCATCATTATTAGGAATTAAACTATTTAAATTAGCGCCTTCCATAAATGCACTATAGAACGCTTCATATCTTTCATCATCATTTTTATAATTCAAATAATCATCAATTGTTTTATTTAAATATGATGGATATTCTTTAGAAAAATCTAGTTTATTTAATAGTGACTTTGCTTTATTTTCTAAAGTACTATCAAAGCCTGGTTTATCATCTTCAAATTCGATTGGGAGAGTAAATTCAACTCCACAATCTAATCCATCAACTTCATCAGAATATCTGCAATAACTTGTATATTCAAAAGTATCATCCAACTCCCAAAAGAATCCATATCCCATTTTTACAGTTATTGTTGAATAATCATCAGAAAAATCCGTTGTATATGTAATATTATCTACATCATCAAATTCTTCAAACAAATCAGAGATTACATTGAATGTAAAATCATATAGATATTCTTTATCAATTGTTTTTACTGTTTTGATAGATAATTTTGAGTTCTTAGCTATGATACTATTCTTGATTGATTGTAAATGTTTTTTAACTGTATCAGCGCTTGTTCTTACTCTAACAATAACATATCTATTTTGAGTTCCACCATAATTTATCTTTATTAATGTTGCTCCATCTCCTACTGCTGTTAATAATCCACTCTGAGATACTTTTACAACAGATGTATCTAATGAAGTCCATACTACATTCTTTGAATAAGAAGTAAAATCAATTTGATGTGTTTCATTCTCGTTTAAATCAAAATTTACATTGTATTCATTGAACACAAATCCAACCTCAGTAACTGCTACGTTATTCTTTTTAAATGTGTATTCATGACCATCTATTATCATTTTAAAGTCAATATTATATACTAAATTATTTTCACAATTATCATCGCTAACACACGCAGTTTGAGTATCTATCTCATAAGAATAGAAATCTGGGAATACATATTCAATTAAATTTGCTTCTGTAGCTCCAATATGTCCCCTATAATTATTCCAAGATACATCAGAAGTAAACTTTGTTAAATTTGAAAGTTTACTGTCGATTACATCTTGTGCTCCACATACTATTTTTGCGTCAAGATGATACCAGTTATCTTCACCATCATTAAATTGAAGATTAACAATAAAAATTCCTTTTTTCAATGGTTTTACTTTTAAACCATTAATTTGTACATTAGTGTTTTCTTCACTACTATATCCTTCATATACTTGATCTAATGTTATACTTTTTGCATGTAAATTTTTATCTAGATATTTGTATTTAAGTGTTGCCTCTTCTCCAACATTAAGGAAGAAAAATTCTTGTTCTAAATATAAACCATAGAATTTAATTGGTACAGTTGCTTCTCTACCAGAATGATTGCCAGTTCCTTCATCAAAATAGTCAAAATATACTGAACAATACTCTTCTGTACATTTACCCACACTTGCAGAAGACATTGGATTTGTAAGTGGCATAAATATGTTATTTATTTCAGTATGAACAGCACTACTCAAGCTACTTCTATCATAATGTGTCATGTCAACTTTGACTCCATCTTGTATAATTTTGTCAACCACCTCATCAAATGTTTCTGCTTTTGTGCCTATCATAAATGCAAATAAACACATGAACAAAATAAATGCTTTTTTAAACGTTTTTTTCATAAATCACTCTCCTATATTAATTATAATATTTTATAACTAATTATACAACTGAAAAATATTTTAAAATTTAAAAAGAAAGAGTATATCTTTCTTTTACTGTTTATCACCATTTAATCTTTCTAATGTCTTAAATTTCTTACCTTCTAAATATTCTAATGTAGATCCCCCACCAGTAGATATATATTTAAAAGTTTGTCCAAATTTTTTAGCAGCACTAGTAATATCACCGCCTGCTAACATGGTTGTAATATTATTATTATTTAGATATGTCATTAGTTCCTTAGTACCATTTTCATATTTTTCATCTTCATACATTCCTAAAGGTCCATTCCAAAGAACAAATTTACTATTATCTAATATTTTTTCATATTCTTTAATAGTTTCTGGTCCAATATCATATCCAATATCATTTGCTTCTATTTCATTAATTTTCCTTACTCCATTTTGAGTAACTATATCTATAGGTAAATGAATTTTATCGCCATGTGTATCCAAAAGATTTTTGCAATATTCTAATTTTTCTATACTTACAATGCTTTCACCAACATTTAGATTTTGTGATTTTAAAAATGTAAAACACATTGCTCCGCCAAGAAGTATTGCATCAGAAGTATTAACCAAATTATCAATTACTCCTAATTTGTCATCAACTTTACTTCCACCTAATATTAATGTTTTCTTCTCATGCATTGCTTTATCTAACATTTCCATTTCTTCATCAACTAAGAAACCAGAATAAGATGGTAAGAATTTTGATATTCCATATGTAGAAGCATGACATCTATGTGCGCTACCAAAAGCGTCTAATACAAATATATCTGCAAGTCCTGCCCAATATTTAGATAATGCCTCATCACAAGAACTTTCCATTTTTTTAGGATAATCTTCATATCTTGTATTTTCTACTATTAATATCTCTCCATCTGACATATTATTTATAGTTTTTTCTAGCATATCTCCTCTTGTGATTGGGACAAAATATACTGGAGTATCAATTAATGTAGATAAATGTTTAGCGACAGGCTCTAAAGTATTCTTATCTTTATCTTCCTGGGATTCAACTCTGCCTAAATGTGATAATAATATTACTTTGGCTTTATTATCAACTAGGTACTTAATTGTTTTTAATGCACCTACAATTCTAGTATCATCTTGAATCACATTATTTTTTATAGGTACATTAAAATCAACTCTCACTAACACTTTCTTACCATTTACATTTACATTTTTAATGCTTTCCATTTTTTATACCTACCCTTCTTTATTCATGTATATATTTCTTGCTTTTTCTTTTAAATCTTCTAATGTTGTGTTAATCACTTCAATATCAAATTTATCATAATCATCTAAATCGATTTCAGTCTTATGCATTTTTTGTTCTGGTGTAAGGCCATTATCAAAGTTTGGTCGAAATACACGAACTGCGATTAAATTTGGAAAATACTTTCTTAAATCATCTATCTCTTTTTTAAATCTAACATCACTTACAATTATTGCATCATAGAAATAACTAAATATCTCAATATCATCTTTTGTTCTATTAATAAACAAATCATCTTTCTTTAATTGCTCACGAATTATATTTGTACCAAGCAGTTGTAATAATTCTCTAGGTTTATTTTCTTCACTCAAATCCCACCCGGTCATCTCTCTAGCATAGTATTTAATATATTTAGAAAGTTGAGTGATTATTACTTTCTTTCCACTTTCCTCATATGCTTCTTTTAAATAATTAGAAAATGTATCCTTTCCGTGTCTCGCTTTTCCCCCTACTAAATATATTGTGGGATTTTTAAATTCTGCGTTCATAATTACTCCTATTCTGGTAAAATCATCCAAGCATTTGGCAAATATCTTTCACCGCTATATCCATATCCTACTGGATTATTTATAAGTCCACCTTTTCCATCAACTACTGCATAAAGAGCGCTGCTTCCTCCACCATCTAAATTGGCCGCATTGTATGCTTTATATTTTTGGAAAACTTCAGCTAATTCTTTCATTGAAATACCAATTGATTTAGAACTTCTTCCATTAATAGCCATTAAAAGTACTATTCCATCTTGTCTTTGACCTATTGCACTTCTATTGGCAATACCCCATCCTCCGTTTCCTTTGAATGATGCCATTTTTCCATTAACTATTAAGAATGGGCCAAACTCTACAGCTCTATCCATTCCATCTGTAATAGCCTCTTTTGCACTTTTTTTGGTAAGCATTAAAATGTTGTCTTTGGTAAAACCAATAAGTCCTCCACCTTTATTTATTTTCTTACCAGTTGCATATACTTTTCCATTTAATATAGCAGTACCAGTAACTCTATTTTGGCCATTTGGATGATATACACCAGATGCATTCATCGCAACAAGTGCATTATTATTTTTAGCCATAGATGATAAATATTCTCCAGAACCTCCATACTTTTTAGAAAATACTAATTTTAGCTTAGATGGATCATATATAACTACCATCTTTCCATTCCAAGAGTTACCTTTAATATCTACTACTTTATATATATCATTTCCTTCATCTCTTTTCAAGACCTGCTCCTCATAAATAGATTCATAAGTTCCAGTATCTACATTAGCATTAAAACTGATTTTAGATGTATCAGTTGGATCTTCAGATTCAATTATCTTATTATTATCAAGAACTTCGTCAATCATTTCTTGATTATATAAAACATATGCAAAATATCTATGAGTCATAGTTGTCATTGAAGTAGTTACAAACCAATCTCTAAAGAATGAAAAAGGACCATAAGCAACAAAAAAACAAACTATAGCAAGAATATCAACTATAATTAAGAATATACTAAATTTGCTTTTCTTTTCCTTCTTCTCTTTAATCATTATTAACTCCTAATTTATATGGATTATCAAGAGTACCCTCTCCACTTTCTATAGAAATATCTCCTTTTAAATAGAAAGCAGGTCTAATACCATAGCTTTCAGTTATAAAATCTCCATAAATAATACCATCATTATTTATAACATAAATTATTTTATCTTCTTCAATTCCTCTTAATATTGTAAATACATTTTTAACATCACTTATATACATATCTCCTAATGTAAGCATTCCAATATTTAATGATACATCATCAGAATATATGCTAGCATAATCTAAATTATCCAATGATAATTTTCCTGTATTCCATTTTGATTTAACAATCAAATCATTGTTTTTAAGTGATTTATAATATTCATTATTTAAATAATATCCAATAGTATTCTTACTACTTGAATATGAACTACTAGAACCACCAAATTTTTGTAATAGTTCATTTCCTTCATCATCTTTTAATGATTCAACTGAAGCAACTTTAACATTATCAGAGCTATTGTCTATAACTATAAATTTATTATCAGAAAATTCGACAATGTCTCCAACATATAAATCATTTAATTTGTTTATTTCATTTTCCTCTATTACATAAGGATTTTTTAATGTTCCTTTTCCTTTAATTAAACTAACATCTCCACTAATAGTAATTACCGGTCTTACACCAAACATTTTAGTTGTTAATTCAGTACTACTAACTTCTCCAGTGGATGTAATATAATAGATATTATTTTCTTCATTTAAAGTATTTAAGAAGAAATCTTCACCATTATTTAAATATCCACTTTTTCCACCACTTTTAGCATAATCATATAAAGATAATATTCCAAATTTATTATCCATATTTTCTTCGTCGCAAGTTATATCAGTAATATCTTTAATAACGTCATCGCAAATAGTAGTATTGAATAACAACTCAGAATTATGCAAATTATTCTCAAACACACCACTATTTTTTTCATCAGTAGAATTTAACCATTTATTAATATATGAAGAATTATATCCTTTTTCAAGTCCAGAATACATATTAGTTAATGATTTTTCTGACACAGCTTTAATATTATATTCAGAATCAATACTTACAATTCTATACATATTTCCTGAATATAATAAATAATTATCTTCTATATCACCTATATATCTATAAACTTCTTCATCTTCATCATAAACTAGTCCTTTTGTTAAATCAACATAACTTTGTTTTTTGATTATTACATCTACTAATAGTGTAGCTTCTCCGTCATTCTTTTTACCATTTTCTTTTAAATAATATTTAACTAGTCTAAAAGAATAAAATCCCACAATAATAAGTAACACTAAAATATTTAGTGTTACTAATACTGGTCTAATTTTAAGTCTTCTTTTAACCACTAGTTATATACTCCTATTCTCCAAAATCATTTTGATATGCAATTAAACTTGCATTAATTATTCCATCAATATTATTAAATTGATCTACTATTTCTGTACTTACAGAACCATTCTTATTATTTTCTTTTAAATCAACTTCTAGTGATAATTCTACTGTATCACCAAATAATGATTTACTTCTAATCTTAAATTTTCTTAAGGCTTTTAATTTTTTCATCACATCATCATGTGCATTTCTTTCATATTTTAAAACTAATAAATATCTATTAGATACCTTAAATCCCATTAAATAACTAACAAAATATAAGACTCCAATTCCAAGTGATGCTACTAATGCTGGGACATATAGTCCAGCTCCTGCCATAATACCAGCGGATATTCCCCAGAACATAAATCCAGTATCAACAGGTTCTTTAACAGCTGTTCTAAATCTAACTATAGATAAAGCACCAACCATACCTAAAGAAAGAGAGATATTAGAACTAATTGTTCTAATTATCATTGCAGTTACCATAGCAAGCATTAATATGCATAGAGAAAATGCCTTTGAATAAACAACACCCGTATATGTTTTTCTATATACATATATTATGAATATTCCAATAATAAATGCAATTATTAACGAAAATAACATATCCCAAGCGGATACTGTTCCAGTAAAATTGTTTAAAACTGATTTTTTTATTGTGTCTATTACACTCATTTTTTTCACTCCTTATTTTATACTTCTACATATTGCAAATTTAGATACGGCCTCTCTTGCACTAGGTATATCATTTAATATATTCGCAATATGCAAAGGTAATACTTCATTAAATTTAACTTCTAATACTTGCATACCTGGTTCCAAAACATCAAATCTTGGATACTTTTTATCAAACAAATCATAATTATATAATCCACTTTGTACATTAGAATCAAATGTTATTCTAACTTCACTAATTGGATAAGTAAATGCAAGTCTATGATATTCAACAATAATTGATGGAATTAATCCTTTAGTTTTATAATCATTAATGAACTCAAGTAATAAACCTTTAGGTTTACTTATTTCATCAATTTTGCCATTTAATATTTTACTATAGATATCTTTAGAAATCAACATTTGTTCCTTAGCCGTAAAGTTATTATGTTTCATCTTTTTTTCAAGCCTTATAAATGAGTCATCATCATTATACATTCTTATCCTATATTTTTTTCTATAAAGAACTCCATCCATTTTTTCATAATATGAACTTGAATC
>AUXO015312006.1_pt1 | contig 13535 bp, 8 predicted proteins | sample 768731 | NCBI WGS metagenome assembly AUXO01 (sample SAMN02715735, study PRJNA202380) | gut metagenome | biome: sheep rumen | host: Ovis aries | place: New Zealand: Palmerston North
TTCAGGATGGACTATATTGACTTCTGCAATCTGATAGGTGAAGAGCGTTATAGTGACCGATTAACCTACGACGGACGTTGGGAGAACAATTTGTATCAGTTCTTTAGTCGTGTGATTCCAAAAGTGACCTTCGACCTTCCACGCCCATTCCGGATGGAAGGTATTCAGCGAGTAGATGACACACCACTGCATAAAGCCGTGCGTGAGGCATTTACGAACGCCATTATACATGCTGATATTTTGTTGGAGGCAGGCGTGCTGCGGATTGAGAAGCATGAAGACCGACTGGTTTTCCGCAATCCTGGCTTATTGATGCTGCCCCTGAAGGATATCTACGAAGGTGGCGTATCAAAAGCCCGTAATCCGAAGATGCAGAATATGCTAAGAATGATTGGCTATGGTGAAAACCTTGGTTCTGGTTTCCCAATGATACTTGGGGCTTGGAAAGAGGTAGGTTGGGGTGAGCCTATTTTGGACAACCGCTTAGATGTGGATGAGGTCGTCTTGGTGCTCCCAATTAAACGAATAGAGGGCAGTAACCCCAAAAGTGCCCCCAAAAGTGCCCCCAAAAACAGGAAAAGTGTCCTCAAAAAGTTGTCTCCGCAAGAACGACTTGATATGATTATTGCACATATCAAAGGAAATCCGTCGATTACTCGCGAAGAAATCGCTGATATGATAGGGGTTAGTCTTACTACATTGAGGAAAGACCTTCGAATCCTGAAAGAGCAATATGGTGTACGTTATGAAGGTCCTAGTAAAACGGGCAAATGGGTAATTGATAATTAACGATTTGTAATTTGCCAAAGTAAGAAAGAAACGAAAACATTTAGATATATGATATTTAGAAAGAAAAAAAGGAGCTTAGAGGATGCCATTATCTATGCTCAAAACGTAATCAATGCCGGGTAAATGTGTATTTTTGAAAAACAACAACAATACTTAATTAATTTATGGTTTATAATGAAATAGGAAAGACTGGAATGCGTGTGTCCAACTTAGGATTTGGAGCGTCTTCATTGGGAGGCGTTTTTCACGGCATTCGAGAGGAAGAAGGCATTCAGGCGGTATTCACCGCAGTTGAGAACGGCATCAACTTCATTGATGTTTCTCCTTACTACGGACACTTGAAAGCGGAGACCGTATTGGGGAAAGCCTTAAAAGACATTCCTCGTGACAAGTATTATCTCTCTACGAAAGTGGGAAGATACGGCAAGGATGGGGTGAACACATGGGACTACTCTGCCAAGCGAGCCACGGAGAGTGTGTATGAGAGCATGGAACGATTGCACATTGATTACATCGACCTCATCAATGTACACGATGTGGAGTTTGCCGACCTGCAACAAGTGGTTGACGAGACCTTGCCTGCCTTGGTGGAACTGCGCAACAAGGGTGTAGTGCGACATGTGGGAATCACAGACTTGCAACCCGAAAATCTGAAATGGGTGATAGAACACGCCGAGGAAGGAACGGTGGAGAGTATTCTCAACTTCTGCCACTATAGTCTGAACGATGATATGTTATTAGACTACTTGGATTTCTTTGAGGAAAGAGGAATTGGCGTGATTAATGCCTCTCCTTTCTCTATGGGACTTCTGTCGCAACGTGGTACACCCGATTGGCATCCTGCTCCTGCCTCATTGAAAGAAGCTTGTGCCAAGGCTGCAGCCTATTGCCAAGAAAAGGGGTATCCCATTGAGAAATTAGCAATCCAATATTCCACCAGTCTGAATCCACGTATAGCCACGACCTTATTCAGCAGTGCCAATCCTCAAAACGTGCTGAAGAATATCGACTATGTGAATCAACCTTTAGACGAGCAATTGGTGAAGGAGGTTAGGGCTATCATCGGAGACCAAATGCGCGTGAGATGGAAAAACTCTTAGAAGATTGAAAATTGAAAATTGAAGATTATGATGACGATTATTGATGCACATAGCCATTTGTGGCTGAAACAAGACACCAGTTGGAACGGGAAGCCAATACGGTCGATGAAAGACGGACGCTCTATCTTCTTAGGCGAAGAGGTTCAGATGCTGCCTCCATTCATGATTGACAGCGTCAACTCGGCAGAGGTTTTTCTCTCCAACATGAACTATGCGCAAGTTTCAGCTGCCGTAGTGGTGCAAGAGCTCATCGACGGCAACCAAAACGACTATCTAATCGACGTGCAACAACGTTACCCGAATCGTTTCGTGGTATGCGGTATGTTCAACTACTTCGGAGAAAATATCGTGGAAGAGATTCGTTCTTTGATACAACGAGGATTTCAAGGCATTGCCATTCCTGGTCATCGACTAATCCTTGATGACAGGCGAGTGATGCTGAACACGCCCGAAATGATTCAAGCATTCCGACTGATGGAAGAAAACGACGTATTTCTTTCCATCACACTTGCAGATGGCGACTTGCAAGTAAGAGAGTTGGAAGAGGTGATTGCCGAATGCCCACGTTTGCGAATAGCCATCGGCCATTTCGGAATGCCCACGATAGACGGATGGAAAGAACAAATCAAATTGGCTCTTCACGAAAACGTGATGATTGAAGCGGGTGGAATCACTTGGTTATACAACTCAGAGTTTTACCCCTACCCTTCAGCCATAAGAGCCATACGAGAAGCAGCCGACCTCGTAGGTATGGACAAACTGATGTGGGGTAGCGACTATCCACGAACCATCACCGCCATTACCTATCGGATGTCATACGACTTTGTCAGCAAGAGCCAAGAACTTACGGAACGTGAGAAGGCTCTCTTCTTGGGAGAAAATGCCCAACGATTCTATGGAATCAAAGAAACAATAGTATTACCTTATATAAAAAACATGTCAGAATGAAAGCAATACAAATTGCCGCCGTGAAAGAGATGGCGGTCGTAAATATCGAAAAGCCCGTATTAAAGGCAGACGAAGTGCTACTGGAATTGAAATACGTAGGATTCTGTGGTTCGGACCTCAGCACCTACTTAGGTAAGAATCCCATGGTGAAAATGCCCGTTATACCTGGTCATGAGGTGGGGGCTGTCATTGTGGAAGTGGGAGAAAACGTACCCGAAGGACTCAAGCCAGGAATGACTGTAACGGTGAATCCCTATACCAATTGCGGAAAATGTGCGTCTTGCAGAAATGGCAGGGTGAACGCTTGTCAGCACAACGAGACGTTGGGCGTACAACGCAATGGTGCCATGCGTGAATACATCACACTGCCCTGGGAGAAAATCATCCCTGCGGGATTACTGTCGCCTCGCACCTGTGCATTGATAGAACCCATGAGTGTTGGTTTTCATGCCGTATCTCGCGCACAAGTGACCGACATCGACGTAGTGATGGTCATTGGATGTGGAATGGTGGGTATGGGAGCCGTGGTACGTTCTGCCCAACGAGGAGCAACCGTTATTGCGGCAGACATTGATGATGATAAGTTAGCTCTCGCCAAAGAGATGGGAGCCAGTTACACCATCAACACATTGAAAGACGACGTACACCAGAAACTGCTGGAAATGACATCAGGATTTGGTCCAGACGTAGTGATAGAGGCAGTGGGAAGTACGGTGACCTACCAAATGGCAGTAGATGAAGTAGCATTCACTGGTCGTGTAATTTGCATTGGCTACGCCAAGACGGAAGTGTCGTTCCAAACCAAATATTTCGTACAAAAGGAACTCGACATTCGTGGTTCTCGCAATGCGCAACCCTCCGATTTCCGTGCCGTGATTCATTATTTGGAAAAGGGCAATTGTCCTACGGAGTCATTGATTTCCCGAGTGGTAAAGCCAGAGGATGCAGCCCAAGCCATGCAAGCATGGGCTGAGCAACCTGGCAAGGTATTCCGAATTTTGGTGGAGTTTTGAGAAAATGAGGAGGTGAGAAGTGAGGGGTGAGAGGTAAGAGAATAGCTACGGCAGCTTGAGTCTCAAGCACAAAGGCTAATCTCTCACCTCTCACCCCTTACCTCTTATTTCTCACATCTCAAAACTCTCACTCTGCACATACATCTCCCAGCCTAAATACGTTTCGACAGCCTCGTTGAGAATATCGACCACATCGGTACGACACATGGCGACATGATGCTCGAAACCATTCTTGCAGATATACTTCATGAGCTTTTGTAAGTTGTCAACCTTCGTCACGGCAATACAACCATCCATTCCGTATGGATCGTCAGTGATTTCGCCCTTGCCAAGATAAGCCTTGATACATCCCCGTGGATCATCAGTAGAGATGCGGAAGAACGTGAAATCACCTGCCGTTACCTTGGCATAAACTGCTCCAAACGTATTCACCTTTCCAAGTGTACGACCGAGAACGCCAAGTGGTCCCAACTTCAAATTGTTTTGCACAAACGACTTAGGATAATTGCCGCAATGAGTACATACACATTTGTTGCGATCTTCAGCAAAGTTGTTGTTCCAATCGAGCAAAGCAGAAGACTTTCCGGAAGCAAGTGTCAAGGCGTACATTGAAACGGCTCCGGCAATATCGGTCTCACAGGCTGCGGGAATCAACTTATCGCCCAACATTGACATGGTAACGCAAGCTGCACAACCATAATTCTGTTCCAAAGAATCCCAACACTGAATGGCTACAGCCTGTACGTCGTTGGATTCAATCCAATCTTCAACAGCGACACCAAACTTAGCTTGTAGTTTCAGTTTCTCACGATAGTTTTCTGGTACCTCCGCATAGTTATACAACCGTTCGCACATCTTGATAAACTTGGGATCATCATCGCCAATCTTTTGTGCGGCAAAGAGAATCTCCGAAAGATCTGCGGGAACGACGGTAATACCACTTCTCTGAAGAAGTTTCTCACTGGCTCTACAGGTATTAAAGCCCAACGGACGAGTACCTATCTGTCCGATACGACAATGACGCAAGCCATTCACCACCCTACATATAGCGGCAAACTTCTCCAAGTCTTTCGCTAATAACTGACTATAAATAGAATAGGTGTGCAACGTGGTATCAGTGAAAGGAATGCCATACTGATAGAGATTGTTGCATACGGATATTTTACCGCAGAAAGCATCACGACGATTGTCAAGGTCAACCTTATCGTTTTCATCGTCACAAGCCTGAACGAGTACGGGCACATTCAAATCGGCATCGCTGATGGCATTGATGATACCTATCTCAAAGCCGAAGTTTGGCAACGATACGATGATACCGTCAATCTCATCACGATGTTCACGAAATTGCTTGGCAACTTTCAGCCCATCCTCGCGTGTCTCAATACTACTGCTACCTGTGGGTGTAGCATCCTCTGGCAATATCACGTACTCGAAACCCAGTTGCTCGATGGTCTTCAACAACTGCGTACGTACATCTCGTGCCAATTCAGAATTAAAATAGGCGCGTGTTCCTATAATCACGCCAAAACATGTTTTTCCGTTTCTCATTGTTATTAGGTATTTTGATTTGAATAATTGTTTATTGAATGATTTGCTCGACGGCTCTTCGCCATCCTTGATATAATAAATCCATATCATCAGTGTGATGAGGTTGAATGACTTGTGTCACCTTTCGCAGACCTACCACATCGTCAAATGAGGTCCATATTTTCCTGGCAAACCCGTTCATGATGACTGCACCGAGCGCAGACGCATCTTCCACCTCAGTACAAACGACGGGAGAATCAAGCAAATCAGCCTGAAACTGCATCAAGAAATGATTTTTGGTTGGTCCGCCATCAGCACAAATCTCGCTCAACTTACCACCAGTACCTTTTGCCATGACTTCTATCAAGTCTTTCACTTGATAAGCTATCGACTCTAAGGCTGCTCGAAGAAAATGCGCACGTGTTGTGGAGAACGTCATTCCAACGACACCTGCCTTGGCATTAGGTTTCCACCAAGGAGCGCCCATTCCAGCAAAGGCAGGAACGATATAAACGCCATTGGTTGAATCTACCGTAGTAGCCTCTGCTTCCATCTCACTGGGAGCGTTTACTAATTTCAATTGGTCTGCAATCCATTTCAACGTGGCTCCCGTACTATAGATATTTCCTTCAAATCCATAGAAATGTCTGCCAAGTGCTGAGAAGCCAACCGACGTAACCAATCCTTCTGGAGCAGGAAGTGGCTCTTCACCAATATTCACCATCACGGAAGAACCCGTACCGTATGTTACCTTTCCTGAGCCTTTCGTGAAGCACATTTGTCCTACAAGTGCTCCGTGGGAATCACCCAACACTCCAGCAATGGGAATAGGCTTATCAAATAACCCCTCGACAGTGGTTTCGCCAAATACAGCATCACAAGGTAACACCTGTGCCAACATACTTCTTGGAATTTGGAAGATGTCAAGTAAATCATCATCCCAATCCATCGTATGAATATTAAACAGCATGGTGCGGGAAGCATTGGTGGTATCTGTATAGAAACTCTTTCCTCCCGTGAGTTTCCAAATGAGCCATGTTTCAATGGTTCCCATCAACAATTTGCCATCCTTAGCATCTTGTTTCGCTCCCTCTACGTTGTCGAGAATCCATCTCACTCCCGTAGCAGAGAAATTAGGGTCAATCAGCAAGCCACTCTTTTCAAACACTCGTCCAGACTCACCTTGGTCTTTCAATTGTTGACAAAGCTCCGCACCACGGTTGTCTTGCCATACAAGTGCATGGTAAACGGGTTTGCCTGTGGTTTTGTCCCAAACCACCACCGTTTCTCGTTGGTTGGTAATTGCCAAAGAGTATTGAACGTTGGAAGATTGAACATTGAACATTGAACATTGAACATTGGCTGGCGCATCAAATGAATGGTCAATGCTCAATGATGAATGGTCAATGGTCAATGGTGAATGGTCAATGATTAAAGATTGGTCAATCAGTTGTCTGATAGCCTCTACTGTATTGAGGTAGATTTCTTCTGCATCATGCTCTACCCATCCTGCTTGAGGATAGTACTGTTGATGGTCCACATGGCAACGAGCCAACATCTTACATTGCTCGTCAAACAACATTGCCTTGGTGGATGACGTGCTTTGGTCGATAGCAATAATCTTATTCATGGCAAATGGATTTTGCAGAGTTAATGAAGTCAAGGGTCTTAGATACGATTCCTTCTGCATCCATTCCATAATAATGGAATATTTCTGCATTCGTACCATGTACCACATTCTCATCCGGGATTCCGATAATACGCACGGGAACGGGATGTTCGCTCAACACTTCACATACCATTGCTCCTAAGCCTCCAAACTGACTGTGTTCCTCGATGGTCACTATCCTACCCGTTTCTTTCGCAGCCTTGAGGATTGCATCCTGATCAAATGGCTTTATCCATGACATGTCTAACACACGGGCAGAAATACCTTGTTCCTTTAATTGGAGTGCGGCTTGCCATGCGTGATAAACGGTTTCGCCAGTGGCAACAAGCGTCAGGTCATTGCCATCCACTACAGTTATGGCCTTACCCAATTCAAAATGGAAGTCATCGTTTGCATACACGTCTGGAACGGCAGCACGACCCACTCGCACATAACACGGTTTATCGAAATCAACTAAAAACTTTACCAACTTTCTTGTCACTCGCCAATCACTTGGAAGACACACGGTCATTCCTGGGAATGTGCGCAATACGGCAATATCATGCAAGGAATGATGTGTTGCCCCCAATGCACCGTATGCCACTCCTCCACTTACACCCAATATCGTAACGGGATTTTCGCTATAGGCAAGATCTACTTTCACCTGCTCCAGCGAACGAGCCACATAGAAACATGCAGGACCACAACAAAAGACTTTCTTTCCACTATGCGCCAATCCTGCTGAAATGCCCACGGCATTTTGTTCGGCTATGCCACATTCCACGAATTGCTTGGGCAATTGTTCCGCAAAGTCGCCTAACGTCACGGAACCTCGTGCGTCTGTAGTCACCGCGATAATGTCCTTATCCTCACGTGCCAATTCCAGCAACGTGTCGGTAAACATTTTTCTACATGCAATCATATATAATATAATGTGGGAATATCACTCTCCCTTTTCTTCGATGTTGATTAATCTGTTTATTCTCTCTTCTATCTCCTTCACGGCGGCTTCGCACTGTTCGGCATTCAGCACACCATGATGCCACTTCGCCACACCTTCCATGAAACTCACGCCAAATCCTTTCGTACTTTGACTCACCAACAAATGAGGTTTGCCAAGATGATAGTCTATGGAATCAAAGGTGTTGACGATACTTTCCATTGAGTCACCGTTCATCTCTTTCACGTCCCATCCGAAAGCTGTCCAACGGTCGTAGATACTATCAAGGGGCATCACGTCTTCAGTATTTCCACTGATCTGAAGATGGTTTCTGTCAATGATGGCTACCAAGTTGTCAAGATGATAACGATTAGCAGCCATTGCGGCTTCGTAAATAGAGCCTTCACCTTGTTCTCCATCCCCCATCAGCACGTACGTGTGATAGTCTTTTCCATCCATCTTGGCTGCCAATGCCATTCCCAAGCCAATACTCAACCCGTGTCCTAAGGCTCCACTATTCACCTCTATGCCTGGAACCTCTATCGTGGGGTGTCCACTGAGAATGGAACCGAATTGTCCCAACGTGTCGAGTATCTCTGGTTTGAGAAATCCCTTTGCCTCAAGGGTCACGTACAAAGACTCTGCGCAATGTCCTTTGCTCAAGACAAACCTATCACGATTTTGCCATTGAACATTGGCTTCTGGAGATTGAACATTGAACATTGAACATTGAACATTGGCTGGCGCATCGGAAGAATGGTCAATGGTCAATGGTGAATGGTCAATGGATGAAGAATGTTCAATGTTCAATGGTGAATGGTCAATGTTCATCACGTGAAAGTAGAGAGCCGTCATCACGTTCAAGCAGGACAAATCTCCACCGATATGTCCTGCTTTTGCCTTGAAGACCACTTCCACTAAGCGTTTTCTATTCTTCTCCGCTATGAGTTGTAATTCTTTTGTCTTCATTTTCATTTTGTTTTTAAAGGTCTTTTAGGTCATTAACGATAATACTGTCCTTAAAAACCTGAAAGGCCTTCACCCTATCACATCAATTTGCCCTTCTCTGCAAGTGTGTCATAGTTATTATTCAAATTACGCCAATCCACCTTTCCATTGGTCGGTATGGCATTGATGTACTTCTCTATATTCGTATATCCGTCACCATTGCAATCCTGGTTGGCATCACTGGCATCATTGGGATTCAAGCCATTTGCTTTTTCCCATTCATCGGGCATTCCGTCACCGTCGGTATCTACACGAGGAGTCCAATCTTGGTAAACAGGGTAACCTCCCATCTGTCGTGGGTCAGTGATGATTCCTTTCTTGTAAGAATCGTTCCCCAACCGACGATACTTGAAAAAGCCTTCCTCATTTTGCGATTTCTTATGCAAGCCCCACATGTCACCGTAAGGATTATCCTTCACTTTCTTCTCGTATTTATCCACGTAATAAGCAATGCCTGTGCGCACCTCTTCGGTAATGCGTTGGTCCACAATGTCTCTGCAAGGCACCGTAGCACCCGCATTCTTCAGTACCCAATCAAAGGCGCTCTCTGCTCCCATGATAGAAACGAATGGCATTTCAAATGGTTCGTTAGAGCGCATCAAAGCCAATTCCGTTTCGTCCATTTCACCATCTTTATCGGCAGTCTGAATACCACCGTTCCAATTGTCTTTCGTAATCTCGGGGAATCCCTCCATCACGTTACCCGTTGCATAGATACGACCGAATTGCTTGAATGGGAACAGGTTCACGCTTCTGCTCTCTGATTTCACGATACGATGTCCAACCGCTGTTTCCTTGGGAGTGAGTGGACCTGGTTTATAATAATTGTTGATAAAGTTTGACATCGTAGTGTATTCGCCTCCGTCAGCCGTGCGATGAACCCAATTGTACACCACATTGTTGATGAAATTGAACACGCCTCCCCATCCGATGGATGGATTTCTACCCGTATTGTCTGCCCAAAGGTTGCGCATGAAGGTGGTGTTCTCTCCACCGATGGTAGAACCAAACGAGTGGTTCCATGTGTCGAGAGCCTTGGCAGAAATGGTATTCTGAATGGTCACGTTCACCGTGGGTTCCTTTCGTTTGTCCTTTCCGTCACCCAAGTCGAACATGTGGCGATAGAAAGAGATGTTTTCATCCAAGCCCCACTCACATGAGCAATGGTCAATCATGATATTACCCACGGGATTTCCACCAAACGAATCTTCACGATGCCAAACCAATGTCTCTCCACGACGGAAGCGCATGTGGCGAACAATCACGTCATGGGTATCTACTTGGAACGACTCACCAGCAATGATCACGCCATCGCCTGGTGCTGTCTGTCCTGCTATCGTGATATAAGGAGCACGTACATAGATAGGTGATTTCAAACGGATGATACCCGATACGTTAAACACTACGATACGTGCACCGCCTTGTTCACATGCCCAGCGAAACGAACCTGGTCCGTCATCATTGAGGTTGGTCACTGTCAACACTTTTCCGCCACGACCGCCAAAGGTAAACATTCCACCACCTTCAGCACCTGGGAAAGCGGGAATCTTTGCCTGTCGCAAGTCGTAAGGACGAGCAGCCCAAGGCACGTATGGTCTTCCTGCCTTTGCTTCTTCAATCACGATGGGAAATGCAACATTCCATGCGGAATCGCTATGCGCTTTCCAACAAACTTCCAATGAGTCAATCAAATGCTTTGCCTCATCGGTTAATTGTGGATATTGAGCTTGTACGGATGTGGTAGCAAGCCACACCGTACAAGCCATTAATATTAATTTCTTCATATACTTATGATAAGAATCATTTACAAGATACTATTGAAGTGATTACTTAACCACAACCTTCTTGCCATTCTTGATAAAGAGACCCTTAGTTGGGGTAGTTACACGAACACCTTGCAAGTTGAACAAAACATCATTCTCAGTGTTGACATTCACATTGTCAATACCAACTGTAGGACCATACAACCAACGTGGGTCACCAATCTTGGCTGTCTTTTGTGGACATTCACCAAGTGTGAAGTCACCTGTTGTAATGTCATTGGCGAATACAACCACACCTTCTACGTTGTTAGCTACAGGTTCTGCATCGTCAGCAGTTTCCTCACTTGCACTAATGTCAGTTAACACACCGTCAACTGTCCATTGGAATGAGTTGCCATCAATCATCCATGTAGGATTAGCACCTTGTTGTCCACCATTCAAGCCCTTCACAAATTGTCCTTGCTTACCGCAATCGATGATGATACTGTTCTTCAACTCGTATGCAAGCCATGTCTGGTTAGCTTGGCGATGCGTGTTCACGTTCTTTGAGTAGGCTATATTATATAAGGTGGAGTTGGTAATTGAAATCGTTTGTTTCTCTAATCCAGCTTCAGTAGCCTTTTGTCCACTTTGTGAACTATAAAGTTGACCTGTGTGTTGTGGGTTACCATAGATAGTAGAATTGTTGATAGATAGTTTCTCTACAACACCACCGCCATTGAAGTCGAATACGGTTTTGTTACCACCAGCTATTTCGATGATGCTCTGCTCCAATGCCAAGATGCCATATTGAGCCTTTACCTTATTACCATAGATTAATTGTTGGGTAAGACCTTTCACCCTGACACCCTCAATCTTGATATCACCAAGTTGGTAGAAGCCATTCTCAGCAAGGAAGTCGCTATGAATATTTTCACTGATTTGAATCATTGGGCCTGTAAGGGCTGATGCATCAATGTTAGCACAGCTTAAATCACGGTCGAACACACCACCATCAGGTCTTGATGTTCTAATTTCGAGAGGACAATTGATTTGGATAGGTGAGTTCCATTGATAATCAGATCCTCCAATCAAACCTATCTCGATTTTACTGGGATATGGATTAGTTTCCATAGCGGCAGTCACTTCAGCGGCAATGTCCTTACCTAATTCAACAATTAATAGGATAGGTTCACCAATTCCCTCAATAGCATAATTCACGTTCTTGAACGACAACCAACTGATATTGTTTTCAGCTGCTATATTGAACTGAATCTTCAAGATACCATCCTCACCTACTACACCTTGAGCGGTGAATGTGTCAAGATAGAATTGTGACTCACCAATTTGTGCACCAGTTGTAACAGGAACAGCTTCACCGTCATTTGCTTGAAGGGTGATTCCTATAGGAGCATCTCCTGTGCCATTCTTTACGCGAACACGAACTAATGCAGAAACGTTATACTTACCAGGTTCTAAGTCGGTCATAGTAGCAGTTAATGTGCGCTCACCGAGTGATTGGTCATCACCTGTCCAATATTCAAAGAATGGAACCCTGAACCCTGAACCATCATTTTCTCCTTCTGTTGACCATGTATTAATATAATAAGGTGCATCCACGAAGTCAACATTGGTATCCCAAGCACTAAGGAGGAAGTTGTCAACGGTAATTGGCGCATGCCATCCTGTTGTCAAAGAAGGATCTTGCAAAGCTGCAGCTTCAGCCTTGGTCAATGTACCAGTCTCATACTTGGCGAGCCATTGTCCATAATACTCCTCATAAGCTGCTTGAGTATATACATTCGTTTCGTCAATCAATTCTTTCATTGCTGGCAATACGTTTGTGGCAATGATACTTGCCTCTGCATTGTCGATAACGGCCGTCAGTTTCTCGATGGCAGCGTTGATTTCATCAGCAGAAGAAGATGCCGTTACTTCGGCGGTTTCTGCCAAAGTATTTGCCAATGCGGTATTAACAACCTCTACCTTTGGTTGACCTTGCAATTTAGTTGCTTTCTCACGCAATTCAGCCAACTGGGAAATAATAGCAGCATTCTTCACCTCGTCGAGCGTAGCGTCTGCTCCGTAATAACTCAACTCGAAGTTGTCCCAGATAACCCAAAGAGTAGGATTGTTCTCATTCTTGATACCCACGGTAATTTGTCCATCTTTCACTTCCACATAGAGAGGACTAATCTTATACAAGCCATTCTCGAAGGAAGCACAAGCATCTGCCATAGAATTCTCAGAACCAGTCTTCAAAGGAACCAAAGCCGTTTCATCGTTGATGAAGAACTGAGCCAAGTTTTCATTATCACTACCATCTTGACGATAGAATCCCTGTGCTTGGAATGAATAAATACCATTAGGTACATTACTGAGCACTTGAGAAACGGTGAATGTAGAGTGATAAGACTCTGCACTATGCTTATCGCTATTACCACCCGTCAAGTTGTAATTCGTACAATCCTCACTTACTTTCCAAACACCCACATTACGGTTATTACGTCCAAAAGTATGGTCGATGATAAGGAATGTAGCGTCAACTGGAGCGTTAACAGTAGCGGTATTCAAAGAAGCCAACATGTCTGCCTCAGAAATAATCTTCCAAAGGGCATTATTGCCTTCAGGAACATTCTTACCTAAGATATAAGAATTGCCATCATAACCATAGAGTTGACCATCGGCATTGGCAATTGTATATAATCCATCACCAGCCTTTGTGATAGTCAAGTTAACAGGTTGTCCATCCATGTAATCACCACCGAAATAATAACTCGTGCCACCATTAGACACCTGTGTCTCCATCGTATATGCTCC
>AUXO011423845.1_pt1 | contig 13534 bp, 17 predicted proteins | sample 768731 | NCBI WGS metagenome assembly AUXO01 (sample SAMN02715735, study PRJNA202380) | gut metagenome | biome: sheep rumen | host: Ovis aries | place: New Zealand: Palmerston North
AGGAGGATCACGATGCAGAATCGTAAATTAGGTCGTACTGCAGATCATCGTAAGGCTTTGTTGCGTAACATGGCTACTTCTTTGATTGAAGCAGAACAATTGGAAACGACAGAAATGAAAGCGAAAGAATTATCTGCTGTCATGGATCACTTGATCACATTAGCGAAACAAAATGATTTAGCGGCTCGTCGTAGTGCAGCTGCCTATGTTCGCAATGTAGAAGTGGACGACAATGGAACAACCGCTTTACAAAAATTGTTTAACGAAATTGGACCTGCCTATGCAGATCGTAATGGTGGATATACACGCGTAGTCAAAACGAGAATTCGTCGTGGCGATGCAGCGCCAATGGCCATCGTTGAATTGGTGAAGTAGAACTTTCTACTTCACTTTTTTTGAAAGGGAGAAGTTATGGCCGATATTAAAGAATTAGAACAATATGCGATGGAACATGGCATACCCATTATTCAAGATGAAGGATTGAAATTATTGAAACAAAAAATCATTGAATATGATTGCCATTCTTTTTTAGAAATTGGTACGGCCATTGGTCGTACGGCCTTGGTTGTTGCTGATCTTGTGGATCCGATGCGTGTGGTGACGATTGAGAGAGATCCACAAATGATTGAACAAGCCAAAGCCAATTTGGAAGGTCACAGCAATATTCAATTGATTGAAGGCAATGCCTTAGAAGTTCCATTACCAAAAGGTCCATTTGATTGTATTTTTATCGATGCCGCCAAAGCCCAGTATATTCGGTTTTTTACAAAATTTTGTCCTTTATTATCAGAGAATGGTATAATTATCTCAGATAATATGAACTTTCATGGTCTTGTTGATCATCCAGAACGCACACACAATCGAAATACAAAAGCGTTGGTTCGAAAAATAAGAGGATATCGAGAGTTCTTGATGGCTTTGTCTGATTATGAAACGAAGCTTTATGATCAAGGCGATGGAGTAGCCATCACGAAGCGAAAGAAGGGCAAATAATAATGAAATTTCTAAAATGGATCCTTGCATTAGCTGCCGTAGCTGGTGCTGGTGTGGCCGTCACACAAAAAGTAAAAAAAGAAAAAGAAAAGAAAGATGAATTGGATGAATTCTTAGTTCCAAATCAGGATGAACCGATTGTTTATGATGTACCAAGTCGTGGCGATGATAAAATGAAAGAAGCCATCCATAGCTTAGAAAATCATGAGCCACAAACGAAGTATTTCACCTTTACTGTTGCGGATGCGGATCATGCACATACGTTCCAAAAAGCAGCGGCAGAATTAGAGTTATCCAGTTCGTATGATAGTGAGAAACAAGAAGTCGAAATTGAATACAATGGTAACTTCGATGATGATGATTTGAACTTGTTGCAGGTACAATTGAGCGAAATCAGCTTACAAGCCGATGCAACATTTAAAGAAATGCATGATTAAGGGATATTGTTTTATCCCTTTTTTTTATTTATAATAAATAAGCTATGCATAGATAGGAGATATCCCATGGAAAATGCTATTGAAGTCTCTCATCTTTCCTTTGCTTATACAGAAGAAGCAGAAACGATAAAGGATGTTTCTTTTACGATTCCTAAGGGAAGTTATACAACTATTATTGGTCATAATGGATCAGGAAAGAGTACGATTGCGAAGTTGATCATTGGTTTATTGGGTGCAAAAAGTGGCACGATCAAGATCTTGGATCAAGTTGTTTCCCCTGAGACCATTTATGAATTACGATCCCATGTTGGGATTGTTTTTCAAAATCCAGATAACCAATTTATTGGTTCAACCGTAGCGGATGATATTGCATTTGGATTAGAAAATCATTGTGTACCACAGGAACAAATGCAAGATTTAATCGACAAAAGTGCTGCTGCCGTTGGTATGACCGATTTTTTGGATGCGGAACCCACGCATTTATCCGGTGGACAAAAACAACGTGTAGCGATTGCTGGTATTTTGGCAATGGCACCGGAAATCATCATTTTTGATGAATCGACCAGCATGTTGGATCCACAAGGAAAGGCAAGCATTAATCAGGAAATCAATCATTTACATCAATCGCGGGATATCACGATTCTATCGATTACACATGATATGGAAGAAGTAGCACAGTCCGAACATGTCATTGTCTTGAATCAGGGCAAAATTGAAATGGAAGGAACACCAAAAGAAATATTTGCGCATCCCGATTTGTTGAAAAATATGCAGTTGGATATTCCTTTTGCGTTAAAGTTTTCCAAATATCTTCAATCCAAAGGCATATTGCACGAAGATATTTTGACATTAGATAAGGTGGTGGATGCTATATGTCAATTGAAATCAACGGATTAGAACATGTATATAGTCCCAATACGCCTTTTGAACATGCTGCTTTAAAAGGAATTGATTGTAGTATTGCCGAAGGAAAAGTAACTGCCATTATTGGACAGACAGGTTCGGGAAAGTCGACTTTGGTGCAACACTTAAATGGTTTGTTGGTGCCAACAGGTGGTAGTTTAGATATTTGTGGTTTTCATATTCAACCCTTATTGAAAATAAAAGACATCAAAGAATTACGCCGAAAAGTGGGACTTGTCTTTCAATTTCCAGAATATCAATTGTTTGAAGAAACGATTGAAAAAGATATTGCGTTTGGACCTAAAAATTTTGGGACATCAGAAGAAGATGCACTGAAATTGGTTCGTAAAGTTTTACCCATGGTTGGTTTGGATGAATCATATCTAGATCGTTCTCCATTTGAATTGAGTGGAGGTCAAAAACGAAGAGTTGCCATTGCAGGCATCTTGATTTTGGATCCGGAAGTATTGGTTTTGGATGAACCAACGGCTGGTTTAGATCCACAAGGTGCCAAAGAAATGATGACTTTGTTTATGAATCTCAATCGCAAATTGAATAAAACGGTTTTATTGGTTACGCATGATATGAATCATGTCATGAATTATTGTGATGATGTCATGGTCTTAGATCATGGTAAATTAAAACATAAATCGGATGTAAAAACATTCTTTGAACATCCGGATTGGATGATCAATATTGGCATTGAACCACCCGCATTGATTCGTTTGAAAATGGCGCTCCAAGCCAAAGGATTTGATATTCCCGATGATGTCCTTACTTTGGAAGCTTTGGGTAATTGTATAGAGAAGCAGGTGAAAGCACATGAATAGTATTGCTCTGGGACGTTATATGCCTTTGGATTCCGTTGTTCATAAAATGGATCCACGCTCAAAAATCATGATCATGTTGCTTTTGATGATTGCTATTTTTATTCCAGCCGGTGCTTGGGGATATGTTCTTGTTGCTGCCTTTATTGCGGTATGTTTGGTCTTATCCAAATTAAGCATTAACTATGCGTTTCGGGCCATGAAACCCATGATTTGGATGATGGTCTTCTTATTTGTAATCAATGTCTTTGCGATTCGTACAGGTTATGTGATGGTTAGTCTAGGACCTGTGAATATTTATTCAGGAGCTGTCTATCAAACCTTGTATATCGTGGTTCGTTTAATGATGATGATCGTGATCACAACGGTATTAACGGCAACAACCAAACCGCTTGATTTAACTTTAGGTATCGAAAAACTACTTCATCCCTTTGAAAAAGTGGGGCTTCCTGCCCACATCATTGCGATGATGATTAGTATTGCGTTGCGTTTCATTCCTACTTTGATTGAAGAAACCCAACGAATCATGAATGCCCAAGCCAGTCGTGGGGTTGATATGGAAAATGGAACCTTCAAGGAAAAGATCAAAGCTATCTTATCGTTGATCGTGCCTTTGTTTGTATCGGCTTTTGATCGTGCCGATCAATTGGCCAATGCGATGGAAGCACGTGGATATGATCCCAATAAACAAAGAACGAGATATAAAGTTTTAAAAATGACATCGCTTGATTATGTAGGATTGGTCATGAGCTGTGTTGTTTTAGGGGCTACTATTGCGATTGGAGTACTTCTATGATTTATAAAGCCATTGTTGCGTATGATGGCTGGAATTATGCCGGATGGCAGAAACAAGTCAATGCAGTAGGCATTCAAGAAGTGATTGAAAAGGCGTTGTTTAAGATCAACCGCAAAGAAACGAGAATCGTTGCCAGTGGGCGAACCGATGCAAAGGTACATGCATGGGGCCAAGTCTTTCATTTTGTACCGATGGATTCCATGTCACCTCATGCGTATTTTCAAGCGTTAAATACTGTATTGCCAAAAGATATCCGGATCCAATCGATAGAAAAGGTTCCGGATTCTTTTCATGCTCGGTTTTCCGTTCAATCCAAACGCTATGATTTCATTTGTACGACCAATGCCAAAGATCCATTTGCGTATCGATATAAACAATTGGTTTGGCAAAATTTAGATATTGATTTGATGAAAATGGCTTCAAAATATCTTTTAGGTACCCATGATTTTACGAGCTTTTGTTCGAGTCGTGTAGAGGCGGATAAACCAAAAGTAAAAACGATTACGAAAATTGAGATACGAGTGGAAGGACAAGATATTCGAACCATTTTTGAGGGAACCGGTTTTTTACGGTATCAAGTACGGATGATGATGGGTACATTGATCGAAGTTGGAAAACATAAGTTGGAACCAGTTGATGTAAAGAAAATTTTAGAGGCAAAAAATAAAGAAGCTTGTCGTTATAATGCACAGCCACAAGGCCTTTACTTGATGAAAGTAAATTATTAAAGTTTCTCGTTGACTTTTGGGCTCCATTTCACTAAACTAATATTTGGCTAATCTCAGCCTTTGAGCCCCGGTAATGCTCAAATAGGAGGAAGATTAATTATGCGTCAAACTACTATGGCAAAACCTGCTGACGTAAAGCGTACTTGGTATGTGATTGATGGCGAAGGCGAAACTTTGGGTCGTTTAGCTACCAAAGCTGCACATGTACTAAGAGGAAAACATAAACCTACATACACACCAAATGTGGATTGTGGTGATTATGTGATTGTTATCAATGCAGCAAAAGTTGAAATGACTGGAAACAAATTAAACACAGAAAAGTATTATAACCATTCTGGATTCTTTGGTGGTATGCGTGTTCGTACGGCAAAAGAAATGAAAGAAAAATATCCAGAAGAATGGGTAGAAAGAGCAATTAAAGGAATGTTGCCTCATACTCGTTTAGGTGATGTACAACGTGGACATTTGTATGTGTATGCTGGTAGTGAACATCCACATGCAGCTCAACAACCTGTTGAGTTAAAGGTGAAAGGATAAGGAGGAATAGATCATGGCAGACAATATGGTTCAATATCATGGCGTAGGACGCCGTAAAAAATCTGTTGCTCGTGTATTCTTGCGCCCAGGAACAGGTAAATTCGAAGTCAACGGAAAGAGCTTGGAAGACTATCTTCCATTGGAAACTTTACGTATGGTCGTAAAGGCTCCATTTGAAATCACAAATACAGTTGGTCAATTTGATGTATTGATCAATGTACATGGTGGTGGTTTCACAGGTCAAGCTGGTGCAATGCGTCACGGTATCACACGTGCATTGATGCAAGCAAGTGATGATTATCGTCCAGTATTGAAAGCAGCTGGTTTCGTTACACGTGACCCTCGTGCAAAAGAACGTAAGAAATATGGTTTGAAAAAAGCACGTCGTGCACCTCAGTTCTCAAAACGTTAGTAATAATAGTTGTGAGAAGATTAAAGAAGTATTTAGACTTTGTGAGAAGTTTGAATACTTCTTTTTTTTTAAAATACGGAACTGTATAGAGTAAAAAAAACTTCTTACTAGCGTATGCTAGAGTAAAGTTGTGAGGTGATATCAAATCTATGATGAATTATAGAATAGATGAGGATGTTAAATTAATTAGGGAACTACTTAATTTATCTCAAAAACAATTTGCTGATCGAATTGGAGCTTATTCTACCGTTTCTGATCATATGCCTCCACACAGCAATGCATATGGTGAATGGAACAGCTCCCGTTATTTGAATTGGGCAAGATCAAAAGGGCCACATGTATATCAGGTCATCTACCAACTCTTCCAAAGTACAAAGGTAGAACAACGATATTACAACGCGGCCCATTCTATCCTCAAACTGGCAGATAAGTATTCTGATGAAAGATTGGAATCTGCCTGTAGATACGCGCTTTCACTTCTGAAAAGACCGCTGTATCGGGATATCAAACATATTTTAGAAAGCAAAGATGAGAGCCTGAAAGTCAGAGCATTACCTTCTTAAGAGGCGGTGATTATTTTGACTGAGAATAAACTACAAGCGATACTGATGCGCATGCGGCAAATGAGGCTTCCAGAAATGGCAAATCAACTTTTGATGATGTATGAAACTGGAGATTATGAAAAACTATCAAAAGATGAGATTCTTGAAATACTTACCGAACAGGAGCTTATGAACCGAAAAAATAATATGATTGCTCGTTATAGAAAATCAGCAAAATTATCTGATAAAAGTGCCAATTTAAATGAATTGGATCATAGTTCAGAACGGAGGATCAATGAAGCTGTACTTGAACAAATATCAGATGACAGTTATATATTGAATCATCGCAATATCATTTTAATGGGAGCTTGCGGAACAGGCAAATCATATCTAGCGAATGCGTTAGCGGCCAATGCATGTGATCACCTTCATACTGCTTTATATACAAGAATGTTCGAACTATTAGGGACTTGTGCAAGTGAAAGGTTGATTACGGGAGATTCGACGAAGTCCGTTATGAAATTTTCGAAACCCGAAGTACTGGTCATTGATGATTTCGCAAATACTTCATTATCTGAAACGGAAGCTATAGATCTATTCAAGATCATGGAATATCGATATGGAAATCGTTCTACAATTATTGCTTCACAATTAGAGCCTAAAGAATGGCACAAGAGAATACCAAATGGAATATTGGCAGATTCAATATTAGACAGGATCGTATCCAATTCATATAAATTGATCCTGTCTGGTGATAGTCGTAGACCGAAAAATAACACATTATAGAATTCCGAACTCAAAAGAAGCGTCATCCACCGATTGGAATCATTGACGCTTCTTTTTATATTGGCACAATTCTTTCCGCTTTAAGTGGCAGTAGTATTCCCGTTTTTCTGGCACAAATTACTCCGTTGGATCTGGCTCAAATTTTTCGATGTATTCAGAATTAGAGCTGTTTATACAGAGCAAATGGTTTGAGTTTAAAAATAGACTTAGAAAAGGTACATTGCAATGTTAATGTTGCAAAAAAGTGTCTTTTAACTCATATATATAGATGTTTTAATAAAATCGTCAAAGGAAGATGAATTTAAAGTACGTACTGAATTTGGAAAGAGAGGTATAAAGATGTTTGATCAAGATCTAGTAGTTTTTAGCCAGAAAACCTTTGAAAATAAATTTGATGCGATTCGAGATTTGACAAATCTTGTATCAAATAAGGTGACTAGTCCAGAAGATTATTTTGAAGCAGTAAAAGAACGGGAAGATACTCTTGCAACTTATGTTGAGTATGGCGTTGCAATTCCTCATGCTAAAACAAATGCAGTTAAAGAACCATTTGTTGTCTATGAAAAACTTGAAAATGGCGTAGTTTGGGGAAATAATGGCGAAGTTGCTAATTATATCTTTATGATAGGCGTTCCTGAAAAATATGCTGGAAATTTACATTTAAAAATTATTTCAGAATTGAGTAAAAATCTTATGAGAGAAGAGTTTAGAAATAAACTTTTAAATGCTGAAAATGCAAATCAAGTTTATGAATTATTGATGTTAGTTGAAAAGGAGATCTTAAAATGAAAATTGTTGCAGTAAGTGCTTGTACAGCAGGTATCGCTCATACTTATATGGCTCAAGAAGCTATTGAACAAGAATGCAAAAAAAGAGGGATTGAATGTAAAGTTGAAACCCAGGGTGGAATGGGAATCGAAAACGAATTGGAACAAGAAGAAATTGATGAAGCCGATGTTGTGATTTTTGCTGTTGCAGTAGGTATTGAAATGGAAGAGCGTTTTGATGAAAAACGTGAAGAAGGCAAAGTGATAGAAGTTGATCCTAGTTATGCCATCAAAAATGTGTCTGAATTAATTGATGAAGCGGAGGCCTTAGCATAATGCCTGCAAAAAACGAAAAGAAAGGTGTAAAGGGTATAGGTTCTAAACTCTTTAAATATTTTAACACCGGTATCTCTTATTTCTTACCAGTTATTATTGCTGGTGGTATGATGTTCTCTTTCGCATTGGTAACAGGAACATTTGAAGATGGAACGATTGTTCCAAGTAATCAGTTTTGGCAAGACATCTATGATATAGGTCAGGCTGGTTTCTCAATGATGGTACCTGTGCTCAGTGCCTATATTGCTTATGCGATCGGTAGTAAACCGGCATTGGCACCTGGATTTATTTTAGGCTATGTTGCGAATAATCCAATTGGAAGTCAGAAGATTTCAACAGGGTTCTTAGGTGCCTTGATTTTAGGATTCTTAGTAGGATATTTCGTAAAATGGATGAAAGGTTGGAAAGTTCCACAGGTATTAAAACCAATGATGCCAACTTTCTTTATTCCATTGCTGACAACTTTAGTTGTCGGAGTGTTCTATGTCTATATTATGACAGTTCCAATTAATGCGTTTGTGCAACTTGTAGTATCTATTATGAATAATTTAAACAGTACAAGTGTTGTTTTAGTAGGATTGGGAATTGGATTATTAGCAGCTGCCGACTTTGGAGGACCTTGCAGTAAGGCTGCTACAGCATTTACATTAGCATTGATGTCACAGGGGCTTTATGAGACAAATGGTGTATTCCGTATGTGTTGTGCTATCCCCCCTTTAGGTATGGCTCTGGCTGCTTTGATTTTAAGAAATCGATATGATAAAGCAGATCGTCAATTAGGTATTTCTGCTCTGTTCTTATCATTTGGAGGAATTACAGAAGGTGCATGGCCTTTTGCCGGTAAAGATTTTAAGCATACTTGGATTGCATGTGCAATTGGTACAGCAGCTGCTGGTGCAATTGGAATGTGGCATGGAATTTCTTCCATAGTAGCTTTTGGTGGAATCTTTGCTATTTCAGGTGTTGTTGAGGGAAAACTTTGGTATGTAATCGATATGTTGATTGGTGCAGCTATCATTGTTCTGATTTTAGCAATCATAAAACCGAAGATTGAAACAGAAGAACCAAAATTATCCAATGAAGAAAAACCGACAATTACAAAATAATGAATTTTGAAAACACTTCGACTAAAAACGAAGTGTTTTCCCATATAATTTAGCTGGAGGTTTATTATGAACCGAAAAATATTGCTTTTAAAAAATCTTCGTGAGGATTCTTATATTACAGCTTCTAAACTATCTGAAATTTTAAATGTGAGTCCTCGGACAGTAAGAAATGATATTTCAGACTTAAATGAGAATATGCGTAATTCAGGTGCGCAAATTTTTTCTAAGTCTCGACATGGAATTCGTTTAGTAATTTCAGATTCCGAAAAATATAAACATTTTTTAGAATCGTTTAACAAAGAATTCGAGGAAGATTCTAATGCTCGTATATATCAAGTAACAGAATATCTATTAGAATTAGGTGAGCCAATTACAATGGATGATCTAAGCGAAGTATTTTTTATTAGTCGTTCAACCTTGAAATCTGATATGCATAATATTCGAAAGATTTTGAAAAAATATGACATAGAATTGGATGCGCGTGCAAACCAAGGATTGAAAATACAAGGAACGGAGCAAAATATTCGTCGTTGCCTGACCTATATACAACGGAAAAATAAAACGGTGTATTCATCTATCTCAAAAAAAGACATAGATAAAATAAGAAAAATAATTGAAATTTGTGTAAATAAATACAGTTTTAAAATTTCTGATTATTCTATTACCAATCTTTCTTTGCATATATATATTTCTATCATGCGGATTCGTTCGGGGAAATGGATCAAAATATCTTCAAATATGAAAAAACATTTAGATACCAGCTCAGATCAGATTTTGATTTCTTCGATAGTCGAATCAATTGAAAATACTTTTAATATCACGTTTACAAAAGATGAAGTTTACTATCTTCTGATTCAACTTTCTGGAAAAAGATTGATTGGAAATATTAAAGAAAATAAAAAGAATACAATCGTAACTAACGAAGTATATCAATTGGTCGGAGATATGTTATATGCGGTATATGAAACACTCAGAATTGATCTTAGATATGATTTGGAATTAATAACGGCCTTATCCATGCATCTGGTTCCTCTTGAATTTCGAATGAAATACGATATAACAGTGCAAAATACTATGAAAGAAGAAATTCGACAAAGAGTCATTCTTCCATTTAATATGGCCTCTATCGCCTGTGATTTTTTAGAAAAAAAGTATAATAAACGTTTACCAGATGATGAAGTAACGTTTATCGCATTACATTTCTATGTTGCGTTGGAAAGAAAAAGAAGTGGGCAAAAAGAAAACTTATTAGTAGTTTGTGGAAGTGGTAAAGCTTCGTCAGAATTACTTGTTTATCAAATTAAGAAAAATCTGGGTGATGTTTTTAATGTTGTAGATGCAACCAGTAGACATGCATTGAAGAATTACGATTTTAATAAAGTAGATTACATTTTAACAACAGTGGATATTGACATATCCGTACCGGTTCCAATCATTATGACAGAGGACTTTTTAGAAATGAGTGAAGTAAAACGCATTCAAAAAAAAGTATCTGAAAATCATTTGAAACGAGTTCTTCACTATTTTAAAAAAGATATGATATTTTGGTTAGATCTTGAAAACAAAGAAGATATTATAAAGTTTCTTTGTGAAAAAGCAATTCAACAGCGATCTGTACCCAATAATTTTTATGAATTTGTCTTAAAACGTGAAGAAATCGGCAGAACTTCTTTTGGCAATCTTATCAGTATTGCACACCCTATTCATCCTTTGGGCCAAGAATCTTTTGTGGCTATTGCGATATTGGAAAAGCCTATCATGTGGGATGATCAAAAAGTGCAAATCGTATTTTTACTATCAATGAAAGAAAATGGGGATAGAGATCTTCAAGATTTCTATAAAATAATGGGTAAACTGGTTACTCATCGAAATTTTGTAAATATGTTGTGCAAAACAAGAAATTATGATGAAGTTGTAAATATTTTAAAAGAAGTAGCATCAATTGAATAAATAAAGGAGAGCGTATGACAGATATAGAACAACATGCACTGCATGTAAGACAGAACATCATCAAAATGGTGTATGCGGCCCAAAGCGGACATCCGGGCGGCTCTTTGTCCGGGGCCGATCTTTTGACAACTCTGTATTTTAAAGAAATGGATATCAATAAAGAGAATGTGGATACGATCGAAAGAGATCGTTTCGTACTGAGCAAGGGACATGCCTCTCCACTGCTGTATGCGGTACTGTGTGAAAAGGGATTTCTGCCGGAAGAGGAATTGAAAGGATTTAGACAGGTGGATTCCAGTCTGCAGGGACATCCCAATATGAACTATGTGTCCGGTGTGGATATGTCCACCGGTTCTTTAGGACAGGGGATCTCGGCTGCGGTAGGCATGGCCATGGTCAATAAACTGATCGACAAAAATGAACATCATATCTATTGCCTGTTAGGCGATGGAGAAAGCGAGGAAGGACAGGTGTGGGAAGCCTGTATGGCAGCCTCCCATTACAAACTGGACAACCTCTGCGTGATGCTGGACTACAACCATCTGCAGATCGACGGCAACATCGACGATGTGATCGGACCGGAACCGTTCAAATCCAAGTTTGAGGCGTTTGGTTTCCATACCATCGAGATCGACGGGCATAACTTTGACCAGATCGAGGCGGCCTTTAAGGAAGCCAGAGAAACAAAGGGACAGCCGACAGCGATCATTGCCCATACGATCAAGGGTAAAGGTGTATCGTTTATGGAGAACAACTATGCCTGGCATGGAAGCGCACCGAACAAGGAACAGTATGAAGAAGCCATGAAGGAACTGGGTGGTGAATAATATGGCAACAGCAACAAGAGAAGCGTATGGAAAGGCTTTGGCCCAACTGGTACAGGAAAGAGAGGATATCGTAGTATTGGATGCGGACCTGACCAAATCGACAAAAACGATCGAAGCCAAAAAGGCGTGTCCACAAAGACATTTCAATATGGGGATCGCCGAAGGCAACATGATGGGCGTGGCAGCAGGACTGGCGGCCAGTAAGAAGATCGTGTATGCATCGAGCTTTGCGATGTTTGCGGCGGGAAGAGCGTTCGAACAGATCCGCAACAGCATCTGTTATCCGAATTTGAATGTGAAGGTGTGTGCGACCCATGCGGGGATCAGCGTAGGCGAAGACGGAGCGAGCCATCAGAGCGTGGAGGATATCGCAATCATGCGTAGTATTCCGAACATGAAGGTGTTCCAGCCCTGCGATGCCAGAGAGACGGAGCAGATCATCAAAGCGGTGGCGGATATCGAAGGGCCGTGCTATGTAAGACTGGGCCGTTTAGGTGTAGAGGATGTGTATGATGACAGTTATACATGGGAATACGGCAAAGGGCAGGTACTTAAAAAAGGAAGCAAAGTAGCCATCATTGCGACCGGACTGATGGTGCAGGAATCATTGAAGGCCATCGACCAACTGGAAGGTATCGAACCGACAGTGATTAATATCTCGACAATCAAACCAATCGATGAAGAACTGATCGTGGAAATGGCGAAGACACACGATGTGATCATAACGATCGAGGAACACAATGTGATCGGCGGCTTAGGCGGAGCGGTAGCGGAGACCCTGGCACCGTATGGGCTTGCATGTCGTCAGTATATGATGGGTATGCAGGACAGCTTTGGACGAAGCGGGAAACCAAAAGACTTGTTAGCCTACTATCATTTAGATGCATCAAGCATCGCAGAGAGAATAAAAGCATTAACAGTTAAAACAGATTAAAGCAAGAATTAAGATTTGTTTTCACTACAAATTTACTAAAATCTTAGTAAGTTTTGCATTAATTTATATTGATTTATAAGTGCGAATATTAGAAAAAATCTCTTATAACAGCTGTTATATGTACATATTGGTATATTTAGTATTGTTTGCCAGCGTGTTGACTATGCAACAAGTAAGCAACAAAAATGCTGCGCAGTCCTTATTATATAAGGCTTCAAAGTTCTCAAAACGTTAATTTGGAACCAATCAAAAAAAAGCCCGTTTGGGCTTTTTTTTTACAATTGAATGGGTACTTGACGATGTTCAACAGAAGTTGAGAAAACAATTTGCGTTTGAGTCTGACCAAAATGTTGGAGTTCATTGATGAAATGATCCAATTGTTGTGTGGTCTGAAATACAACTTCAATCAACATAGCATATTCACCAGTTACGCAGTTACATTCAATGACATTCGGAATAGATTGAATAAAAGGATAGAATTCCTCTTTTTGGTAGGGTTGTACTTCTAAATTGATAAAGGCTTTGATATTGTATCCAAATAGTAAGGCATTCATTTGTGCGTGATATCCGGTAAGAATACCGGAATGTTCCAATTTTTCAATGCGATTGGATACAGCTGGTGAAGATAGAAACACTTCTTTGGCAATCTCTTT
>AUXO013116698.1_pt1 | contig 13531 bp, 14 predicted proteins | sample 768731 | NCBI WGS metagenome assembly AUXO01 (sample SAMN02715735, study PRJNA202380) | gut metagenome | biome: sheep rumen | host: Ovis aries | place: New Zealand: Palmerston North
TATTCACCTCAGTTTTCTAGGGGTTTAACTTCTGTAATCACCTTACTAATTCTTCCACTATTTTGTATTAAAAACAGTCATTTTTGACAAATTTTTATCTATTTTAGCATGTTTTTATACAAAACATGTGAGATCTATTTTCTAGTTTTTCTTTATATTCTAAACATTCCATAATAAATCTATCAATTAGCATATTTGCATATTTATCATAACTAATCATTTTTTCTGGATGCCACTGAACACCTACCGCAAATTTCTTATCTTTAAATTCAACTGCTTCAATTTTTCCATCATCTGCGTATGCTGATACTACCAAATTATTTACTTTGGAAACATAATATGAGTGAAAACTATTTACTTTAATAGTTTCAGTATCAAAAATACTACTTAATATTGTATTAGGAACTATTTTAACATCATGAACATACTTTTCTCCTCTTTTTTTATGTTTAAGTGACTCATCTTTTAATAAACTATATTCATTATTATCAATTGTTGAAAATAATTGCATTCCTAAACATGTTCCTAGTATTGGAATATTTTTTTCTAAAGCATAACGTGTTATAAAGAAAGTATATTTATACATTCTATATCCTCCTGGTAAAATAATACCATCACACATATCTACCATTTCTTTATATGTATTTTTTTCATCTTGTGATAACTCATCTTCTTTTATATCTTTATCTAAATAATCAATGTTTTGCATAGGTACAATCATTAATGGAATAAAACTCTTTACAACAGCCATTCTTCTATAATAATCGTATAATGCTACTACACTAAATTCTTCATCATCACATGTTGGAGTACCAACTATTCCAATTATTGGTTTATTATTTTTCATATAGTCCTCTTTTCTATATAAAGTATAACATAAAATAATAACAAATAACTATTGATTTTTCTATAAAAATATAATATAATGATATAGTTTTGGAAATGAGGTAGTATATTATGAAAAAAACAAAAATAGTTACAAGTATTGGTCCAGCTAGTAATAGCGTTGAAGTTTTTAAAGAAATGGTTAAAGCTGGAGCTAATGTAGCAAGAATTAATTTTTCACACGCTACATTAGAAGAAAGACAAATAGTTGTTAGTACTGTTAAAGAAGTAAGAAAACAACTAAATACTGCAATTGGTATTTTATATGATACTAAAGGACCTGAATTCAGAAATGGTGAAGTTGTTGAAGAAGGTATTAATTTAGTAGCAGGAAATACAATTAAAGTTGTAAAAGAAAATGTTGTTGGAAACAATGAAAGATTTTCACTTAATCATCCAGAAGCAATTGATGCATTAAATGTTGGAGATACAATCTTACTTGAAAATGGATTAATGGAAATTGAAGTAATTGAAAAAGGAAACGACGAATTAACATGTAAAGTTATTAATGGTGGTGTATTATATTCAAGAAAGAGTTTAGCAGCACCTGGTGTTGACTTAAACATACCATTTATATCTGATATTGATCGTGAAGATATTATATATGCATGTCGTCATGATGGAGATTATTTAGCAGCAAGCTTTGTACAATCAGCAAAAGATGTTTTAGCAATTAGAGAAATCTTAAAAGAAGAAAATCGTGAAGATATGAAAATAATTGCAAAAATCGAATCTCAAATGGGAATGAACAACTTAGAAGAAATAGTAGAAGTTGCTGATGGATGTATGGTTGCTCGTGGTGACTTAGGTGTTGAAGTACCAATGTCTGACTTACCAATATGTCAAAAGAAAATTGTTAAATTATGTAGAGCTCACAAAAAAATGTGTATTGTTGCAACAGAAATGTTAGAATCAATGAAACATAATCCACGTCCAACTAGAGCAGAAGTTACAGACGTTGCAAATGCTGTTTATAACGGAACAGATGCAGTTATGTTATCAGGAGAAACAACAACAGGAGAATATCCAGTTGAAACAGTTAGTCATATGGCTGAAATTTGTGAACACATTGAAAACTCTATTGATTATAAAAATATATTTGCAGATAAAAAAGTTGATAATCCAACAGAAGCAATTGTTAAATCAGTAGCAACAGCAGCAAATAGTCTAGATGCAAAATTAATAGTTGTTCCAACTGTTAGTGGTACATCTGCTAGATTAGTATCAAATCTTGAACCAAAATGTCCAATACTAGCACTTGTTGGTAGCGAAGATGCCGCAAATAAATTATCAGTAAATTATGGTGTTTACGCTAAAGTAGTTCCAACAATGAATGATTTAGATGATTTATTAGATTTATGTATAAAAGAAGCTAAAGAATTTGTAAACTTAGAACAAGGAGATAACATAGTTATAACTGGTGGTTTAGTAGCTGGTAAGATTGGATTTACTAATTTAATGAAAATTGAAACAATAAAATAAGATACTTATTAAAGTATCTTTTTTATTTTTATATCACTATTTAAATATCTTCTATAATATTCTAAAATATCCTCATTCATAGGAATAGTTTTTCCCTGATAAAAATAATTTCCATATTCTATTTTATTATCATTATTAAAAGTTAAAATTATTAATCTATTATTTTTACTATCTATTTCAACAAGAGGTGTATGATTATAATCTTTAAATCCTTTAGCATATGCAGCACATCCTCCATCTATATTAAGTACGTTTTCATTATTATAGTATTCAAATCCATATATATCATTAACAGGAGTATGTCCGACTATAGTAAAATAATCATTATTACCAATATAATTTCTTTTACCTGTTTTATAATTAATTTTTCTAGTCCATACTAAATCAGTAACTAATTCTGTATTATCTTTAATTTTTAAAGAACACTCATCAAATACTTCATTAGGACACTTAGCATGAACTAATACAATATTTTTGTCATTTAATTTTTCGTCAAACTTTTTATAGATTTTTAAATTAGAAATAAATCTTAATATTTCTTTTTTATCATCCATGGATTCTATTTGTTTAAAATCATCTTCTGTAATATCTCCACCATTTTTTAACCAATTATATAAATGTTTTATAAATTCTTCTCTAGTGTTATTAATATTAAATGTTTGATACATCATTAATTCATGATTTCCACCTAAGTATTCAATCTTAAATGAATTATTATATAATACTCTATTTTTTACATCAATTAGCATTCTTAAGGAATCTTCTCCTCTGTCTATTAAATCTCCATTAATATATAAAATAACATCTTCTTCTTTAGAAATATTATCAAGATAAGCCATAATAGAGTCATATATATTACCATTACCATGTAAATCACTAACTATAAATTTTCTCATACCAAACTCTCCCCTATAAAGTAGACATATTATAACATAAACTATTAAAAAAATCAATTACTACTTGTTATATTGAACAAAATATTATAATATAAATTTGAAACCTTAAAAGGATGTGAATACATGAAAAATACTAATAATATGATTAATACTAAAGTTAGTAAAATATTAAATATTATAAATATAGCTTTATTATCTATGCATTTACTACTATTGATATTATATATTTCTTTTGGTGCAACATTCATGACAATCACATGCTCTATCTTTATTTTATTATATATAATATCTATTAAATATTGTACAAATAATGCAATTAAATATTCTTGGTTTGTATTTTTAGAAATATGGCTACATATGATATTTGCAGTAATAAATTTTGGATGGGATCCAGGCTTTCAAACATGGAGTTTTGCATTAGTATGTGCATTTTTTCTACCATCACTTGCACCAGATGAAAGTAAGAATAAAATAAAGCGACCAATAATAGTTGGTATTATATTTGGATTAACATATTATATTCTAGTAATTATTTTAAACTTTATGCATTTTAAAGCTATGCATCCACTACCTACTATATATAACCATATATTATTTACAGTAAATACATTAACTACTTTTATAACAATATTTAGTTTTACATTATTTTATACAAGAAGACATGAATATGAAGAAAATTTATTGGAAAAGTATGCAAACTATGATGAATTAACAAAATTATATAATAGATATAATCTTAATCAAATAGGATTAGAAAGAATAAAGACTTTTGAAAATAATAATAATCCATTTTATGTTGCACTAATTGATATTGACTATTTTAAAAGTATAAATGATACTTATGGTCATATATCTGGAGATATGATTCTTGTTGAACTTTCAAATATTTTAAAAAAACATTCTACTAATAATATTATATGTGGTAGATGGGGTGGCGAAGAATTCTTGGTAATATCTGATAATAATATTACTTATAATGAATTTATTAAAATAATTGAAGAAATAAGATTATATGTTAATAATCATAAATTTAAAACTACTAAAAATAATATTGATTTAACAATATCAGCAGGAATTTCATATTCTAAAAAGAGCTATTCATTAGAAAAGATTATTAATACTGCTGATAAGAATTTGTATAAAGCTAAAGACAAAGGAAGAAATAGAGTTATATATCAAAAAAACAATCATTAAGATTGTTTTTTTATATGCTTTTAATTCTATTAAATGGAAATAATATATATTTTGCTCTACCAGTAATTCTTTCTTTTCTAATAAAGCCTAAATATCTACTATCTATAGAATTACCTCTATTATCCCCTAAAACAAAATATCTTCCTTCTGGAACAGTAAACTTATTACTACAAATATCTATATCATAATTATCAGAGTATTTACATGTATCTTTTCTTGCAGCATCTGTAAGAAATTCTTCCTCAACTAAATTACCATTAACATATAATTTATAGTTTTTATATTCTATTACATCACCTGGTAGGCCAATAACTCTTTTAATAATTGGTTCAAGAGGAGTATCAACTACTACTACATCAAATCTTTTTATATCATTAAATCTATATGTTATTTTATTAAGTATCATTATATCTCCATCATGTAATGTAGAATACATTGATGTTCCATTAACTTTTATAGGTGAAACAATAAAAGCTTTAATTAATATAACTACTAAGATAACTATTATATATGGTAATATTTCTTTAATACTATTAATTATTTTAGATTCAAAGTCTACTCCTTGTTTCTTTTTTTTATTCTCTTTCATATTGTCCTCCTAAAGAAAAAAATAAGAATATGCAATCCTTATTTTTGTCCTCTTTCTTTAATTCTGTATTGACCAACCATTCCTCTTAAGAAAGTAAGTTTTGCACGGCGAACTTTTCCTTTACGAACTACTTCAATATTAGCAATTTTTGGGGAATTAATTGGGAATGTTCTTTCTACTCCTACACCACTTGATATTTTACGTACTGTAAAAGTTTCAGAAACTCCACCACCATGACGAGCTACTACAATACCTTCATATGCTTGGATACGTTCTCTTTTACCTTCGATTATCTTGTAATCAACTCTAACTGTATCTCCAACACGGAATTCAGGTACATCAGGTCTCATTTGTTTTTGTGTAATTTTGTCAACTAAATTCATCAGATTCATTCCTTTCTATATATATTTTAAAATGATCATAACATTAGATCAGCGGATCACTTCTTTTTGACGTTATTAATTATAACATATTAATTAATTAAATGCAAACTATTTTGCATGATTATTTTTTTTACTATTATTAAAATATTTTCTTAACTCCATTTCTTTCTTTTTTGCTTGTTTTTGAAAGAATATTAATTTTTCAGCCATTTCTTCTAATTCTTTTCTCTTTAAATATTTTCTATATTTGTTTTTTACTTCTTGTTTAAACTTCTCAATCATATTTAAAACTTCAAATATAGATCCTCCAGTATCATCATCACTAACCATAAGTTCAGTAAGTAATTCAATTAATTTATTATATTTCTTCTTTACTACTTTAGATACAAATGGATATGCCATTTTCTTATTAATTATATTAATATTAAGTATTTTAATTCCACCTATACTAAAACTTTTATTCTTAGAATGTAAAGTATATCCATCTAAAAAAATATTAGTTTCAATTAGATCAAATTTATTGTTTTTGTCTACAATATACATAATATATCACCTACTTTTCTAATAAATCAGGTCTTCTTTCTTGTGTTTTCTTAATACTTTCTGTTTTTCTATACTCTTCTATTTTTTTGTGATCACCATTTACCAATACTTCTGGAACTTCCATTCCTCTAAAAACTCTAGGTTTTGTATAAGTAGGATAATCTAACAAATTATTGTTAAATGAATCATTTATATGAGATTCTTCATTAATAACTCCTGGAATTAGTCTAGTTATAGAATCTATTAATACCATCGCAGGGATTTCACCACCTGTAAGTACATAATCTCCAATACTAATTTCAAAATCTGCGAGTGTTCTTATTCTGTCGTCAAACCCCTCATAATGTCCACATATAATAATTAAATGTTTAAATTTTGAAAAAGAATATGCATCGTTTTGTTTATATAATTGTCCATCAGGAGTTAATAAAACAACTTTACTATCATCTGTTTTAAGGCTTAAAACACAATCAAATATTGGTTGTGGTGTTAAAACCATTCCAGCTCCACCACCATATGGTGTATCATCAACTTTATGATGTTTATCTAAAGAATAATCTCTAAAGTTATGTATTTTAATATCAACTAATTTTTCATCTATCGCTCTTTTTATAATTGAAGATGAAAATACATTTTCAAACATTTCTGGAAAAATTGTAACTATATCAATCTTCATTTATATCACCTCTAGTAGGTTTACATATATAATCTTATTAGACTTATCAATTTTTAAAACCATTGGACTGTTATATGGAATTAATACTTCCTTACCATTATAATCAACTCTTATAATTTTATTTGTAGCACTTGCATAGAAAACTTCTATAATACTATATAATTGTTCATTATAACTAACTTTATAATTTAAAAGATCTTTATCTAATATTTCATTATCATCTAAAACTAATTTATCTTCATCATAATATACTTTTCTATGTAATAAAAATCCAACTTCGTTTATATCTTTATAATCATCTAATGTAACCATTTCATATATTTTATGATGTCTATATGATTTTATAGTATACTCTTTATCATCTATAATTATTTTATTACCAACATGAAATATCTTATCTTTAAATTGAAAATCTGAAATTATTCTAATTTCACCTTTTATTCCATGAGTAGAAACTGTCTTTCCAACATATACTTTATTCATATTATCTACCTAATTCATATAGTAATATTGATGCTGCTACTACTACATTCAAACTTTCTACATTAGAATTTAAATCTATATATAAATTTTTATCACATAAATCACTTATTTCTTTTCTTACACCATTACCTTCATTACCTATTACTAAAGCATACTTACTCTTATCTTTTGAAGATAAATTTCTTACATCGTCTCCATGATCAACTAATGTTCCATATACTGGTATTTCTTCATCTTTTAATTTTTTTATTATATTAACTAAATCTTCTCTTATAACATTAGCATGGAAAAACATTCCTTGTGTTGCCCTAATTGTTTTAGGATTATATAAATCAACTGTATTTTCAGATAATATTACAGTATCAATATTAAACGCAACTGCACTACGTATAATTGCACCTAAATTACCAGGATCCTGTACATTATCAACTAATAATATTTTATTTTTTATTTCTAATTCTTCTATTGGCTTCTTACATAGTGCCATAACTGTTTGAGGTGTTTCTACAGAACTTATTTTATTAATAATTTCCATAGGTAAATAAACTACATTTTTAATATCTAATGGAAATACTTCCTCTTTTTCTAAAATTAATTCTTCAATTAAACCCTTTTTATAAGCTTCTAATACTAAATGACTTCCTTCAACAATGAATTCATTATATTTATCTCTATATTTTTTTTCTTTTAATTTAAGGTATTTTTTTACTCTATCATTATCCATACTAGTTATTAACATAAACATCCCTCACTAGATGTATTATAGCATAAATAAGTTTAGATGTATATAAAGAAAAAAAGTGTTAAAACACTTTTATTTCTTTTTTAAATTACTTAATTTTTCTAATGCTTCATCAAAACTATTTACAGATATAATTTTAATTTTATAATTATTTTTCTTAGCTTCTTTTACTGCTTCTTTATAGTTATCACCACTCGGTGCTAAGAATATATCACATTTATTATTAACTGCACCATTTAGTTTGTATTTAATTCCATCTATTTCTGAAACACTACCATCTTCATTAATCATTCCAGTACCTGCAATCTTATAACCTTTTGTTATATCTTTATCAATTAACATGTTATACATTTGTAGAGCTAAAATTAAACCACCACTAGGTCCAGATTCACTACTTTTGAATTTAAATTTAACAGAAGGATCTGTTTTATATACTACATCTTTTATTATAACAACACCAACATATTTTGTATTATCCTTCAAATATATATAAGCATATCTTTCGTATTCTTTATTATTTCTTCTAACCCTTATTGTAACTTTATCTCCTACATTTCTAGAATTAACAATTTTTTTAAACTCATCAATATCACTTATTTCATTATCTGAAATACTTATTATTTCATCGCCTACTCTTAAATCTGTTTTAGCATTTTCATCCAAATAAAACACATAATTTTTTACTGTTTTCTCTTTTATAGTTTTTCCTGCTTTATTATATGCTACATAAGTTGCTATATTGTTTGTTTGATTTAGCCATATTCTATTTCTAAAATTTATATCTTCAGCTGTTTCATTTTCATTAGATTTACTATCTTCAACACTATTTCTTTCAAAACTAGGTACTACATAACTTAATAAGTATGTAAATATAGTTCCTTTAATTTCAGAAACATATGAGAAGTTAAAACTACCTTTTATTTTATTATCTGTTTTAATACTAACTCTTGTCTTTGCATCAAATATACCACCACCAGTTACAATATAATAATTAACTGGATATAGTGTAATAAATAACATTAATATTAAAATTATTATTTCTATAAAATTATTAAGAATATAATCTTTAATTTTTTTATATATTTTATTAAACATAATTATCAATCCCTTATGTTTATAATTATAGCAAAAAAGAGGCAAAATATGTTTAAAAAAATAAAAACTTTTATAATTATTACTATTTTATTATTATGTTTACTATATAGTTTAATAAATCCAAAGTTAATTATTAGTGATATTATTAATGCAACAAATATATTTTTAAATAATTTATTCCCTTCAATGTTTTTCTTTTATACAATTGGAGACTTACTAGTAAACTATAATTTCATAAAAATATTAGAATTAACATTAAATAAACTATTTTTAAAGATATTTCATATATCTGCAACAAGTTCTTTTATTATAATAATATCAATGTTATCAGGTTTTCCAAGTGGTAGTAAATATATAACAAATTTTGTAAAAGAAAAAAGAATAAATAGGGATATTGCAAACTATTTACTAACATTCACCCACTTTTCTAACCCATTATTTATACTAGGTATGATAAGTTCAATTTATAATAAAAAAGTTGCAATAATAGTATTACTTATTCACTACTCATCAAATTTTATATTAGCATATTTAATTAGACCAAAAGAAGTATATAAAGAACAACAAATAATTAAAAAAGAAAGAAAAACATTTGATATAGCGTTAAAAGAATCATTTAATAATAGTTTTAGAATATTACTCATTGTATTTGGTAATACATGTTTTTTTTATACATTTAGTGATATAGTAACACTATTTATAAATAATAATATTATTAAAACTATAATATATGGTTCATTTGACTTAACTAAAGGTATAATTTTTCTAAACACAATAAATGTTAGTAATTACTTTAAAATACTTTTAATACTTAGTTTTATATCATTTGGAGGTATTAATGTAAATTTCCAAGTAAAACAAATTATTAGCAAAGAAAAACTAGACTATAAATATTTCCTTTTAGGTAGAATATCTAGTCTAGCTATTAGTATTATATTATTATTTATCTGCTTTACAATAGGAATAATTTAATGGTGCAATTATTTTAATATGATAATCTCCTCCTACATTATTTTCACTTATAGTTATTTCTAAATCAAAATATGTAGTTGCAAGATTTGTTTTAGTAACATTATCAATTATATTAGAACCAACGTTTTCACTATTAGTACCTTCATTTATATTGCTATCAATACTTGTAAATCTTGTGATATTACAATCACTAGAAGAAGTACAATTATCATCACTACTAGGTAGTAAATATTTAACTTTTTGTACATTGCCTAAATTATTAATATCATCATATATAATATAATTATTTTGATAATCTGTATCGCTAGCATGAATTTCTAATGTTTTTTCCTTTATATCCTTACTTGAACTAAGTGATTTATTAAAAGTAAGTACAAACTTATATGAAGTACCAGTAGATGTATTAGTTTTTGAAATTCTTTTAACATTTTTTAATTCACCTTTAATGATATCAGTTTGAATAAGTTTAGTTATTACATTTTTATACTCTATAATATCTGATCTTGATGATTCTGTTATCTCTTCAGTTTGATAACTCATTATTATATTAAACATAGATACAACTATTGCAGAAACTATTACAAAACATATTATTAATTCAACTAAAGTCATACCCTTATTATTAATTCTTTTCATATTTCACCTCAATTGATGCATATGTGTAATATTTATCACCATATGTATTATAAGAATCATGTTCTACTTCTACAATTAATAATCTATAGTTATTTTTTTTGTTAGTAGATGCATTAACATGAGTTGGCATATAATTAACATATTCTCTGAAGCTTCTTTTATAACTTGTATTATTTTTAATATAATTTTTAAAATTAGTTGTATTATAATCAATTAAATACATATTAGTAATTTTAGCTCCATTTATATATTGATTACAAAAATATTGGTTATTTTTAGTATCTTTAGTACTATCTAATTTATTACATAAATCATTTCTATTTGAATAATGTTCATCTGTTGTAAAAATATTTTCAACCTTTTCATAATTAAATGTTCCATCAGAATTAGTAATACATACTCCATTAGAATCAGTCACACATTTATATGTACTTGTATGAAATGGTATACAGTTATAATTACATATTTTAGAAAATGTAGCATTTGCAAGATTAGGATTTGAAGTATCTGTTTCAATCATTTCTTTAATATAAAATGCAACATATTTAGTATCTAAATCCTCATATTTTTCATTTGCTTTATAATTACCAATAAGTGGTAAGACTAAATTATATAATATAGATAATATTGCTATTACAGAAACTGCAGTAATTAACGTCTCTACCATAGCAAAACCCTTCTTATTCAATTTTCTTTTCATAAAATTGCCTTTCCTTCTTGTCAACAATGACCTTTTATTATATAATATTATTATATTAGAATAATACGCAAAAGTAAAGAATAAAAAAGGGGATGCAGATTATGATTACTTTTAATTTTGCACAAACACCAATAACTCAAATTGCAGATGCAATTATTATTGATGCTGCAAGACGTGGTGCTTCAGACATTCATTTTGATCCAAGAGATAATGGACTAATGGTTAGAATAAGAATTGATGGGGATTTAATGGATTATGCATATATTCCAAAAGCATATGAAAGAAATCTTATAACTAGAATTAAATTAATGTCAGGAATGAATATTACTGAAAATAGACTTCCTCAAGATGGAGCAATTAAAGGCAATTTTGGTGGTATAAATATGGATATGAGATGTTCATCACTTAATACTAATAATGGTGAAAAGTTAGTTATCCGTATTTTAGACTATACAAGAAGTTTATCAGGAATATCAAATTTAGGTTTTAATCAAGAAAACTATGAAAAGTTATTAAAAATGATTACAGAACCTAATGGAATTATTCTAGTTACTGGAGCTACTGGTTCAGGAAAAAGTACTACTGTATACTCTATTTTACAAGTATTAAATAAAGAAAAAACAAATATTATAACTGTAGAAGATCCGATAGAAATGAACATTGAAGGATTAAACCAAGTACAAGTTAATTCTGAAATAGGACTTACTTTTGCAACTGTATTAAGATCAATTTTAAGACAAGATCCTAATGTAATATTAATTGGTGAAATTCGTGATAGTGAAACAGCAAAAATTGCAGTTAGAGCAGCTATTACTGGTCATTTAGTTTTATCTACTCTTCATACAAACAATTCTCTATCAACTATTGAAAGATTATTAGATATGGATGTAGAAAAATATTTATTATCTAGTGCAATTAATGGTATTATTTCTCAAAGACTTGCTAAGATGATATGTCCAAGATGTAGAACAAAAAGAAAAACTACACCATATGAAAAGAAAGTATTTAAATTAGCACTTGGAAAAGATATTGATGAAATATATGATGCAAATCATAAAGGATGTTCTGAATGTAACAATGGTTATAAGGGACGAATTGCAATACAAGAAGTATTAGCAATAGATGATGATATTAAAAATGCTATAAATGATGGAAAAGATAAAGAAGAAATAAGAAAACTAGTATATGGTACTGGTAATGTAATTACCCTACTACAAGATGGTCTTGAGAAAATATTAAATGGACTTACTAGTTTTGAAGAAATATATAGAATAATAGAAATAGATAATGATATTGATGATAGTTATATAAAAGCAATGAATGATGCTGTTGTTGATCAAAAACATAAAGAATTAATAAAACTAGAAAATGAAGAATTAAAAAAGAACAAAAAAATAGCAGAAGGATCAAAAACAGATGTAAATAAAGATGTTAATTCAGTTATTAAAATAACAAATATAGATAATAATGATATTTCTGATAGCAACGTTAAAATAAGCAATAAATCATCTTCTATTATAGGAAAATCATTATCACCTATTTCAAAAGATAATAAAAAGAAAACTGAAGTTTTATCAGATATAGATCAAATAAAGAAAAAAAATAAAGAGACACCATCAAAAGTAAGAAGTACAGATAATGTATTAAAATCTTTAGAAGAAAGTTTAAGTAATAAAGATGTAAAAGAAAAAAATGACAATAACAAAAATGAAGATAAACCTAAAGAAGAAAAAATTGATGATACAAAAGAATTAAAATCTGAAAAAAAAGTAGAAACTCTTAAATTAGATAATAAAAAAGATGTTAAACCTGAAGTTAAAGAAGACATAAAAAAATATAGTAGTGATTTCTATCCTAAAGCAAAAGTAGAAAATAATACTAAAGAAATTAAGAAAGATGTTAAACCTGAAGTTAAAGAAGATTTAAAAAAATACAGTAGTGATTTCTATCCTAAAGCTAAAGTAGAAAACAATACTAAAGAAATTAAGAAAGATGTTAAACCTGAAGTTAAAGAAGACTTAAAAAAATACAGTAGTGATTTCTATCCTAAAGCTAAAGTAGAAAACAATACTAAAGAAATTAAGAAAGATGTTAAACCTGAAGTTAAAGAAGACTTAAAAAAATACAGTAGTGATTTCTATCCTAAAGCTAAAGTAGAAAACAATACTAAAGAAATTAAGAAAGATGTTAAACCTGAAGTTAAAGAAGACTTAAAAAAATACAGTAGTGATTTCTATCCTAAAGCTAAAGTAGAA
>AUXO013907143.1_pt1 | contig 13530 bp, 11 predicted proteins | sample 768731 | NCBI WGS metagenome assembly AUXO01 (sample SAMN02715735, study PRJNA202380) | gut metagenome | biome: sheep rumen | host: Ovis aries | place: New Zealand: Palmerston North
AGGTGATATTGGCACAGAATAGAATCGAACAAATTAGGCAAAGTAGCCGCGCCGACCGCCAGCAGCGCCATTTTAAAAATAGGGAAACTGTCGCGGAGCGGATTATGCAAACGATCGACCAATGCCTTTAGTTGCGCACTGATGCTGTAGAAATAAACCGGAGTGGCAACCACCAAAACATCGGTTTTCGAGAGCAGCGCGTAAACCTGTTCCATATCGTCGTGCTGAGAGCAGCGATGTTCACTGTTCTTAAAACAGAAATTGCACCCCCTGCACGGCTGTATGCCGAGTTTAGCGACATTGACCACCTCGACACTATGCTGCGGGCCTAGCCCTCCAACAAAGGCCTCGACCAGTTTGGCCGTATTGCCATTCGGTCTGGGGCTGCCCATAAGAACTGTGACCCTACCCATAATTATTTACCGACAATAGTTTGAAGAATAGCGATAGCGTCGTTCACACAAGAGACGCCATTAAAGACAATAGCACGGTTATCGGACCCCTTGAAGGTACACTGTGCCGGATGCGAAACCACATAATCGATAATGTTTCCGAACACCTGCGAATTGAAATAAGGCGAATTTTGAGACTGAATCAGGAAAGCGGTCATACGCTCGTTTTTAAGCACCAGTTTTTCAAAACCCAGCCCAATGGCAAGCCACCTCAGGCGGACCAGGGACATCAGGTTCAGCGCCTGTTCAGGAATAGGGCCGAAACGGTCGACAAGATTATCTTGGAACTTCTGCATCTCGGCTTCATCCTTTACATTGTCTAAGTCGCGATAGAGGTTCATACGTTCAGAAACATTGCTGATATATTCCGCCGGGAACATCAGTTCCATATCGGTTTCCATTTGGCAGTCGGAGACAAAAGTCTCGTTTTCGGCAACCTCGGAATTTTCACTGGCATAAATGTCGGCGAACTCTTCATTTTTCAGTTCATCGACCGCCTCGTTCAGAATTTTATGATAGGTTTCATACCCCAAATCCGCAATAAAGCCACTCTGTTCGGCACCCAACAGGTTGCCAGCGCCACGAATGTCCAAATCTTGCATAGCGATATTGAAGCCGCTGCCAAGATCAGAGAACATTTCAATCGTCTCTAACCGTCGGCGGCTTTCATCAGGAAGAGCCGAAAGCGGAGGCGAAAGCAAATAACAGAAAGCCCTGCGGTTACTACGTCCAACGCGACCGCGCAACTGGTGCAGATCGCTCAAACCGAAGTTCTGGGCATCGTTTATAATAATTGTATTACAGTTCGAGATATCAATACCCGACTCAATAATAGAGGTAGACAAAAGGATGTCGTAGTCGAAATTCAAGAAATCGAGCACCACTTTTTCCAAATCCTCACCCGGCATCTGTCCATGTCCGATAACGACCCTGGCAGAAGGGACGAGCCTGTTTATCATCTCCTTCAGCGGGAGTAGGGAAGCGATTTTGTTGCTAACGAAGAAGACCTGTCCGTTTCGTCCGAGCTCGTATTTAATAGCCTCGCTAATCACTTCCTCGCTAAACACCGACAGTTCAGTCTGCACAGGGTAACGGTTAGGTGGCGGAGTCGTCATAATAGACAAGTCGCGGGCCCCCATCAGAGAGAACTGCAAAGTTCTTGGGATAGGCGTAGCTGTAAGGGTCAGCGTATCGACATTGACCTTCATCTGTCGGATTTTCTCTTTAGTAGAGACACCAAACTTCTGTTCCTCGTCGATAACGAGGAGCCCCAAGTCGTGGAATTTGACAGATTTACCTATAAGTTTATGCGTACCGATAACAATATTGATTTTACCGTCGGCCAAATCTTTCAGCACCTCTCTTGTCGCCTTGGCAGAGCGCGTCCGGCTCAAATAGTCGACCCTGCAGGCCATCCCCTTCAAACGTTCCGAGAAAGTCTGGTAGTGTTGGAACGCCAGCACCGTAGTAGGAACCAGCACAGCAACCTGCTTGTTGTCGGCAACTGCCTTGTAGGCGGCACGGATGGCAATTTCGGTTTTACCGAAGCCCACATCGCCACAAATAAGGCGGTCCATAGGCTCGTCCTTCTCCATATCCTTCTTCACGTCGGCCGTAGCCTTCAGCTGGTCGGGCGTATCTTCGTAAATGAAAGACGACTCCAGTTCCTGCTGTAAGAAGCTATCGGGAGAGAAAGCGAAACCACGTTCCTGTCGGCGACGGGCATAAAGAGCAATCAGGTCACGGGCAATGTCCTTAACCTTCTTTTTAGTACGGTCTTTAAGAGCCTGCCAGGCACCCGTACCCAGTTTGTTGATTCGGGGTTCCTCGCCCTCCTTTCCCCTGTACTTGGAGATTTTGTGCAACGAATGGATACTGATGAAAACGAGGTTGTCGTCTTTATAGACCAGCTTGATAACCTCTTGCTTTTTTCCGCTAATATCCATCGTCATCAGTCCGCCGAACTTACCGATACCGAAATCGATATGGGCCACATAGTCGCCGACCTGCAAAGTCTTCAGCATTTTCAGCGTCATAGCGGCCTTACCCGCCCTAGCCCTTTCGGAAGAAAGGCTGTATTTATGGAAGCGGTCGAAAATCTGGTGGTCGGTGTAGCAGCAAATCCGGAGGTCATTATCAACGAACCCCTGGTGTAGGGTTTTCTGGACCGGAGTAAACGAGATAGCGCGCTGCATATCACCAAATATAGCCTTAAGCCTATCGGTCTGGTGCGTATTAGCGGCCATCACATATATCTTGTACTTGTCGGCCAACATCTGCTGGAAGTTGTCGGCAATCAAGTCAAAATTTTTATTAAATAAAGGTTGTGGAGAGATATGGAACTCTAAGACAGCAGAACCAGTGAACGCATTGTGAAGACCGAACTCCGCAATTTTAAACGTAGCGACCTGTTCTAAAAAACCGTCATAGTTGAAAGCCTTCTCAAAGCCAGCGTTTTCCTCGTCGAGGTTCTTCATGCAACCCGACGCATAATTATAGTCGGAGAAAGCCAGCAAAGTGTCTTTGGAAATAAACTGTAGGAAAGGGACGATGTCGTTCGAGCCCGAATTAACGTCAGAAACGACAGACACTTTCTCCTTCTTCTCTTTCGACAACTGGTTGTCGACCTCGAAAGTACGGATAGAATCGACCTCGTCGCCGAAAAAGTCAATTCGGAACGGGAAATCGGAAGAGAAAGAGAAAACATCGAGGATAGAGCCACGCACCGAGAACTGACCGGGCTGGAACACAAAATCGACCTGTTCGAAACCGAACTTCACCAGTTCCATTTTGACCGCCGACATAGTCACCCTCTGGCCAACGCTTACCGACAGTGTTTTCGTGTGCAGGGCTTCGGTAGAAACCACCTGTTCGAACAACGCCTCGGGGTAAGTCACCACCATAACAGGCGAGCCAGACACATCGAGCGCGTTAAGCGTTTCCGTCCGCATAACCTCGTTTCCCGGGTCTTTTTCACCATATTTAATGCCACGCTTATACGACGAAGGGAAGAAGTAGACATCGAGTCCACCCGTTATTTGTACCAAATCGTTATAGAAATAAGCGGCGTCTTCCTGGTTATCGAGCACAAAAGCGACGCTTCTGTTCAAATCGTGAAAAACAGAGGAAAAAAAGACAGCCCCGTAGGAGCCGGCAAGCCCTTTCAACCAGATATGGTTGTTTTTGTTTGCGCCGAACCACGCCAGGAACTTGTTCAACTGCGGATGTTTCTCCTGCAGAAAGAGTAAATCAGCTATTTCCATACCAAAGCAGAGAACGCGAAGGGCAGCACTACCCTATCTTGCTAATCTTACGAAGTTGTTCCTCGTCAATAATCTTGATTTTTCTACCATCGAGCGAGATAAGGTTCTCGGCCACAAAAGTAGAAAGGGTTCTGATTGCGTTGGAAGTCGTCATGTTAGAAAGGTTAGCCAAGTCTTCACGCGACAAGAAAATACTGATGGTTTCCCCATCAGACTCAACGCCATAGCTGTCTTTCAGGAACAACAGCGATTCGGCCAAGCGGCCACGTATATGTTTTTGAGTGAGGCTGACGGCACGCTTGTCGGCAATGCCCAAGTCAACAGCCAGTGCCTGAATAAAATACCAGGCCAAATCTTTATTTTCAGAGATAAGTCTGCGGATAACCGCCTTCGGAATGGCATAAATAGTAGTGGCCTCGAAAGCGCAAGCGGCGGTGACAAAATCTTCCTCAGCAAACATAGCCCTATAGCCCAGCATTTCGAATGGCTTGACCATACGGACAATCTGGCTACGTCCGCCAACACCTGTCTTATAGATTTTCACCTTTCCCTTAACGACACAATAAACCAATGTCGGAGTATCGCCCTCGCAGTATATAATTTGGTTCTTCTTGTAATTCTGAACGATAATATTCTCCTTCAGATATTTCAACTGATCTTTAGTCAGGATTTTCCAAACGTCAGAAACCTCATCAATACTTTGATACTCGGCTTTAGGGGTCTTTACCATATTTATTCCGATTTTTCTACAAATTTATGAAAAAAAACAGAAAACGCAACGAAATCAACCTATTCAAAAACAATTAGTCGACAAACATACGCTAGTAAAAAAAAAAGCAGTGTATCGGAAAAGGCTTCCAAACACACTGCTTTTCCATAGGGATATATTATCGGCTAGAAAGCCTTATCGAATTTCGAAGCATCGTACAAATCGTTTCTCTCGTCACGGTTCGGATAGTCGATTGTGAAATGGAGGCCACGGCTTTCTTTTCTGTCGATAGCCTGTCGGGTAATAAGATAACCCACATTCACCATATTTCTCAGTTCACAGATGCTGCGGTTGGCCTTAACGCGTTTGAAGAGGGCTTCTGTTTCTTCGTAAATGAGGTCAAGACGGTCCCACGCCCTCTTAAGTCGCAAGTTGCTGCGTACAATGCCCACATAGTTACTCATAATCTGTCCCACCTCTTTAACGTCTTGTGCAATAAGCACTTTCTCTTCGTTAGTGAGCGTACCCTCGTCGTTCCATTCAGGCACAGCCTCGTTGAAAGTGTACTGGTCGATGACAGACAAGCTGTGCTTTGCGGCAGCATCGGCATAAACAACCGCCTCGATGAGCGAGTTACTAGCCAAACGGTTACCGCCGTGCAAGCCTGTGCAAGAGCATTCGCCGACCGCATAAAGGCGCTTGATGCTAGAGCAAGCGTTAGTGTCGACTTTAATACCACCACACATATAGTGGGCGCAAGGCACAACCGGAATGTATTCCTTTGTGATGTCGATACCGATGCTCAGGCACTTTGCATATATATTTGGAAAATGGTGTTTAACCTCTTCCGGATCTTTATGGGTAACATCGAGGCAGACGTGGTCGATACCATGAATCTTCATCTCCTTGTCGATAGCACGAGCAACAATGTCGCGTGGAGCCAGCGAGAGGCGCTCGTCGTACTTCTCCATAAAGGTTTCGCCCGTAGGAAGGCGCAAAATGCCGCCAAAACCGCGCATGGCCTCGGTAATCAGGTAAGCCGGATGCGACTCGTCGGGGTTATAGAGGGCTGTTGGGTGGAACTGTACAAATTCCATATCCTTCACCGTACCTTTGGCACGGTAAACCATGGCGATGCCATCGCCAGTAGCCACATTAGGGTTTGTGGTAGTCGCATAAACCGACCCCGTACCGCCAGTAGCCATCAGGGTCACCTTCGACAGGTAGGTGTCGATTTTACCCGTGTTACAGTCGAGGACGTAGGCGCCATAGCACTCGATGTTCGGTGTGCGTCGTGTGACCTCCATACCCAAATGGTGTTGGGTGATGATTTCCACTGCAAAATGGTTTTCCAGTACAGTTATTTCGGGAGTGTTTCTCACAGCCTCCATCAGACCGCGCTGGATTTCATGTCCGGTGTCGTCGGCATGGTGAAGGATACGGAATTCAGAGTGTCCGCCCTCACGGTGCAAATCGAAAGAGCCGTCTTCCTTTCGGTCGAAATTCACGCCCCAGTTCACCAGTTCCATAATCTGGTCGGGAGCATTCTTCACCACCTGTTCAACAGCAGCCAAGTCGGAGATAAAATCACCGGCGACGATGGTATCGTTAATATGTTTTTCGAACGTATCGACAGCAAAATTGGTGACAGAAGAAACACCACCTTGGGCCTTGTCGGTATTAGCCTCGCCCATTTCAGACTTACAAATAAGGGCTATAGAGCCTTTCTTGGCACGCGCTACCTTCAGCGCATAGCTCATACCAGCTACACCGGAGCCAATTATTAAGAAATCGAATTTCTTTATCATTTTCAGAATATAAGTACCTAAATATAATTTAAGAGATAGGACAAAAGTAGCACATTAAATTAAAAATGGTAACTTTGGAACTGAAAAATGTAAATTCAAGGATACAAAAAATAACATTCATTAAAGGAATACACCTTTTCAACGCCTCTGCAGCATGTGGCCAAGAGACGTAACAAACCAGAAAAATATGAATGACACAGCCATACTGACCACCCTCTGCAACAAACACCTCGGGCAGGGCGAATGGACCCACGAGTTGATAAAGGGCGAAGGTTCGAACCGGAAATACTACAGATTGAGAAACGCGAAAGACGGGAGCACCTGCATTGGCGTTATAGGCGAAGACCAAAAAGAAAACGAAGCCTTCATCTACCTTTCGGGGCAGTTCAAACAGAAGGGGCTTCCCGTTCCACAATTCATTGCAGCGAGCGACGACCACATGGCCTACTTGCAAGAAGACTTGGGTGACACCTCACTCTACAGCGAAATTCAAGACGCCATCAAGACCGGGGTTTTCGGAGAGAAAGAGCTCGGACTACTCAAACAGATTGTCTCGTGGCTGCCAGTGTTACAGTTTGAAGGCAGCGAAGACCTGGACTTCGGCGTATGCTATCCGCAAGCCGAAATGGACAAAAGGGCCATAATGTGGGACTTGAACTACTTCAAGTACTGTTTTCTAAAGCTACAGAAAACCAGTTTCAGCGAGCCACTGCTGGAAGACGACTTCGAGCAACTTACCGCAGACATACTGGGTATACCCTACCACAACTTTATGGTTCGCGACTTCCAGAGCCGAAACGTGATGGTTAAAGACGGACGAACCTACTTCATTGACTACCAGGGAGGCCGCAAAGGCCCCTTCCTGTACGATGTTGCCTCGTTCGTTTGGCAGGCAAAAGCCAATCTGCCCAAAGCCGTAAAAGAGCAGTTGGTAGAGACCTACTACAACGCACTCAAAAAATACGTGAACCTTCCACGCAAGGCCTTCGACGAACTGCTGCAGGAAATGGTCTTGTTCAGGACACTGCAGGTGCTAGGGGCATACGGCTTCAGAGGGCTGATTGAGAAAAAACAGCACTTCATTGAAAGTATACCCTTCGCCATAAAGAACGTGAGAGAGTTGCTCCAGACCACCGTAGCAGACCGCTACCCGCACTTGAAACAAGTGCTTACCAGCTTAAGTGAAAAAGAAGAGTACCAACAAAAAGATATGAAAGAAACAGACACCAGCAAACTGACCGTCAGCGTATACAGTTTCAGCTACAAAAAGGGCATTCCGGCCGACGAGAGTGGAAACGGGGGCGGCTACGTGTTCGACTGCCGCGGCGTACACAACCCCGGCAAATATGACCAATTCAAGCCCCTAACCGGAAGAGACCAGGCCGTGATAGACTTTCTGGAGAAAGACGGCGAGATTCTGACCTTCCTGGAAAGCGTGTATGCGCTTGCCGACGCCCATGTGGCACGATACATAGAACGGGGGTTCAGCAACCTGATGTTCTGCTTCGGATGCACAGGCGGACAGCACCGGTCGGTATATTCGGCCCAGCACACCGCCGAGCACATTGCCAAAAAATTCGGCGTCAAGGTGAACCTAATACACCGGGAACAACATATTGAAGAAAAATTCAACTATTGAAGCGGAACCATGTACATCATAAATACAACATACGCCGTTTCGGCATCGCTCTGCAACGAATGGAAGAAATGGGTGAGCCAGACGCTATTTCCGGCAATGATCAGGACCGGACAGCTGACAGCGCCCCGCATGTTCAAAGTAATGGTCGCCAACGAGAACGGAGACGAGTCGTTCTGCGTCCAGTTCGAGACCGACATTGAAGGCGTAAGGCTTTGGAAAAGCGACTTGGAGGAACAGACCAAGAAACTCATTAGCGACACGTTCGGCTTATCGGTAATCGGGTTCAGCACCATTCTCAAAGAGGTCAAATAAGCGATGGCAAACTTGGCGAAAAAAGAAGCACGCACCATATTGGGCATTGACCCTGGCACAAACTACATGGGCTACGGCGTAATCAGGACCGGAGGCACCAAACCCGAGTTGCTGGCACTGGGCGTACTGGACATGAAAAAAGGGAACGACGGATACGAGAAACTAAAGGAGATATTCCGCTTCACCAACGACCTGATAGCCCAACACCACCCTACCGAATTTGCCATTGAAGCCCAATTCTTCGGGAAAAACGTGCAAAGTATGCTGAAACTGGGACGCGCCCAGGGCATATCTATAATAGCCGCCCTAGAAAACGGGCTAACCGTTGCCGAATATGCCCCGCTGAAAATAAAGCAGGCGATAACAGGCAACGGAATGGCCAGCAAAGAGCAGGTGGCTGCCATGCTGAAGCAATACCTGCACATAAAAAGCGAGGAAATGCCCGACCACCTGGATGCGACAGACGCTGTTGCCGTGGCACTGTGCCACCATTTCGAGACCAACCGCAAACTGCCAGGCACCAAGAATTTTAAAAGTTGGAGCGATTTCGCAAGGCAGAACCAAAGCCGCGTAACCAAAGGACGGACAAGAAAAGAAACAGAAAATTAAGGTTCCGAAACCATAACAAAATCAAAAAAAAGGAAACGGAACCATATTTTCAAGAAAAGGTTTTATATTTGTATAAAACTAACTAACTCAGAAAATTTCAAGAAACTAATGGAAGAGAAGCAAAGTCAGGAACTAGATATGTTTGAACTAATGATAAGATGCAAAGAGTTGGCCTCACGTTGCTACTGCATCGCCTGTTCATTCGTCACCGACATACTACGTTTGACTTATGGCTATAAATTTCTGTTTTTAACCTCGCTGATAGCCGCAGGCGCACTAGCCTATTACAAGACAAGTGGAGACAGAAGAATATACCGGGGAGAAATGGCCTTGAAAATAAACGCCGGTACCTCGTACACAATAGCCGACATGATGAACGAGCTAGACAACTTCGTCTACCTTAACGACTCGAAGGCTCTGGCCGAAGCGCTCAAAATAAGCGAAGAAGAGGCAATGCAGGTTGCCCATGTGAAAAGTTTCTTCTACATCGCCATCAACAGAGATTCGACCCGCGCCATCATCGACTATAACGGACGCTACGATATAGAAGACACCCTCAACATACGGGTGAAAGACAAACTAGTTATATCGGTCGGACTGAAAGACAGAGATATGTTCGAGAAGATGCAGAACACCATCACCTCGTACATCAACCGTAACGAATATCTGAACCTGTTGCATGCCAAACACATTGAGAACCTCAGACAAAGAGAAAATGTGATAAATTGCGACCTAAGCCGGATAGACAGCTTGCAGGACCAGCAGTTCTTTAAGGAGACAAAGCCTGAAATTTACCTGTTCAACAAAACGCAACTGAGAACGGGCCAGCAAGACCTTTTCTACAACGACAAGCAAAACCTGCTAGACAAGAAACAGACGCTTGAGGAGCAACTGGCTGGTAACAATACCATTGTAACCATTATGTCGCCGTTCCACCCAACAGCGGTAAGTTCGGTAAGTTTCTGGAAAAAATTCCTCATTTACGGATTCGTTTTCTATATTTTGTTCCTTATCTGCGCTACTGTGTACAAAAACAGGGCAAAAATACACGAATACCTTAAAGAGAAATAAAGAAGACAAAAGAAAGAAAATACAGCATAACAAATTCAATATCAATACATAGCACAGGCAAGAACTCAAAACTAGACATAATCGTTATTAGAATGATTATAAATTAAGAAAAAAGAGGGTGCCAATACGCTAATGATTTCAGCAAAATCTTATCTTTGCATACGAAAATAACAAATACTAACAACTTAATACAGAAAAATTATGGCATACGTAATCAGTGACAATTGTGTAGCTTGTGGAACTTGCGCAGGCGAATGTCCAGTAGGAGCAATCAGCGAAGGCGATATCTACAAGATCAATCCAGATGAATGTACAGACTGCGGTACTTGCGCAAGTGTATGTCCATCAGAAGCAATCGCTCCTGCAGAATAATAAGGAAATATAATCCAAAGAAAGTCCCACCCCCAAAAGGGTGGGATTTTTTTTGTCTTTTGGGGTGACGTGTTATATGGAGGGAAAAAATCTAAGAAGTGCCGTTTTTATTTGGAAACAGAACAAAGGGGAGAGAAAAGTACACATTCAACGAGAAACTAAAAAAACGAAAAGGGATATAACATACGATATGCCATATCCCCCAAAAATCAATTTTATGTCTTTTATTTCAGAATTTTCTCAATTCTTTGTAGTTTACTCTGGTCATCCTTTGAGATTGAATATGTTTTTGCACCCATAGAGTCAAACCAACCCTCTCTCTTTGAAACTAGATTTTTATATCTATCATAATTAGATTTCTCTAACTGGAGTGATATAACTTCAAAAGGAGCGTTAAACTTGGCTGATACAGGCTCAATTTGACCCTCTGGATCATCCAAACACTTATACATACGTCTATATTTATGTTGCCTCTCTTTCTCCTCGCTTCCCTTATTATTAACATCATAAATATAGCCATCAGTAATAACAATAAAAACATTCCTATAATCAGGCTCCAAATAATTATTGACTTCATTGTCAAAGAAGCCCCACTCGTCACTTCCAAACCAATTCTTGTTTTGTAACGCTTGACTATAAACCTCCCTTAATTTAGGCAAGAAAACAGTTCCACTATCTAATTTCCAAACATATCCTACTTTTTGCATTCCCACCATTGATCTCAAGTCGATTTTCAAATCTGATAGGTCATTCGACAAATTTGGGTTAGGATAAACCACACATTGAAGTTTATTTTTGTTCTTATGGGGCGATTTAGTAGGAAAAATTGTTTTGGCGATAGTCCAAATTATTTCGCAATCATCAGTCTGCCTAAGAAGACGATTAGACATATCTAAATACACCACAACATTTATGGGTTTTGCTTTAACACTTACCGAATCAGCTCCATTAGAACCAATATCAGTTCCACCCTCACAAGACATCATCCCAATAAGGAACAACATCATAATAGGAAATATCACACCTTTCATAAGTTACTTTTTACGTTATTACACTCGTTATTATAAATCGTATTAGAATCGTCAATAATCTGCTTTGAAACACCTAAATTCACAAGGAAATTAGTCCACCCTGCATAAAAGTTAGCCAATTCTTTAAGAATCTTATTTTTATCTATAGAAGAGACACTAGGATTGAGAGCTTCTTTAAGTGTATTTATTACAGCATCTAACTCCGATAATTTTGAATTAATGTCATCAAGTTTATCTTTTTCTTCATCTATTCTTAGATTGTTTTCTTTTATGTTATCTTCTATTTCTTTAATTGAAAATTTATTGCTTTTCAGTTCATTGTAACTATCCATAACAAAGCCGAACAACAACCCCCAGATTATATATCCAACAAAGCCACAACAAATAACCATCCATACATTGATTTTAGAAAGTGCAGTAGCAATCGTGAATAAAGGCGGATTAGGTCCATATATACCTGCAAGGGCCTCACTATTAAATATATTCTGTTCGATTTCAACCGCTAACAAGAAATCGAAAATAAAAGTAATAGCAATCAAGCCCGCCTTTTTCGAAGTAGTATCAATATAATGAAGGACAAAACCTAACGCAAAAATCAAGAAAGTGATCATCAAGACAAATAAACCTGTCATAAACGACTGACCGAAAGCTAATCCCAATGCCTTTGAATTAAAAATGGTGACACTTAACCCGTTTTCCACAGCGCCACTAAAGTCAGCGAAAAAAGCACTGTACGCTGCTGAGCTATAAAAAATGAAGAAATACAGAGTAAAAGGCACAAGAATGCACAATCCCACTATAAGTTTCATTTTAGCCTCTTTATTCTCCATGAATTCACCACTTTTCAGCTTATTGATTTCTGCGCCAAGTTCCTTGTTTTTTACATTTAGTTCATCAATTTGACTTTCGCAACTCAGTTTTTTTGAAAGTTCTTTTTCCTTTTCGCCAGTTTTTTCATTTAAAAGGGACTGTTTTTCTTGGCGGATTTGGTCTTGCAAAACCATATCTTCCTTCTGCTCTTGCACCATCATGTGGGTTACCTTTTGAAGAAGCGGAGTCAAGACATTAATGTCTCCCTGCGACCTCCCCCCCATTCTAAACCCATATTGTTGCCAAGTTTCATTATTAACACGTAAATCTGGATTCTGGAGACTTGGAGACACTGCTTTGTTCATATCCGCAACAGGAGAATCGTCCTTCCCCAATAATTGTTTTAAATTAAAGCCCATAATTTATTAGTTTAGTTCATTCAAAAAATAATTGATATTCTTCCCTTGTTTTACCGATTCGATAAAGAAGTCCGCGATTTTCTCAGAATTTTCTTTAGGATATCCAAACTTCACAACATAGTTCTCAATAAGAGATTTTTCACAATCTTCAATTTTTCCATCAGCCCAAGCAACCAGAGTTAAATAATACAACATTCTGATTTTTTCGACATCCGTCACAGGAGCAGAATCGTATTCAGTTTGGCTAAACAAACATTTCTGCAATTCATCTTGCGTTAAACCGAAGTCCTCAGTTCCTATTCGATATAATACTTCCAACTCCTTAGGAGACACGTCACCATCAACGATGACCATACGATAGATACTTTGGAAAATAAGTTTCTCTTTTGAATTCATAACATTTCTGTTTTTCCCTGTGCAGTTCAAACAGTAACCAAAAAAGAGAAGCGTGGAACTGCTCACTTATCATCTATCAGTGTTGGTCCTAGGAAAACCATGGGGAAATAGACAACAAAGATACAGCCCACGCCAAGGCGTAGGAGGTACCATGCTATCTTGTTTCCCATTGTAAATTTCCTAGGTTTACACTGACAAGATAAGCACAACGCTTCCGTATGTATTAACAGACAAGTCTGTTCATACAAAAATAATAATAGTTTACGACAGATAACTAAAGATTTAAGAAATATTCCTCTAAACGACAGACAAAAACTATACAAGAACTTTCTTACGACATAGACCAATAATTATTTTCTTATATAAATTGAAGGAACTTTTAAAGGGGATTGAGGGTTAAGGAATGAATACGAACGAGATAGACAAACTTAACAGTTTACCTGTGTCAGGAGATTTGACTACTGATGTCCGTTCTATTCTAACGGAAGCCAGACAGATTGTAGTACGCACTACCAATACGGCTATGACTACCGCCTACTGGCTCATAGGCAAGCGCATTGTGGAAGAAGAACAGAAAGGACAAGATAGGGCTGCTTATGGAGAGGAATTGTTGAAGAATCTTTCCAAGGTACTTACTGT
>AUXO018506652.1_pt1 | contig 13528 bp, 20 predicted proteins | sample 768731 | NCBI WGS metagenome assembly AUXO01 (sample SAMN02715735, study PRJNA202380) | gut metagenome | biome: sheep rumen | host: Ovis aries | place: New Zealand: Palmerston North
CCATATACTACCTATGGGTAATATATAACATTCACTTTAGTACGATAAAGCAATATTATTGATAATATACAATATATATGTTATAATATAATTGTAGTGATAGGGAAGGTGTTAGTATGAAGATATGAAACATTTGGATAGAATTGAAAATTTAACAGTTGCAATAGGTACAGCGTTAGGTTTATCACAAATTGAAACTATACTTGGTATTATTATACTATGCTTTCAATTAGTTATTATTTTATATAAAGGTATTTACTTAATAGTCAAGCACATCAAGAATAAGAATTTTGGTGCTGTTATTGATGATTTAGAGAATATTAGTGAAAGCATTGATGATATCAAGAAAGAAGTAAAAGGTGATGAAAATGGCAAAGTATGATTATAATGGAATTTGTCCTTTCAATGCAATAAAAGTTGATTTTAGTGATAAAGAAAAAAGGATTAAAGAATATCTATCATATATGTTTGATAGAACTGTAAATATCTTTAAATATAATAATTTACCAAAGACTATACCACATAGAGAATTAGAACTTATGCTACAAAATTATGGTTATGTTGCTTTTTATAAACATAATGATGAATTGTATGTATTTAGAGCAAGTTTAGGTGGTGTACCTAATGAATATTATTATCCTACTATTGCTATTATTACAAATCCATATCTAAATATTAGTGTGGATTGTAAAATTGATGAAGATTGTATTATAATGGCAAATGATAGTTGTTATACTGGTTTATTTCCACTTCATAATCGTTATGCTAATTTACTTGTTGAGAATAATATTTCAATTAGATTGGCTGATATAAATGAAAGAATACAAGCCTTAATTAGTGCTAAAGATGATAGAACTAAAGAAAGTGCTAAAAAGTATTTAAAAGATATTGAAGATGGTAAACTTGGTATTATTGGTGAAAGTGCATTTCTTGATGGTTTGAAATCGCAACCTTATCAATCACAAGCAAATAATATAATTACACAGTTGATAGAATTAGAACAATATTTAAAGGCTAGTTGGTACAATGAAATTGGATTAAATGCTAACTATAATATGAAAAGGGAAAGCATAAATTCAAATGAAAGTCAGTTAAATGATGATATGTTACATCCTTTAATCGATGATATGTTAAAACAGCGTAAACTTGCTTTAGAAAAAGTAAATGCTAAATATGGTACTAATATTACTGTTGAGTTAGATGGTGCTTGGAAAACAAATAAAGTACAAGAAAAACTTGAACTGGATTTGATGAAAAAAGATGATAAAGTTGAAGAAGTAGATAAAACTACTGATGAAAATCAACAAGAAGATGTAAAGGAAGGTGATGACAATGAATAATTGTTTGAAATTAAAAGATGTTTTCAAATCTTTTGTTGATAGTGATAATTTCATTTTTAAAAGAATATCTACAACAGCATTATGGTATAATGCAACATTAGATTTTGAATATTTATATTCGCATAGTGGGGACAAATTTATTTCACCATTAGTACAAAAGTTATTGTCTAATGATAATACTATCACTACTCAAAATTTGGATAAACTAGCAAATGTAATTAAAAATAGATATATTGAAAAATGGAATAAAGTTGTTACAGCATTAAAAGATAATTATAATCCATTAGAAAACTATAATATGGTTGAAGTAGAAACGCCAAATATTACTAGACAAAAGAATACAAAAACTAATGTTGATATGACTGTAAGTGGTAATGCAAATAGTCAATCAAACATTTATGGATTTAATACTACAAGTGAAGATGGTGTGCCAAATGCTAGTGCAAATGGTAATAATTCTACTAGAACTTTTGGTAATGATGAAGGTAATTATAGTGATGTTACTGATACTGAAACTGGAACAAAAAGATTAGAAAGAAATGGAAACATTGGTGTTACTACATCTCAACAAATGTTAGAACAAGAACTAGAAATAAGAAAAAATCTTATTGAAGAAATAATGTTTGAAGATGTAGATAGAATATTAACTTTAGATATATATGAATGAAAGGATGGATTTTAAAGTTATGTTAGGTGGTTACAAGTTAATTGATTTTGGTGGTGTAGATATTTCTACATCAAAAACTATTAGTGGAATTTATAATGAAATTGAAAAAACTGAAAAGAGAATTGTTGGATGTAACTTAAAATTAGGAACAACAACATTTAAAGAATTAACATTAGATGTTAAAAAAGTAGGAACTGATTTTGTATTAACTAATTCAGTAATTAAAGTTGTTATTGGAAGTGATAATGCAATAGTTGGTTTAGCATTTACTGATGATAATTCATCAAATAAGAAGATTTATTGGCATACAATTCAATTTCAACGTGGTGGAACTGCTGATTTATCAAGTTTTTCAAGATTATATGGTTATATGATTATTTTATCAAATAGTTCTACATCTTTAACTATTGAAACTTGGAAACAATTGATTGCGACTGATGGTTTCATTGGTGTAGTTATAAATGGTGTTGGTAGTGATATAGGTGCTTCTGATATGAAGAACTTATATACATTAGAAAGAATTGAAAATGTTGATGAAAATAGTATTGTCGCATATTATAGAGATAGTGATAATGTTGTAATAAAAAGTGATAATATTTCTATCAATAGTGGTTGGTACGCATTTAATGATTTAGGTGTTAATACAATAAATTAAGGAAAGGAATAAAAATATATGGAAGTCAAACAATTACATGAATTAGTTAATGGTGCTACACAAGAAGTACTTGGTGAAACTGGTGTAGTAAATGAAGATTTAGGAAATTTAGTTGATGTTGGAACAGCAATTTTAAATGCTAATGCTGTTGATAGTTATGTTAGAAGTTTAGTTAATCATATTGGTAAAGTTATTTTTGTTAATCGTGCTTATCGTGGTGGCGCACCATCAGTACTTATGGATGGCTGGGAATTTGGTAGCGTATTAGAAAAAATCCACGCTGATTTACCACAAGCAAGTGAAAATGAAAGTTGGGATTTACAAGATGGTGAAAGTGTAGATTGTCAAATCTTCTATAAACCAAATGTAAGTGCAAAATTCTACAATTCAAAGATTACATTTGAAATTAAGATGAGTTTTGCTGAAAAACAAGTTAAACAATCATTCTCTAACGTACAACAATTAAATGGCTTTATTTCAATGTTATACAATGAAGTAGATAAGTCTTTAACTGTTAAAGTAGACAGTTTGATTATGAGAACTATTGGTAATATGATGGCTGAAACAATCTATACTGAATATAATGGTGGTGTATATAACACTAAAAGTGGTGTAAGAGCAATTAACTTATTATATCTTTATAAACAATTAAATCCATCTAGTACTTTAACTAAAACTACTTGTTTATATGATAAAGAGTTTATTAGATTTGCTGTATATGAAATTGCTAAAATTAAAGATAGATTAACAAAGATTTCAACATTATACAATGTTGGTGGTAAAGCAAGATTTACGCCAAATGATATGTTACACGTTGTATTATTAAGTGATTTCAAGCGTGGTGCTGATGTTTACTTACAAAGTGATACATTCCACAATGAATATACTGAATTAGTTAACGCTGAAACAGTACCTTATTGGCAAGGTAGTGGAACTGATTATGCTTTATCAAGTGTAAGTAAAATTGATATTACTACTAAAGATAATCATACTATTCAATTAGATGGTGTTATTGGTACTATGTTTGATAGAGACGCTTTAGGTGTATGTAACCTTGATAGAAGGGTAACAACAGCATATAATCCAAAAGGTGAATTCTATACTAACTTCTACAAATTTGACGCTGGATATTTCAATGATTTTGATGAGAACTTTATTGTTTTCTTCGTACAATAAGAAAATTAGTTTTTCTTGGTACATATTATTTCCTTCAAAATGGGGTAGAGTAATTTTACTCTATCTCATTTTTAAAAGAAGGAAGAAAGGATGGAAATTATGAAAATATTAAATAGTGGTGTTTATAGATTTCAAAATGATTTACATATAGATGATTTTGGTACATCTAATAATAATGTTAATATCTTGTGTGATGATGTTGTATATTATGGATTAAATATTGATGTTATGGGTAGTGATAAATATATGGAATATGGCGCTACAACAGTATATTATCAATCTTCTAAATGGCAAGATAGTAAGTATAAGAAAATATTTATTGATAATGATTATGAAGTTAGTGATGATGTATATTCTATACTAAATACCTATGCTACACATAATTATACTTTAACTTATAATACTAATGGTGGTAATACTATTTTACCAGTTTATGAAATATTAAATATACCATTATTACCTATACCAGTTAAAAGTGGTTATGTATTTTTAGGTTGGTATTATGATAATAACACATTCTTACAACCAGTAAATTATGGTGATGTAATGGATGATGATATAACAATATATGCTAAATGGAAAGATAGTTATACAGTAATATTTAATGCTAATGGTGGAACAATACCAGTACCATTGGTAAACGTACAAACTATTACTTCTTTACCTAATTCTATAAGAAGTGGATATGTTTTTGATGGATGGTATTATGATAATAATACATTCTTATTACCAGTTAAGATTGGCGATGTTGTAACTGATGATATTACAATTTATGCTAAATGGTTAACAGCGTATGATATTAGTTTTGAAACTAATGGTGGAAGTGCTATTGCTACAATGTATGATGAAATAACTATACCATCAAATTTACCTATACCAGTTAAAGATGGATTTAGATTTATTGGTTGGTACTATGATAATGAATTTAATACATCAGTAGTAATAGGTGATGTTTTATCACAAGATGTAATATTATACGCTAAATGGGTAAGTGCTGATTTAATATCATTAACTTTATTTAATAATATTACTGAAGATAAAAGAGTTGATAAGACTAATTATCTAATCAATGCTAATGTATTATATGGTACATTAAGAAAAGCAACATCTATTACAAGACCTATTATTGAAATAGAATATAGTGGTGTATTTGAATATAATTATGTATATATTTCAATGTTTAATAGATATTATTTTATTACTGATGTTATTTCTTTAAGAACTAATTATTGGCAAATCAATTTAAAATGTGATGTGTTGATGAGTTTTAAAAATCAAATATTAAATAAAGAAGTAATTGTTGATAGACAAGAATTTAATTACAATGATTATTTAGTAGATGATAAAGTACCAGCACAAACAAATCCTATTATTGAAGTAGAAGAAATTGAAACTGATGATGTTATCAAATCTACTAATCAATATACTGATAATTATATATTAGAATTAGGTGGTAAGAACTATGAGTAGAATGGTAAATGGAATTAGAAGATATGCTAATACTGGTGGAAGTAAATATTACGTTATTCAAAATTATGAAACTATAAGAAATATACAAAGATTTATGTATGATGGAACATTTTTAACTAATCCTAAATTATTATTTAATGATATAGGTGAATATTTGATTTCATGTAAATTATATCCATTTAGTATTAGCCAGTTTATAACTAAAGGAACTGAAAATGTGTTTAGAACATCCGAGGCAATTACATTTGGTGATGATATAGCAATTAAAGATAGTCAAGGTGCTAATATTTATGGTATGAAATTAACAAGAGCATTATGGACTAGAGTTAATGATGTGGCAACATATACTTTTAATGAAAGGTATAATTCATTTTTAGATTATGAGCCTTATACAAAATATCAAATCTATTTACCTTATTCAAGTGAAGGATTTATAGATATTGATTTGAATACTTATATGGGTAAAACATTACATATTGATTTTTCAGTTAATTTTGCTACTGGTGAATGTATGTATGATTTTAGAGTTGATAATAATGTAATTGAAATTCATAATGGTAAATGTGCTGTTGATTTAGCATTTTCACAATCTAATAAAAATGAAATTGCTAGAAACTTATTGCTTACTGGTATTAACACTACTTCAAGAATTATGGGTGTAGGTGCTAATGCTAGTTATAAAACTGGATTAAGGAATACATCTAAAAACATTGGTGAATTTACTGAAATCCAAATGGGACAAGTCGCATTAGGAAGTACTGTTGATGTAATAAATGATTTACATACTAAATTTGCTAAAAATATGGAAAGTAGTGGATTTTTAGATTTTACAAAACCACAATCTATTTACTTAATTAAATCATTTCCTAATGTAGTTTATCCAGCAACATATAATCACGAATATGGTAGACCTTGTGCTAAATCATTATATCTATATGATTGTACTGGATTTACTAAAGTTGCTACTTGTAAGTTAGAAGGATTTACAACAGCAACAAGGGAAGAAGTAAAAGAAATTGAAATTTTATTAAAAGAAGGTGTGATTTTATAATCACATCTTTTTTAAAAATATTTTAACTTTTTTTCATTTTCCTATTGTAATTTAGACCTTTTTATGATAAAATATATATATCTAGTGAAGGAAAGAAGGTAATAATATGACTAGAAATGAATTGATAGATAGTCTTAATATTAAGGCTATTGGAATTGGAATACCTTATCTTGCTGATAAGTTAAAGTGGAAGAATGGTAACATTGATGTTATTTGTTATTGTCAAACTTGCTATAATATGTATAATGCAAAAAGTTATGTTTGTTGTAGTATTGAAGATGGAAATGTAGTTACTAATCGTACTGATTATTATTGTAGTAAATGTGGTAAGAAAGTTAACTGGGATAAAACTAATGATTTCTATAAAGATGTTGAAGGTATTGAAGATGGGTGTTAAAATTAGGATTTATAAATACTGGTATATGATAGAACATATTGATGGAAGTTTTAATCCAGTTTATGTTGTTGCTAGTAATTATAGAGAAAGTAGAACATTTATTGATAGATGGAATAAAGAACAAAAATATCCATCACCAGTTTATAGAAGTAAATATCTTGAAAGAACTGATATAAGAAGAAAAGAAAAGAAAGTTATGTATGATATTTACTTGAAGGAATTGGAAAGGTATGGATATTATGGCAAAGAGTAAATTTAGATATAACATTCAATACTATGTATTAAAAGTTATTGGTGGAAGATATGATGGAATGTATTTAGAACATTTAGATAGAAGTGGTTATAGTCACGTTTTAGATATTGAATATGCTAAACCTTTTAGTAGTTATGAAATTGGTACACAATTAAATAGATATTTAGAAGGTAAAGGATATGTAGATGATGAAGTGCATTTATTACCTATTCACATTAGAAAGATAGATAGTAAATGGAAAAAGGAAAAACCTATTAGTAATAATGAAATAGATGAAATATGTGGGTATGCTGATGAAATTGTTAAAGAAATGGAAAAATAAAGATTTAAAAAGGATAAATGATTATCTTTTGTTAATAAAAAATGATTTGGATTATTCATCATCAAAAGAATGTGGTGAATTGGAAAGTGATTTAATTAAATTAGGATTTACTATTGCTGATTTAATTGATGATTTAAAAGTTACAAGAAATAAAAAATATGGAAAAAAGGAAGGTAAATAAAATGAACGTAACTGGAAAAACTACAATTTATGTTAATGGATTTAAGGGACAAAAGGGTGAAGATAGATTATCTATCAGTGCAAAGGTAACATCTTGTGATGTCAAAGGTAATTGGACAAATGGATTTATGCCAGTACAATTATCAAATGATGTTAAAAGACAATTAGGTATTGAAGATTGCAATAGCAAAACAAGAGAACATTATGATGTTGAACTTGAAAATGCTTGGATTGGTGTTTATGAAATGAAGAATGAAAATAAAGTATTCTATCTATTCATAAATGAATGTAGTATTATTGATCAAGAAAAAGAAAAGAAACAATATAAGAAACAATCTTATAGAAAGTAGGTAAATTATGGATATGTTAAATGGTAAAGATTTCTACAATTTACCATTAGATGATATTAAAGTGTTGGTAAATAAAGTTAGTAATCAAGCAAATCAACAAATTAAAGAATTAGAAGATAGTGGTTATTTTGCTTTATCATCAGCATATAGAAGTTTACAAAGTAGACAAGGGAAGGATAATCCTTCCTTTTCTACTAATCTTGAAGGATTAACAAAACCACAATTATATGGTAGATATGTTAGTGCTGTAAATTTTATGTCTTTAAAAACATCTAATGTTGAAGGAACAAAAGAAACAAATGTAGAAATTTATAAGAATATGGGTTATTCTAAAGAAAAGGCTGAAAAGATAGTTGAAGATATCGCTATGGATGAAGTAAGAAAATTTAAGGATAAACCTATATGGACTGATAAACAATATGATGAATTTAATGATGATTATGGTTTTGATATTAAAGAATTTTGGAAGAATTATCATAGGATGGAACAATTAGGAATGTCAGCAAGTTATGGAAGTTTTTTCGTACAATCTAAATTAAAAACTTATATGGTACAAAAAGGTAATAATGTTAATGCTGATAAGTTTAGGGATTTCCTTGAAGAAGAATACCAGCGTGAAAATGAAGAAGATTATAGAGAAGAACAAGAAGAAAATGAACGCTTGTGGGGTGAAGATATAGAAGATGATTTTTAGTAATGATGGTGATGTGTTATATTATGATAAAGTTAAAGGTTTGGATAATTACATTAAAAGATATGTTTATGGAACTAAAGTAATTAAAAATACAAAACGAATAGAATATTATAATATTTCATCATCATTTGATATTGAAACTACATCCTTTTATGAAGGTGAAGAAAAAAGAGCAATAATGTATGAATGGACTTTTGGTATAAATGGACTTGTAATCATTGGTAGATATTGGGATGAATTTATTGATTTATGCAATAGAATATCAATGATTATGGGACTTAATGAGAAGAAAAAGTTAATCGTGTATATTCATAATCTATCTTTTGAATTTCAATTTATTTGTAAAAGATTTAATTGGTTGAATATTTTTGCTACTGATGATAGAAAACCATTATATGCTTTATGTGATATAGGTATAGAATTTAGATGTAGTTATTTATTGAGTGGATTTTCACTTGCTAAAGTAGGGGAACATCTACAAAAATATAAAATATCTAAATTAAGTGGTGAAGAATTTAACTATAAATTATTAAGGAATAGTAAGACAGTACTATCAGCAAAAGAATATCAATATTGTATAAATGATGTTAGAGTAGTTATGTCTTATATTCAAGAGTTAATAGAACAATATGGAAACATTACTAAATTGCCTTTAACTAAAACTGGATTTGTTAGGGAATTTGTTAAAAAGAAATGTTTCCACAAAGATGTAGTTGGTGAAAGTAATAAACCTAATAATAAAAAACTACGATATAAATACATTAATCTTATGGCTAATCTTACTATGACTGAAAGTACTTATAAATTAGCCAAAAGGTGCTTTATGGGTGGATTTACTCATGCAAGCATATTGAATAGTGGATGTGTATTTGAAAAAGTACATTCTTATGATTTCACATCATCTTATCCTTATGTAATGATATCAAATCAATTTCCTATGAGTGAAGGTGAACTGGTGCAAGTTAATAGTAAGGAAGAATATGAAAAATATTCATTATATTATTTATGTGCTTTTGATTGTGAAATAGTTGGATTAGAAAATAAGGTAATATACGAACATTATATACCTTCATCCAAATGTTTTGAAAAAGAAGATTATATTGTAGATAATGGTAGAATTATTAGTGCTAAAAGAATTAAAATATCATTAACAAATATAGATTTTGATATTGTTAAAAGGTTTTATACTTGGAAATCTATAAGATTTAGTAACTTTTATATATTTAGAAAAGATTATTTACCAAAAGAAATAATACTGGCTGTATTGGATTTATATGAAAGTAAGACTAAACTTAAAGGTGTAGAAGATATGGAAAAGGAATATAATGACAAGAAAGAAATGCTGAATTCGTGTTATGGAATGGCTGTAACTGATATCGCAAAAAATCAATCTATATATTGTGATGATATGTGGCAAGTAAAAGTTGCTGATTTAGAAACTTTACTTGAAAGATATAATAAATCCAAAAGTAGATTTTTATATTATTGGTGGGGAATATTCATACCAGCATATGCAAGAAGAAATCTATTTTATGGAATAAATGAATTAAAGGAAGATTTTATATATGCTGATACTGATAGTCTTAAATTTACTAATCTTGAAAATCATAAACACTTTTTTGATAATTACAATAAACAAGTTGAAACAAGACTTAAAGAAATAATGGATAAACTTGGTATTGATTTTAATAAGTGTAAACCTAAAACTATTCAAGGTAAAGAAAAGTTGATTGGTGTATTTGATTATGAAGGTATGTATGATTTATTTAAAACACTTGGCGCTAAAAGATATATGTATGTTAAGGATAATAAATTATCTATAACAATTAGTGGTGTTAATAAGAAAAATGCTGTACCTTATTTAATTGATACATATAAAACATTTGATAATATATTTAATGCTTTTAATGATGGATTAGTTATACCTAAAAATGCTACTGGTAAACAAATCCATACATATATTGACTATGAAATAAAAGGAACATTAGTTGATTATCAAGGAAATAGTTGTGAATATGATGAACTTACAAGTACTCATTTGGAAGAAACTGAATATTCATTATCTATTAGTGAAGATTATAAAAGGCTATTGTTTGGAATTAAAGAGGTAAAGATGTGATGAGAAAAATAATAAAATCAATTAGAAAAACAAAAAGATTTATTAAAAAATATAATATTAAAATAGAATTTGATTTATGTAATAATGTCTTATGGTTTGCATTACAACCATCAAATAAAATCAATAGAATGGAACTAATGGAAAAGTTAGAACAAATATGGGGATGGTTGGAAGAAAATGAGTAAAAAATATTATAGTTTAGATAACATACTAAAATGTAATGCACATTATAATCTTATCATTGGTGAAAGAAGTAATGGTAAAACTTATAGTGTTGAAGAGTATGGTATAAAAGATTATGCTGAAAATAAAAATCAAATGGCTATCATAAGAAGATGGAAGGATGATTTTACTGGAAAGCGTGGGGAACAAATGTTTTCAGCGCTGGTTAATAATGGACTTGTAGAGAAATATACTAATGGATTATGGAATAATATTTCATATAGAAGTAGTAGATGGTATTTCAGTAGATTTGATGAAAAACTGGATAGAATGGTATTAGATAGTGAGCCTTTTTGTTTTGCATTTGCATTATCAAGTGGGGAACACGATAAATCTATATCATTTCCTAAAGTTAAAACAATTCTATTTGATGAATTCTTAACAAGAAATGGTGAATTACCCTAATGAATTTGTTGAATTTATGAATGTAATAAGTACTATCGTTCGTGGAAGGAATGATGTAAAGATATTTATGTGTGGAAACACAGTAAATCCATATTCATCATACTTTACTGAAATGGGTATTAAGAAGATTAAACAAATGAAGAAGGGTACTATTGATGTTTACACTTATGGAAATAGTGATTTAAGAGTTGCTGTTGAATATAGTGATAATCCATCAAAAAAGAAAGATAGTGATTTATATTTTGCATTTGATAATCCAAAACTTCAAATGATAACTGGTGGTGTTTGGGAATTAGGTATATTTCCACATTTACCTATGAAATATGTACCTAAAGATATTATATTTACATATTTTATAATTTATGAAAATGAAATATACCAATGTGAAATTATAGAAAAAGATATTCTAACATTCACATATATTCATAGAAAAACTACTCCATTAAAAGATGAAGATAATGATTTGATTTATTCACAAGAATTCAATTCAAAACCTAACTTTAGAAGAAAGATAACACAATCATTTAGTGATTTTGAAACAAAAATACTTAATTTCTTTAGGCAAGATAAAGTATTCTATCAAGACAATGAAGTAGGTAATGCAATAATGAATTATATAATGTGGTGCAAAAGTGATAGTATAACTAATAGGTGATAAAATGAAAAAAGATAAATATTATAAAATTGATAAAAGAAAATTAAAACAAAATCCAGTTGTAATAAACTATAGTGTTTATTATAAAGATGAAATAGTTAGATTTTATAGAATAGATGTAAATATGAAATTAGATAAAGTTATAGATTTCCTAATAATGAATAATTTTGCATTTGCATATAGAATTCATCCAAATAAATTTATAACTACATCAACATATTATATAAATGTAGTAGAAGTATTAGAATATATAGAACATATGGATGAGTTATTTATAATTAAAAATTATTTAGAAAATAAAAAGATTAAATTTACTTGTAAAAAGGGTAAAATAAATATTGAGAATAAAAATAAATTATATAATTATTGTTTTAGATAATTATTATTAAAAACAAAAGGGGGTGTAAAAATTTGGAAGGTATTTCAATTTTACATCCTTTTTGATTTTGAAAAATGAAAAGTTTGAAATTTGAATTTGGGTAAAATGCTGTGCTACAGTGCAAAAAATGAAAAAATCTACTTAAAGTAGAATTTTGGGTAAACTACGAGTAGAGAAAAAAGTGCTTGCAAGTAGAGAAATTATATACTATAATATAATCAAGAAAAGCAAGAGAAATACGCTTTTCAAAAAGTGGCTGGATGAAGAAAAGCCTAAAGCATAGAAGGAAGAAAAAACATGATGACAAATTTAACAATTAACATTAAAGAAGAAGGACTTAACAAATTTGATTTCATTAAGAAAATTGAAGATGTTATGGAAAAATGGAATGAAGGTGATATTTCAGCAAGAATTATTACTACTGATGAATATGAAAGTAAAAAGTACATTTCTTTTAACTTTAGAATTAAAGAATATGAAGAATATTATTATTATAATTTCTATTATATTTCAAATGATGAACAATATGATGGTTTATATGATTATTCAGCAAATATCAGTAAAAAAGAAATAGTAAAATTGTATAACTATTTGGCTCGTGATATAGATGTGATAATAAAGATATATAAAGAAATAAATGAATAATAAATGGATTAGAAAGGAAAATAGAGGTGCTAAAAATGAAAAAATATTACGAATTAGGTTATGAAGGCGAATTACTTGAATTAAAAGATGATGAACTTGATTATGAACTACATTGTGCTGTTGAAGATGGAATTGATGAAAATAGTTATGATGAAATGCTTGATGATTGTTATGATGTAATCAAAATAGGTGATTTAACATTTACAGCATCACAAGTATTATATAATTGTGATAAAACAGCCTATGATATAGGATATGATGAATATATTGACAGCATAGTTGAAGATTATAAATATGAATTAGATAGTAATGAATATTTGAAAATAGGTAGTTATGAATTCTATTATAAAGATGAAAATGATGAAGATGATAAAATAATAACTAATGAAAATGAATGGTATGATGTGGTAGATAAAAATGAAAATAAGTAAAATTTTACTAATATTACTGTTGTGGTGTATTATAATATGTTGTATAAGATGGTGTTTATAACATCATCTTTTTTTATAATTTAAGTCAGCAAAAAAATATCCCATAGGTAGTATTTG
>AUXO017187019.1_pt1 | contig 13525 bp, 10 predicted proteins | sample 768731 | NCBI WGS metagenome assembly AUXO01 (sample SAMN02715735, study PRJNA202380) | gut metagenome | biome: sheep rumen | host: Ovis aries | place: New Zealand: Palmerston North
TATAATAAGTTTTCTTATATTTTTATATTAAATTGGGTTTTGTATTTTAATATAGGAATTTATATATCTAAGTTTAAATATGAAAATAGATTAACTAAAATAGCAGTAAAATATAATTTATGTTTATTCATTATTCTATTATTTGACTTAGCAATACATATATTAATCAATTATCCATTAGGTTATTGGAGTTATGATGGTTTTGTAATTATAATAATTAATTATATTTTTCTTCTCGGTTGTGTTAATAAATATCCTTTTGATAAATTTAAGACAATGTTATATATTGGTAAAAATTCATTATCTGTATATCTTATTCATATGCCTATAGCAGGCGTTGTCGTTAGATTATCAAATTATTTTGATAACGTCTTTTTATTGGTTTTGAGACCTTTTATAACATTAATTATTACTTTCTTAGTGATATTTATTTATGATATAATTACAAAGAGATTGAAAGTACAAGTATTAAGATGCATAATTGGTTTAAAATAGAGAGGTGATTAGTATGGATAAAGTTTCAATTATTATTCCTACATATAAAAGAAGTGAATTCTTAAGTAGGGCTATAGAAAGTTGTTTAAATCAAACTTATAAGAATATTGAGGTTATTATTGTTGATGATAATGAACCTAATAGTGAGTATGCTAAGGAAACAAAAGAGTTAGTATCAAAATATAAAAATGTAGTGTATTTCAAGAATCCTAAAAATGTTGGGCCATGTGAATCTCGTAATAATGGAATAAAGCAAGCTTCTGGAAAGTTTGTTGCTTTTCTTGATGATGATGATGTTTTTTTGCCTACAAAGATTGAAAAACAAATTGAATTATACAAAAAAGTTAATGATAAAAAATGCTGTATGATTTATTGTTATGGGAATTTATATCAGTCAAACGGGAAAATTAAAATTGAAAAACGTGATTGTGAAGGAAATGCATTATATGAGCATATAATGCATCATATTGCAGTGACTTCATGTTGGTTTTGCCCAAGAGATATACTGTTAAAAACTGGTTGTTTTATTAATGAATCTGGTGTTGAAGAAGGTTTGAAATTGTTGTTATTACTTGATGAAGGTTATACAGTATATAGAGTTCCTGAGATATTAATAGAAAGATACGAACATTCAGTCACAGATTCAAGCGGTGTAACAAGCTTTAATGATAAGTATATTAAGAATTGTGAAAAATATGCTGATAGATGTATAAAAATATCTAAAAAGTTGTATGATGATAAGAAGATTTCTTATAGACAATATAAAAAAGCTTGTGAAATAAAGTATTACTGGTTATATAATATTAATTATGTTATGAAAAACAAGAAAGGAAAAAAAGAATACTTACGTAAATTGTTGGGTTTGAAGTTATTTGATTTTATTACTTTTAAAGCTATTGGTAAGTATTTTATTAATAATTAGCCATGAAAATATTGTATGTTGGTTCTATTGTGCCTGAGGATTTATCTCTTCAAATTAAAGATAATTCATTAGCTGGAAATAGATTTCAAACAAATTTTATAAATAAACTAAGAAAGAAGGCAACAGTTGATATTGTCTCTTTTGTTGCTGTATATATAGATTCTCATATACAAAAAGAATTAGATATAGTAAATGACAGTTCTAATGATAAGTACTTTTATAAAGGGAATCACTGGATATTAAATATAATTAAATTTAGAAATTATATTAAAAAGGTTATCAAGGATTATGATGCGGTTATTACATATAATGTTCAATATCCTTGGTTTAATCTTCCAAGATTCAGTAAAAAAACTAAGAGTTTATTATTTTTGGCTGATTTTAGCGATGTTGATTCATATAGTAGTTTATTAATGAAATTATATGCACAAATATCAAAAAAAGATTTCAAAAAGTATTCTATTGTTGTTGGGCTATCTGAGAATACTAAGAATTATTTAACAAACAAACAAAAGTTTATATATATACCAGGAGGTATTGATCTTACTAAATATAATAATACATTTCCAACAAAAATTAATAAAAAAATTAAGATTATGTACTCTGGATTATTAAGTAAAGTAACGGGAATTGATATGTTAATAGATGCTGTAAATAATATTAATATGTCTAACGTTGAATTAATAATTACTGGTAGAGGGGATATGCAGGAGTATGTTTCAAAGAAATCAGATGGTAAAAGAATAAAATATTTAGGAAGTTTGGAATATGAAGATTATTTAAAAGTATTAAATAGTGCTAATATTTTGATCAATCCAAGAAATATGAATTTGCCAGAAAATGCTAACAATTTTCCATCTAAAGTATTAGATTATTTAGCTGTCGGCAAAATGGTTGTTAGTACCAAATTTTCAGGATATAATAATTTTAAAAACAATTTTTATTTCTGTGATTCTAATGTTGACTCAATGCAAAAAACAATTATCAAAGTAATGAATGAATATGAGTCTAATTATATCAATGTATATAATAGAAATACAAAAAAAGCAGTAGATTATTCATGGGATGTGCAAATAGAAAAAATATATAGATTATTAAAGAAATAGTGGGTGATACTTTATGAAAATTGTTCAAATAAACACTGTTTGTTATGGTTCAACAGGTAAAATAATGAAAAGTATTGCCATTGATTATCAAAAAAAAGGTTATGAATGTCTATGTATATATGGTAGAGGCAAAGGGTATAACGATATCAATTGTGTAAAAGTTGGCGGTGTTATTTCTTTTTTGTTTCATGTTTTTATTTCATTGTTTTTTGGTAAAAATGGACATGGTTCCTATTTTAAAACTAAAAGAATTATTAATATTTTAAAGAAAGAAAAGCCTAATATAATTCATCTACACAATATTCATGGATACTATTTGAATTATCCTTTATTATTCAATTATTTAAAAGACTATAAAGGCGAAATAAAATGGACATTTCATGATTGTTGGCCAGTAACAGGTCATTGCGCTCATTTTACTATTGCAAAGTGTTATAAGTGGAAAAAATGTTGTAATAATTGTCCTAATAAAAGGAAGTATCCGTATAGTTTTATAATTGATTCTTCAAAAAAAGAATATTTATTAAAAAAGAAGTGTTTTACTTCTGTTAAAAAAATGACTATAATTGTTCCGTCGAATTGGTTAAAGAGAATAGTTGAGCAATCTTATTTTTCACATTACAATATAGTTGTTAAATATAATAATATAGATAGAAATGTCTTTAAATATATATATGATCCTGATGTTTTAACAAAATATGATATTCCGCATAACAAAAAGATTATTCTTGGGGTAGCAAATGTCTGGACCAAAGAAAAAGGAATAAATGTTTTTTTAAATCTAGCTAATCAAATTACAGATGATTATTGCATTGTCTTAGTTGGTTTAAATAATAAACAAATTGCTAAGTATAAAAAACATGGAATAATAGGAATTAAAAGGACAAATAATCAAGAAGAATTAGCTAAAATATATTCTATAGCTAATGTTTATGTTAATCCTTCTATAGAGGAAACTTTTTCAATGACTACTTATGAAGCATTGGCTTGTAAAACACCAGTAATTGTATATGAAAATACCCCTATGGAAGAATACACTCCAAAAAATTTTGTAATATCTGAAAACAAAGAGATTACATTAGAATTAATAAATGACATAATTAAGAGTAAGGACTTGGTAGAATAATATGAAAATATCAATTATTACTGTTTGTTTCAATTCTGGAAAAACTATTAAAGATACATTTAATTCGGTATTAGAACAAACATATACTAATTTTGAATATATTGTTATTGATGGTAAATCTAGTGATAACACATTGCAAATTATTGAAGATTATAAGAATAAATTTAAAAATAGAGGGATTGAATTTAAGTATATTTCTGAAAAAGACAAAGGAATATATGATGCCATGAATAAAGGTATAAAAATGTCTTCTGGTGACATTATTGGAATCATTAATTCTGATGATATATTAGCTAATTGTAATGTTTTCAAGCATATTGTTGATAGTTTTAACGAAGATATAGATGCAATATATGGCGACGTTGTATATATGGATGATAAATTCAAAAAACTAATGAGGGTATTTATAAGTGGGAAAGCAAGAAAACACTTTGCATGGCATCCAACTCATCCTACTTTATATGTTAGGAAAAAAATATATGATAAATATGGCGTTTATAACATAAAGTATAGAATTGCAGCTGATCTTGATTTTATGCTTCGAATTACGAATATGAATATAAAATACAATTATATAAAAGAATATTTGGTAATAATGAGAACGGGGGGAAAATCTACTAACGGTTTACGCGGTTATACTGATAATATGAAAGAAGCGGCATTAGTAACAAAAAACAATGGATATAAAATGCTATATTGGCCTATTACATTGATTAGGGTTTTTAAAACAATTAACCAATATATTAAGGCTAAATTGTTTTATAAAACTATTATGAAAAAACTAAATGTTAGTGGAGATGAAACATGAAGGATAAAAAAATAGAATTATTTGTACCTGGCAGATTGTGTATTATGGGTGAACATTCTGATTGGGCTGGAAAATATAGAACAGTAAATAATAAAATTAACAAGGGATATGCAATTGTAACTGGGATTGAGGAAGGAATATATGCAACTGCAATCGTGGCAAATAAATTTATAGTTAATAATAAAATAACTAAAAAAACATTTGAATGTGAAATGGACTACGATAAATTGAAAAAAATAGCTGAAGATGGCAAATATTGGAGCTATGTCGCTGGTGTAGCTGCATGTGTTAAAGAACAATTTAATATCGGAGGTATTGAAATAACTATTAATAAGGTTACAATACCAGAGAAGAAGGGGTTATCGTCATCAGCCGCAATATGCGTTTTAGTTGCTAGAGCTTTTAATCAATTATATAATCTTCATTTAAATGTTGTTGGTGAAATGAACTTAGCTTATTTAGGAGAAATATCAACTCCATCTAGATGTGGCAAATTAGATCAAGCATGCGCTTTTGGTAAACGACCTGTATTAATGACGTTCGATGGAGATAGAATAGAAGTTAGAAGTATTAAAGTTAAGAAACCGTTATATTTTGTATTTGCTGATTTAATGTCAAAAAAAAATACTATAAAAATTTTGGGTGATTTAAATAGAAGCTACCCATGGCCTGAAAGTGAACTTGATAATAACGTCCAAGATGCTCTAGGAATTGATAACGATAACATAGTACACGAATGTATTAAATACATAGAGGAGGGCAATGTTGAATTAGTAGGTAAGATGATGGTGAAAGCACAAGAGAACTTTGATAAAAAAGTTGCACCTGCATGCCCTCAAGAATTAACTTCACCTGTTTTACACAAAGTTTTAAATGACGAATATATAAAATCATTATCATATGGAAGAAAGGGTGTAGGATCACAAGGAGACGGGACTGTTCAAGTTCTAGCAAAAGATTATGAATCTCAACAATTAATTAAAAAGTATTTAAAAAAGACTTTAAAGATGGATGCTTATGAATTAACTATAGAGCAAACAAAACCTGTTAGAAAAGCAATTATTCCTGTTGCTGGTAACGGGACAAGAATGTTTCCTATTACTAAATGTATAAAGAAAGCTTTCTTGCCAATTGTTGATAGTGATGGAATAGTTAAACCTGTTATTTTAATTTTAATTGAAGAAATAATTGAAGCAGGTATTGAAGAAGTTTGTTTAATAATTGATGAAAATGATCAAAAAGATTATGATAGATTATTTAAAGAAGAACTATCTGATGATATTACTTCTAAATTATCACCAGAGTTATTAGAATATGAATCTAAAATTCAAAGATTAGGTAAACGAGTTAAATATGTATATCAAAAAGAAAAATTAGGACTTGGTCATGCAGTTTATTTATGTGATAAATTTGCAAATGGGGAACCTGTATTATTGGTATTAGGAGATCAACTATATAAATCATATAATAACAAAACATGTACTGAACAATTTTTGGAATCATTTAGTGAAACTAATCAATTATCTGTTTCTGTATGTGAGGTACCTGAAAAAGATGTATCAAGATATGGTATTTTATGTGGAACTATAGAAAAAGGTAATAATTATTTCCAAGTTGATAAAATGGTTGAAAAACCAGATGTTAGTGTAGCAATAGAAAAGTATTTTACTAAACAAACAAACAAAAAAAAGTATTATGCAGTATTTGGAGAATATATTCTTACGGATGATGTTTTTAAATTACTAAAAAGAAACGTAAAAAATAATAAACGAGAAAACGGTGAATTTCAAATCACTAGTGTATTAGATGAAGTAAGAAGTAAAACAGGAATGGTAGCATTTATTCCAAATGGTGAAATGCTAGATGTAGGTAATGTATTATCTTATAAGAATGCTTTTATAGAGAAATCGAAATAAAACGATGGTTTCCATCGTTTTATTTATATTTATATGCTATAATGTTAAAGTGAGGAGTGATAAAGGTGAACAAAGTAAATATATATAACAAATCTTACCCCAAAATAAAGTCTGCAGCAAAGAAAGTATCGGTAATTATACCAAACTATAATTATCAAGATTATATAATTGAAAGAATAGATTCTGTATTAAACCAAACGTATCCTATATATGAGTTAATAATTTTGGACGATAAATCAACAGATAACAGTGTTAAAGTAATTGAAGATAAAATAGCAACTATTAAAGATGTTAATGTCAAATTTATAAAGAATGATAAGAATAGTGGTTCTGTTTTTAAACAATGGCAAAAAGGTATACATGAAGCGAAAGGAGATTACTTTTGGATTGCTGAGGCAGATGACAGTAGTGATCCAAGATTCCTTGAAAGTTTGATGGTAGGTTTTGATGATGAAAATGTAGTATTAGCTTATTCTGATTCAACTAGAATTGATGAGAATAATAATATAATAACAAAAAATGCTTTGGATGCAACTAATGTATTTGGAATTGATAAATGGCATCATTCAAATATAAATGATGGAATTGATGAGATTAAAAAGTATTTAGTAGTTACAAATACAATTATCAATGTTTCATCAGTAGTATGGAAAATGAATAATTATGATAGCATTCTTGATGAAGCTGCAAAATTTACGGTTGCTGGTGACTGGTATACATATTATAGAGTATTAGAAAATGGAAGCATTTATTATTCAAATAAAACATATAATTACTTTAGAAAGCATAGCAAGTCTGTTAGTACTGTTGTAAATCGTAATAAAGAATATTTAGAAGTATGTAGAATTCAAGATGAAATATGCGATAAATATGATATAGATATTAAAACATATAAACTATTAAGAATTAGGAAAGATTGTATGGAAGGCGATATAACAGATAGATCAATTTTAAGGAAGAAGATTGCATGGGTAGTTCCATATCCTGGAAAAGGATCTGGTGGCCATAGAACAATCTTCCAAAATGTTAATGCACTAGTTAAGGCTGGATACGAATGTGATGTTTATGTTCCAGAAAATTATTTATCTACAAGTGAAACACTAGCTAAAGATATAAATGATTTTTATGGTTTTTGTGCAGCTAACTGTTATGTAGGTGTTGTGCCAAGAGAACAATATGATTTAGTATTTGCTACTGGATGGCAAACTATAGATGAAGTTAAGAACTTTGACTGCCCTAAAAAAGCATATTTTATTCAAGATTATGAACCATTATTTATGCCAATGGGTGATTCATATATTAAGACTGAAAGATCATATGCATTAGGCTTTACTCCTATAACTATCGGTAAATGGTTATCTCATAAGATGATTAATGAATATGGATTAAAATCTCAATATTTTGATTTTTGTGCTGATTTAAATGTGTATCATCCATTAGAAAATGTTAAAAAGGAAAATGCAATATGCTACATATATCAACCTGAAAAGCCAAGAAGATGTGATGTTTTAGGTATCAGTGCATTACAAATAGTTAAAACTTTAAGGCCTGATATAAATATCTATCTATATGGTAATTCCATAGATAAAAAGGTTGATTTTGAAGTAACAAAACTAGGTATTATTCCAATTGAGACTTGTAATGAATTATATAATAAATGTAAGATTGGTATGTGTATTAGTTCTTCTAATCCATCTCGTATTCCATTTGAGATGATGGCTACTGGACTTCCTGTAGTTGAATTATATATGGATAACAATTTATATGATTTCCCTAATGACGGTGTAAAACTTGCTGAACCAACACCAGAAGCAATTGCATCATTATTACTAAAACTAATAGATGATGATAAAGAATTGAAGAAGATGTCTAAAGCTGGTTTAGATTACATGAAGGATTATCCACTTGAAAAGGGATTTGAACAATTTATTGAAGCTGTTAATAATCTATTTGACGATAATAGCAAAATAGAAAAGATTAAGATTGAACAATCATATAAACAACCTATGTATACTGCAGATAGTGAAGTTTCAGAAAAAGCTAAAGAAATTTTACCATCTCCAAATTTCGTGGCATTCGGTGGTCCTAGAAGAAGATTATTGAGAAGAATTAAGAGAACATTAAAAGATAAGACAAAAGGTATATTCTATAAAATAGCCAATCTTATCGAAAAATTATAATTAATAAACTACTTTGTATTTTAATAGAATACATAAGTAGTTTTTTATTTTATAAAAGTTAAAACTATCTATTAATATATGACAAAAATAATAGATTATTTATGCATAAATATGATAAAATATAAATAGTATGCAGATTTAGGATGTGACTTAAATGGATAAAAAAGATATTGCTATAAAAGTAACAAATATGACTAAGAGTTTTAAATTGTATTCTGATAAAACTTATACTATGAAAGAAAGATTAGTAAGAGGTTGGAAAAAGAATAACAATGAAGTTCACACTGTACTTAAAAACATTAATCTTGAAATTAAAAAAGGTGAAACTGTAGCATTAATAGGTGTTAATGGATCTGGTAAATCCACATTATTAAAATTAATGACTAAGATTATTTTCCCTAATAAAGGTAAAGTTGTAACTCATGGTAAGTTAACTTCATTACTTGAGTTAGGTGCAGGATTTCATCCTGATTTTACAGGAAGAGAAAATATTTATTTTAATGCTGCCATATTTGGTTTAACTAGAAAAGAAATTGACGAAAGACTAGATACAATCATAGAGTTTAGTGAGTTAGGAGAATTCATTGATTCTCCAATTAGAACTTACTCATCTGGTATGTACATGCGTTTAGCATTTGCTGTAGCAATCAATGTTGATGCAGACATTTTACTTATAGATGAAATACTAGCTGTTGGTGACCAACACTTCCAAGATAAGTGTTTTGCTAAGTTAGAAGAATTAGCTAAATCTGATATGACAATTGTAATAGTTTCTCATTCGTTAGAATCTATCAAGAAATTATGCAATAGAGGTATATGGATTCATGAAGGTGAAGTGCGCATGGACGGCAAATGTAATAAAGTAGTTGAAGAATATATTAAGGAGTGTGCTTAATATGAATGTTTTTAAAGAATTATATCACTATAGAGAGTTTTTAAAGACTAATGTAAAAAAAGATATAAGAGGGAAATATAAAGCATCATTCTTAGGTGTATTATGGAGTTTTATTAATCCATTACTTCAAGTTGTAGTCTATGCAATAGTTTTTCCATATTTAATGAGAGGATCTGCAATACCTAATTATTTATTATTTATTATATGCGGTATTATTCCTTGGACTTGGTTGACTAATTCTATATTGATTGGAACTACAAGTATAACTGGTAATGGTAATTTAATAAAAAAAGTATATTTCCCTAGAGAAATACTTCCAATATCAGCCGTAACATCTGGCGCAGTTAATTTTTTAATTAGTTGTGTAATCATTCTATTATTTGCTATTTTTACAGGTAGTGGAATTACATGGCATATTGTATTCTTACCATTCATAATGGTTGTTCAATATATATTTAGTTTATCTTTAATATTATTGACAAGTGCTATAAATGTGTATGTAAAAGATGTTGAATATATTATGAATTTTATAATTAACTTATTATTCTATGCAACACCAATTCTATATCCTGCATCAATGTTTGCAGGAAGCAATATAATGTGGATATTTAGACTTAATCCATTTGCGCATATAATAGATGCATATAAGAATATTTTCTATGTACATACAGTTCCTGGAATAAAGAGTTTATTAATCTTGTTATTAGTAGGTATTGTTTTGTTGATAATAAGTTATATGATATTTAAAAAATTAGAGAAAAGATTTGCTGAAGAAGTATAAAAAGAAGTGATTTTATGAAATTATCTGCTGTAGTGGTTTTTTATAGACCAAATGATGAAAATTTAAATAATATATACAATTATATTGATTCTGTAGATAAATTATATATTGTAGATAATACAGAAGATGATTTAATAAGAGTTAATAATACTGATAAAATAGAGTATATTAATCTAAAAGAAAATAAGGGAATAGCTTATGCATTAAATGAAGGAGCTAAAAAAGCCATTGATGATGGTTATCATTATTTATTGACTATGGATCAAGATAGTAAGATTACTAGTGAAATAGTTGATAGGATGAAAGATTATTTAGAAAAGCATAAAGATAAAGATATAGGACTTATATCTCCTTATCAAGATATTGATTCAAAGGATGATGATATAACGGAAGATGTAGAAGATATGGTTGAAGTAATGACTTCAGGCAATATCATCAATCTTGATGCTTATCAAGATATTGGAGGATTTAAAGATTGGTTATTTATTGACTGTGTAGATACAGATTATTGTATGAACCTACATAGACATGGATATAAAGTATTAAGATTAAATAATATAGTTATGAAACATGAATTGGGTAATTTAAAAGTTCATAAATTATTTGGTAAGGAATATCCATGTTATAATCATAATCCAATAAGAAGATATTACATAGTTAGAAATAATTTATACATCAATCAAATGTATAAAGACTTGTTTCCTGATTATTGTGCTTGGTTATTAAGAGTACAAAAAGGACAAGTTAAAAGAATAATTGTATTTGAAAAGAATAAGATAAAAAAACTAAGAATGATGTATAAAGGTTATAGAGATTTTAAAAAGGGAGTTAAAGGAAAATTAGTATAGGAAGTGTTGATATGAAAAAATCAAAAAATGTATTATTAGTAAGCATTGTACTAGTTGCACTTATGATGGTTTTAAGTTATATATTTAAACCAGTGATTTTTGGTGAATACAATGATATACAGCATGAAACTATAGGTTATATTGATAAAGACACAATAATAACACAAAAGTTTAAAAGTCAATTTGAAATTTTAGATACTGTATCTGTTCAATTTGCTAACTATAATAAGGAAGTAACTAAAGGAACGCTTAAAACTGAAATATATGATTCCAATAATACATTAATATATTTGAATAAAATTGAATTAAAAGAACTTGCTGACAATAGTGAAATAAGATTTTTCTTTGATCCCCAATATGATGCTAAAGATAAAGAATATACCATCAAGTTTTATATAAATAATTTAAATAAGAACGAGAGTTTCACTTTCTATTCTGGAACTTCAGATAATGTGTTTAAATCTGAAAAGAAGATTAGCGCAGAGGGTGTTATATCGATACATCAATATGGGCAAAGAAAGAGTTATTTCCATACATTCTTATTATTGATAGTATTGTTAATATTAACTTTTGTATATTTCATTATTGAATACAAAAACAAAAAAATAAAGCTTAATCGTTTCAACAATTTATTAATTCTTATAGCATCTTTTATAAATGCTGGTTTATTATTACTTATAGAAACATCTTTATTCTATAATAATAAATTGCCATTCTTATATTTGATTCTATTTGTAGTTTTGTCTACTGTATTATTAAGAAATATTGTTATAAGTTGTTATTCTAAAAGGATTGAATTGCTATTTTTATCATTAGCTATTCCTATTGGGGCAATGTATCTATTATACATGATTCCTGGAGAAGTTCCTGATGAATTATTCCATTTAAATCAAGTACTTAAAATATTCGACGGTAATTTGTTTTTTAATAAAGTCAATAATTATCAAATTAATACTCGTGTAAATTCATATATAAAATTATTCAATGCATTATTAAACAAAACTACAATAAGCTTTACCAATATTGGTTTTACCTCTGGGTATATATCATTTTTGTATTTACCATGTGCAATCGGAATGTTCTTTGCAAAAATAATAAATCTAAACATAATGTGGCAACTATATGCTGCTTCATTTGGTAGTTTCGTTGTATATTTGATTGTTGGATATTATATTATTAAGAATATTCCTTTTGGAAAGTATATCACTTTAGTATATTTATTAAATCCAATGTTATTACAACAAGCAACATCAATTTCATGTGACGCTATGATAAATATTATGTGTATTTTCTTTATTTCGTATGTATTAAAATTGAAGTATCAAAAAGAAGATATTACATACAAGGATGGAATACTATTATCAATTTCAGCGTTTTATGTATTGATAAGTAAACAAGCTTATTTCCCAATATTATTTATATTACCATTGCTGCGTAATAAACTAAAATCATCTAATAAGAAAAGTTTAGCTTTACCATTAGGTATTACCGCAGTAGTATTCGTAATAGTTTTTGCAGTTTTTCGTGCGAGCTCAATTCCTGGCACTGATGGTATTGGCAATATTATTGATGGAGTTTTAGTTCCTCAAAGTAATATTTCTGAATTAAAGTATGTTTTATCTACTCCATTGAATTTGATATATATATTCTTTAACACACTATATTATAATTTAGACTTTTATATTATGTCTTTTGCAGGAAGTAGTTTGGGAGCTTTAAATATTTCAATTCCATTCTACATAACAATTATTTATTTAATAATATTATTTATTAGTTGTTTTGTATATGATAGTGAACATGAAATGAAAATAATTGATAGGATTGTATTTATAATTGCATTTGTTATTACTTTCGGAATTATTTTGGCAGGTTTATATCTAGGTGATGGAACAAGAAGGGATTTCTTGGTATTAGGTGTTCAAGGAAGGTATTTTATTCCATGTTTAATTCTTATTCTATTATGCTTGTATAGACCTAAAGTGTCATTAAAAATAAAGAATTATTCATTTACCTTAGCTATTACATTAGTATTTGTAAATATAGTTTCACTTTTATATATAATGAGTCATTTTTTAAGATAAAAAAAGATATAGCAATATATCTTTTTTTGTTTTATAATAAATCACTAATAAGTGGAGGTTTTGGTCTTATGAAGGGAATAGTATTAGCTGGTGGTTCAGGAACCAGACTTTACCCAATTACAGAAGGTATTAGTAAGCAATTAATACCAATATATGATAAACCAATGATATATTATCCATTATCTGTATTAATGCAAGCGGGTATCAGAGATATATTATTAATAACTACTAGAGAAGATGAAGAATCATTTATAAGATTATTTGGAGATGGATCTAAATTTGGTATTAATATATCTTATGCTATACAACCATCACCAGATGGATTAGCTCAAGCATTTACTTTGGGTGCTGACTTTATTGGTAATGA
>AUXO017794009.1_pt1 | contig 13525 bp, 1 predicted proteins | sample 768731 | NCBI WGS metagenome assembly AUXO01 (sample SAMN02715735, study PRJNA202380) | gut metagenome | biome: sheep rumen | host: Ovis aries | place: New Zealand: Palmerston North
GCAGAAGGTTACATTTTGACTTCAATAACAATTACACCAAATAATGTTACTTGTCAGTTTAGAAAGAGATCTGGAGGACATGTTTCTAAAGTAATAAAAGCTGAAGACATTGAGACCCTGCTGGAAGGAATTACACATGATAAAATCAATTCATCATCTGTTTCTAATTCTAGAATCTTAGCTACATTTAATGGTGTGGAATTTATTGGTTCTGAAATTGCACCTAAAATAAAAGTTGGGGATATTACAGAAGACATTAGACGTGCCGAATTAAATGTTGATAATAACGAATACACATTATATCTATATTCTAACAAATTAGGTGAAACTAAAGTTGTATTGGATGGTGATTATGATGGTATCGCTCCCTTTATTGATTCATTAGTAGCAAATTATAATAAATTTGGAAATTATATTGGAACTACAGAAGATGAATATTCAATATATTATAAATCTGGAGTAACTGTTACAATAAGAACTGAAGAAGCAGATGATACGTATTTCATTAAGGGTGTAACCGATAAATCATTATTACTAATGTCAGATTTAGGACTTGTTACTGAAATTCCATTTACTTCAATGGTCAATCCTAATCAAATTGCAGGTTTGTTTAATAAAGCAATTCTTTCTAAAGGAACAGGAGATCCTCGTTTAGTAAAAGCAAATGGATTTATTCAAGTAGTTGGAGGCACATTTAATATATCAAATGCAATTCTTTCTGAAATAAGTGATTATCCTGAAACAACTGGTAATTCAGAATTGAATTTAATTGATTTAAATTTAAATAAGATTACAATTAATGGAACTCAATATAATCTGAATCCAAATATAACGGAAAAAACAATCGATGCTTGGTTTGAGAATCTCTATTCTAAAGGTGATTTAAATTTAGCATTAAAAACTAAAATCAAGAATGCGTTTAAAGACATTGTTGATAGACTTCCTGGATTTGATATCTTTGTAGAAACTGTTTCTGTGAACAATTTGGAAGCTACAATTAATGCTTATTTAAATGATCATATACTTGCTTTAGATGGTTTTTATAAAGTTTCTATTACAGCAAACAAGTCTGTATTTTTAACAAAGGACACTAGTGCTAATGCAGCAGTAAAATTAGCAATTTTAAAAGCAAATGGAGGTATTAATATTAATGATATTCCTGAAACAGTTGTTGATTCAAAAAATATTTGGAAATCTCCAGAATTTTCAGTAACTTTGTTAAATAATACTACCGTTAATGGAACGGTTGTAAAAATAGACAATGATTGAAAAGTTACTTTTACGACAGATAGTGCTTTATCACTTGATTATTTGTTTAACAAATTGGAACAATTGAAACTAAATCCAGAAGTATCTAATCAGGATATTGAATATTTCCAATACATGTTAAATCAAATGAAAAATAAAACAGCTCCTGTTGCAGCATATACTATATATAGCATTCAATTATTAGGTAGAGTGAAAGCAAATCCTGAATCAGAAGTAGCAAGATTTTATAGAGAATTAACTAATTATAATGAAAAATGTAACATTTAAGTATGGCGGGTTGTGGTACTAATAAATGAAGTCCTGAATGGATAGATAATATTCTAATTCACGCATTTGTGGATGGGGACTACATAGATTACATAAATAGTTGGTTTGATGAGGATACAGCTAATGCCCTATTAGAGGGCATTAGCCTAAATCCTTTAGATCCTAGTTCTGGTTTAAAATCACCAGAGGATGTTGCCACCTTTTTAATAAGTTTGTCTTCTAAACCAGACCCTGTAATGGAAGTGGATGAAGGTGAACAACCAAAGTATGAATCTGAAGATGATCTTGAGGACTTAAGTACATTTGCAGATTTTGTAACAAGAAGTGGTTACGGAAGAATCGAATACGACCAGTGTGTGAACGAATTTGAAGACGAAATATTTAATCGGGCTATACTTAAAAATGGAAAATTGCTTAATCCAAATAGTGTAAATGAGAATCTTTTAAATTATAAAAAAGAATTACTTTCACATTTGCGTCAATTTACACATGGTTCTAATGAGGTTCCTGATTTTAAAGACGACATAAGCTTTGTAAAGTTTATTAGAGCAACACTTTCTGCTTTTGATCAAAAGACTAAGAATCTGGAACCAGAGGCCTATAAGGATTATTTGTTTGATTTCGTAAAATTAGCACATTTTGATACTTTACTTGTTGATTTTGCTGGATTCATTAAAAAGAAAAAAGCTTATGTAAATTCAATTGGACTTGAAATGTACGAATCGATGAGTCCGTTTGATTATAAAGATAAGTATCAAACATATAGAGAAGATGCTGGAACGGAAGATTATTCAAGTGATTTTGTAAAATTGCTATTACGACATCTTAAAAAAGAAGATGGTACTCCAATTGGATTTGATGGATTTACAGCAGTTTCTGGTAAAGTTCTTGAATGAGTTGAAAATTATGGCAACGCAGCCGTTCAATCTGCTTTATATGGCGGTATTGATAGAATGTTAACTACTGAAACTGAACGCTTATCTGGAGAAACTACATCAGATGGTGAGCCTATGTTTACACAATATGGGCTTGAATATCTTTTAAATGAATTTATCAACTCTGTTCAATCTCGTTCTACATTAAAAACTGAAGCAAAAGCAATTAAGGATGTAATTTTTGGTAGTAAATCGAATCTTGATAAATCAATTAAGAGAATTCTTGCTAATCAGTTTATAACTTCTGTTCGTTATTCGTATATTGCGTATCGTATGCGTACAGATGGTTCTTCAGCAGAACTTCGGTTTACTGATGAATTATTACAATCTGAATTGGTAAATAAACAAATTTATAACATCCAAAACGTTATAAAGAATCGAGTATTGACTTTGAGAAGTAATCCAGAACAATTTGCCAGATTGTTAGAAAAGTACGATATTCGTATTAACTCAGCTGATGGTACAATTTCTATAAATAATAATGGAAATTATCCAAACTATCTCAAAGCAAGTTGGAAACCGATTCATGCAGATAAGCCTTTTAAAATTCAAGTTACGCTTGATACATTAAGAAACACATATAAGTTTGCAGGTGTTGAATCAAATGTACCTTCTGCATTTATTGATGAAAGCTTCATAAAGAACTTTATTCAAGATGTTACTGGTTTAACACTACCTTCTGACTATAAGAACGTTTGAGATGCATCCAATCCATCTTCTATTGGTAATACAGTTGCTAATATGTGAGATGCTTTTTCTCAATTAGCTTGGATAACGCTTTCTGCGTCTAAATATACACCAAACGGAGATAATATGATGAATGATTTTCAAGCATATAAATTCCGTTTTAGTGGCCAAGAATTACAACTTTATAATTATTACAATTTATTTGTTCCTATTGGAAATTTCTATAGTGTAGCTTATGGTGCTGAAGCAGCAACAGTTCTAAAGAACGCAGAAGGAAACAATTTACCTACTTCTCAATTGAGAACATCTATATTCGATGTAAAACAAGAAATCTGACAGAGTATAAATAATAAATTTAAAACTCCGTCTAATATTAAAGTACAGAATCCAGAAACAGGTGTTTGAGAATCAATGCCAGTTGGAAAAGATGCTGCATCTAATAACATTTTAGTTAAAAATCCAAATGCCATCGGATTGATTTGTACTCGTGCGGATATGAAAGTTGGAGATAAATCTAAAGCATCTCAAGATTTAACTCCACAAGAAGTTATGCAAGCCGCAATTGTGAACGATTTCTATTTCCATTTAAATGGTATGCACAATCGTTTACGCAGAGCAAGTAATCCAACAAAAGAGAATCTGATGGAAGATTCAATTTTGATTCAACCTATCACTTACTCTGATAAAAGAACACATTTCTTAATTGAAATCAATTTAAAGGCAATTAAGCTTGGTAAACAAACTCTAAAAGACGTTCTTACAACAATTTCTGGATTTGGAAATAAAACTGATGCGATTGCACAAGTTGAATCAGAACTCAGAAATAGTAGAGCCGACAGGGTAAAAACTACAGCAATTAATTTAATTCGTAGATATTCTATTGGTCTTGGCTTAAATATTGATATTTCTAATGATGCTTCTTATGCAACGATTAAATCAAATTTAGATACAATCAATTCAATCATTTCTAATTTATCTGAATCGGATTTAATTTCCAGATTTAAAACAGAATCTGGTGGTATGAAAGCTGACATTTATCATGAATTAGATTACGTAAAAACAAAATCTGGTTTAATGATAAATCCTACAATGATGAACCAACTAGAAACCTACGCTAGTGATGATTATGCAAAATTTAGAAATAGAATCGATGTTCAGAAATTTAGATTTGTTCGCGATTTAATTGTAGCAGGATTTGAATTTGACCCAAGTTCTAATCCCAGTTTACAGGCACACTTTAAATCTTTACAAGAAGCACATCCTTCATGGTTTGATCCTATTGATGGAACAATGAAATTGTGGAAACTCTACGATAATGACGGAAAAGAAATTGAAGTTGGTTGATATGATGCAAACAACATCTCTATTAATGATTTTAGTAAAATTGAGTATAATCCAATTCTAGAATCTTATTATTATGCAGACATTTTATTGTCTAATGCGTTTAATGATATGATTTTTGGAGACGTTAGTGGTTATAAAGCAAAACACTCATTACCTGTAACAGATCCTCTATTCTTAGCTGAAGATGAATCTTCTAGACTTACCGATATGGCAAAACGTACTGTATCTGGTGGTGCTTCTAGAATTACATTTGCACAAGGAATGAAATATGGAGTTCCTCCGACAATGAAAGTTGCTGCAATTAAAGATATGAAGAGTCACGTCTTCAATGTAGTTAGCACAAGTGATGATACAGATTCACAAGATGGTTCTGCACATACTTCTCCTATTTTTGCAAGACTCCAAAACTATTCATTACTTGATAGAAGAACCGGTAATGAAAAGAAGAAAACCTTTGCAAACTGGAGGGATTCTGAAACTGGAATGGCTGGAGAATTAAAGTTTGCTGAATATACGACAACAAATGAATTTAGACGCAAGTCTTCTCCATATAGTCCTTATTGTGCAGAAACAATGTTTAGACTAATGCATTCAATTAATGATGCAAAAATATCTAAAATAAATCTTTCAAGATATTATAATCTTGATTCACAACAAACTAATGATGAGGGCGATATTATCACTTTCTCAAAACCATTGTACCGATATAATGTTAATACTCTTCAATATGAACAACTTTTGAGCGTATCAACTGATAGACTTGGTTATACGATTGCAACATGAATGCCTGTAAATGAGGGGAATACTCCTATTGGAGAACCTTACCCGACAGATCGTATAAGAATTGATAATATTTATAAGTTAGATCAGTTATTTGGTGGTGCGTATTGTTCCGAATGAGATAATGAGTTAAATAAGTTCGTATGATCAGATGCAAATAATGATATTGTAACTACTATTGTTTGTGAAGAGAATCTGAAAGATGATTTTATAGCTCTTGCTGCAAATCATTCTGCAATTAAGACTGGTGTAAGAAATTTAAATCCTCCAGATGTATTCAGTATGAATAATACATCTCCATTAACTTATATGGAAGTTTCAACGGTTCACTATGGTATCCAGATGAATCCTGATCATGATATTGAACACAGTAGTGTTACAGAAATGTCTCAGATGATTTCGTCTTTGGTACAATCTGGATTAAAAACTGGAGAAGTTAATGAAATTTACGAATCTATTGGTATGGTTGCATTACAAGCAATTGACCAATTAAATCTTGCAATTGATAGAAACGATCAAACTGAAATCTATAAGATTATTGGTGAAGCGCTTGTAAGATCTTTTAGTTCTGGAAGTAAAGACGTACTTGGATTAGCACACGCTTTTGTTGCTATGGCAAATAAAGACCTGGAAAATAAGAGTTATAATGTAAGAATTCCTTATAGCGCTAATACAATTAAGGCTTCTTTCCAAGCCACGATTACATCATTCTTAAATAAAGAAGCCATTAGACGTAAGTATGCTGGTTTAGGTGGTGTTCAGACTCCTTCTTTTGGAATGATTCAATATCATCAAGTCGGAGATTATAAACTATCCTGAACAGAATTTATTAAAGAATGTGGTGGCTATCAACAGGCACTAAATGCTTTATCTGATAAATCAATTATTGTTACGCAAGAAGCAGTTGAGTTTGCAGATGGAACCACTTCTTATAGAACAATTCCTAGTAATCCATATATCAAGTTAACAAGTAGAAATAATCTTAAATTTGGAGACACTATCTTAATTAAGAATGTAGATGATTTAACATGAGATGGCGATGAAATCAAACTTGATAGACCAGAATTACTTGAATACTACAAATACAAATTAGATCGTACTAAAGAAATTTATGTTTGAGAATGTAAACCAAAAGATTTTGGAGGCAGTGAAATTGAATTTACAATTGGAGGAAATAGATTCTCCATCTGGGATTTAGATACCGTTAGAGGACTTGCTTACACAAGAGGTCTTTTAGATGGTACTGTTAATTTAGATGAAAATTTAGAAACAATAAAAGCTCTTATAAGGAACACGTTTCCAACAATTGATGTCGATAGTCTTGATTTAACAGATCCATATATTGTCGATGACTTAACAAAACGATTTAAATGGGAAGTTATTAATACAACGCTACCTTTATTAGATAGAATTTCAAATGGTTCTGGAGAAGTCATTCCTCAACAAATTGGATTTGCTGGTGGTACTGTTGATTCTGTTCAATTATCTCCAATTGAAATTGCAATCGGCAAATTATCTGCTGCAAAACTAGGTTTAACAAACGGTGATACAATTAATGATGTTAAACGACAGGGTGCTAAATTCTTTGAAAAGAAATTGCAACATTTACAATATCGACCTTCTTTACTAAGTGTTCCATCTAATTTGTATGATATAGTTTTACATAATTCAAATGGAACTCAAACACTTGTAATGCTTGGTGGTCTTGCCAATAATACAAATCGTATTAAACAAACGGTTTCTGATCCTGATATAAAATTAATTGGAGGTCATTATTGGAAAGATGATATTGATTATGGTGATGCTTCTGGAAAGATGTTTAGGCTGTACGTTGGTAATGATGGAACAATTTATAATGTTATTATTATAAATGATTGAAATGATTTTGATGAATTACTCAGTACAAATCTATATTCCAACCATGTATTAAATTATACGCCTTCTAACTGGAAACAACTTTATGCAAGACAGTATCGTCACAAAATTAATAATAAAGGTTATGTAGAACCAAATAATATTAGTAATTTTGTATTTAGTGGAACCGTAGATGATATTAAAGTTAATTCCGATAATTTAGATTGAGTTTGTCATGCTTTAAATAGTGCTGAAGATAGAGCACAAAAGAATAGAATTCAGGCTCTAGCTAGACAGCGTTTAGATGCATTTAATGCTCAATTAAAAATCATTATTGACCGTATTCCTTCACAGTCCATGCAATCCTGTACATCGGCTGATGTTGTAATGTTACTTGATTCTGATGAGAATGCCGTTTTAATGTCTAACTTCTTAATGTGAGTACAAGGTTCTGACCTTGATATTGATAAGGGTTGGATGATGGCTTATGAGTTAACAGATGATGGAAAAATTGCAACACTATCTAAACTTGATAGATATTATACTCCTACTCAAGTATTAGATTTACGTGTTCCAGACAATCGTACATTTACATTTAGTCAAGATGAGGGTGACATTGAAATCAATGATCCTACATTAAGTGATTTTGATATAATCAAAACAATACTCAATAGTGATTCGACACGTGTTTACTGGAATTTACCAGATGTAGAGAGAATGCGTAAAATCGAAGAACGTATAAATTTACATCAAAGTAGTAGAAATCTTCCAAAGAGTACTAAAGAATCAGGACTAAGAAATCTTGTTGTTCATAAGATTAACAAAGTTCTTAGAAGTCCTGCCGTTCAATATAATATGACTGTTCCAGTTGATGAAGCTATGGCAGACCTTAAACACTATATTCCAAAGAGTGCCGCTATAGAAGAATTTGGAAAAACTTGGGATAATCCAGCTGTAAAATATAATTTACAGTATGAAAATATGGTTGGACGTGCTGTTATTGGTATTGGTGCTGTATCCTTAAAAGCTTTCTATGGACTAACGGCTTGTTTCAATAATATTATTTCTAATATTGAACAATTAATTCCAATTGCTGGAAGTACAGATGTAAATAATGTAATCTTCAGACACATTAAAGACATTGTATTTGATACTAAGTTTGGAGCATCTGGATTAGCAACGCTTGTTAATCTAAATCTAACAAGACTAAAAGCGTTAACTGATGGACTATCTATTAGAATAACTTCTGATGAAGTAGATCCAGGGCAGAATAATCTTAAAGCATATATTATACCAGATGGAGATGAATTTATGTTTAATTTAGGTCAATTAGTCTCCGATTTAAATGAATTTGCTAACGGTAACTATCAGAATCCGAAAGATGGAGCCAAGGTGTTGTCAGGTATTGTTTCCTTAGCTACAGACAATGCAAAAACACTTGCTCTTGCCAAATTAAACGCTACAGCAAGATATGCCGATATTTATACATATTTGACATCGATCGGTGTACCATTTGGAGATATTGCTGAATTTATGACATCATCTACATTTAATTTGGTATCTAGATATTCTCAGGATTCTATTCTAGATCCAACCACTTCAAGATTTAATGTTGATAATGCTGTAGCATTTATACTTGATCAGAGAACACTTCCAAATATTAATAATTATGTATTTGAAAGTATTCTTACCAATATTTCCGATGAAAACAAATCATTTATTCATCGTTTGGTTTATGGTATTAATAAAAATGGTACTTTAAATAAAGCACAGTTTAAAGGTCAGAACGTATTAGATGCAATTCTAAGAAATATTGCTACAGAAACAAGAGTCGCTCTTGTTCAAAATGTAGAAGATCAGGTTGAAAGAATAATCAGCATTGTGAATAATCGAAAGGAGAATCCTGGAGAATATAGCACATTAATTCAGAATCTTTATAAACTCTTACGGGAAGATAAGATTGCACAAGAAACATTACTTTCCACATTGGCATATAATGCTAATACAACGGAAGATGCACCAAATTCTGTTCCTGAAGATGATGTTGATTATGATGCAGAAGCATATTATCTTTACAATGAAGATATGGATTATATTGATTCTGAGGAAGATGCTGTAAGTGATTATTATCGTACAGATTCATTCTTTGAATATGGTGAACTTAAGAAAAAGGATTATGTTTCAGCATATAGATATGTTAGAAAATATTTGATTCCGAAGAATAATGTTTTAAATCGACTCGTTCTTGATCCAAAAACAATGAATTATGAATCTGATTTACAGAAACTTCAGAATATTCTTCAAGCAACAAAAGAACAACAAATTCTTGGTGCAATTTATGGTATCAATCAAGGTATGGATACTGGTGATTATGAAGAATATGCGAAAGTTACAAGAATCGAAAAATTCATAAATAAAAAGTACATGGATGCTGGATTAACGAATTATGAACCATTTAATTACATTGAATTCCTATCCAATACAATCACATATCCAGATGGAAAAACATACCAACAAAAGCAAATTGAACAGTATAATCAAGTAAAATCTACTTATAATGTTCTTCAAATGGCTATATCTGTACCACATTATCGTAGTATGTTAGATACAATTAGAACAAATAGATATTTAATTGAGCGTTCAATTGCTTTAAAAATGGAACGTGAGCTTGCTGATCAAGTTATCAAACAAGGTAAAGTACAAGATGGTAAATTTAACTATGGATATGGACAATCATTAGATTCTAAGGCTTTTGGAATTACTAAAAAGTATGTTAGTGATTTAATGATTCTTAAATGACTATCTTATCAGTCACATTTGAATATTTATGTTCCCGAAGGAGAATTATATTATCAGACATCTGATTGAACAAAACCTATTGCAAATAGAAGAGATCCTCTTACTGGAGATTTATCTACCGAATTTATAACATTATCTTCTGTTGAAGGTTGTGCAACCTTTAAGAATTTAATGGATAACTACATCATTCCAAGATTAAAAGAAATATTTCAAGATAACGAATTTATTCAAGCTTTACAACCGGGTAGTACAAGGAATAAACACATGAATAAATTAGCTATTCAATATCAACTTCCTTTCAATGTTTCTGAAGTTAGCAAGAATCCAGCTCTACAATTAAAATATGACGCTATATCTAATGGTTTTAGAACACTTATGAATCAAAAATTACCTAATGAATTAGCACAACAAGTTGATCCTGAAGGTACTTGAACAATTGGTAATCTGTTCTATATTTATAACCTGTTAGTTGGTAAAGATGGATTTACTGCACAAGGTATGACCCGTTTATTTGAAGATATGTACAATTCTGGAAATCCTTTCTCACTTGTAAATAATTATTATCGGTGATTATCTAACTTAGATGCTCGTAGACCTGGATTTGATTATCGTGACATCTTTGCAGAAGAATTGAGTGGAACGGATAACAGCTTAAGAAACCTTCGTTGGAGACTTTCGTTCTTGGATAATGCTGATTACAAATTCAAAGTAAAGGAAAAACGAGATAGACAAGGTAATTTACTTGGAATCGCTTTTATTGGAGAGAATGGAGAAGAAGGACCTACTGAATCAATAATGGATATTAATATTTCAGATTTCACATTTGATATGCCGTTTAGATGGTCCGGAAGATTCAACTACCAAGTTTCAGATGTAACGAAAATGCGTGCTGCACAAGATTATTATCTTGCGAATAATTCAGTAGATTACAACAAAACTGAAATTTTGAAACATATTGTTGATTATCTTACCTCTAAATTTAATGGACGAATCCCTATTCAACTTATAACAAAAGCGGAATTGGAAGATATGCGAAAGAATGGATATGGTGTTACTTTTGAAGATGCTGAAGATTTCAATAGAACGTCAAACGCAGATGCATTTATTCATAATGGAACAATTTATGTAAATGTTACAAATGCTTCTATTGATGCACCCATACATGAAATGATGCACTTAGTGTTTGCAGCAATGAAATTTGATGATAGATATAAAGAGCTTTATTATCAACTAGTAAATAGTATACCAAATTCATCCAATCCAATAATCCAAAACATTTGAGAAAAAACAAAAACTAAATACAATCTACGTAATGGTTCTGATATAAAAGAAGAAGCATTAGTAGAAATGCTTTCTGAAGGATTCAAACAACAATTTGAAAATAATTGAAACGGATTAAATCAAGAAATGAAAGCTAGCGATATTGGAAGAATTACTATTGATATACTAAATGAACTTCTAGATAGTTCCATTCCAGAGGACTTTGATCCTACAACATTGGGTAATATATCTATACGTTCTGTTTTACATAAATTTGGAACAAATGCGTTTAGTATTTTCAATAATGATTTTGCAATAAATAGAGTTCCATTAAATGACAGACTCCATGAGATAAAAGATAAACTGATTAGACAAACGTTAAAAGATCATAGAATAACCTTTAGTGATGAATGTATTTAATTTATGGCTTGTAATATACAAATAATTTTAAACAATCAGGTTGTAAAAACAGTACATAGCGACGAGGAACTGGATGACTGGTTATATAGTCATCCAGCTTCCTTGGAAGCTATATTATCTGGAACAGGAAAAATATTCTCGTTTTCATCTTTAGATGAAGCTTCTTCTAAAATGAAGGATATTCTCGCTAAAGGTAAAAAGATGGGCGCTAATAAAAAAATTAGTGGTTTTCCTGATACCGGATTAGTATCTGTTGGCATAACTAGTTTATATAGTGAGTTTGGACGTTATAAAAACTATGGTCAAGGTATTATAAATGATACTTCTTATGAAGAAGATAATACTAAATCAACGCAACCCGGTATAATTAAAAGAACAGACGTTGGTACAGAAGTTGATCAAATGATCGGTGCTTTAATTGAAGCCAAACCAATTCCAACACCAAAAACTTTTTCATCAGAAGTAGCTAAAAATCTTAGAACGGAGTTAACTGGAGAACACGGATTCATACAATCTTTATATAACAAATATGGAGTAACGGATCCGAGTAAACAAGTGTTTTATCAAGCACAAATGTTTACTCAAAACTTTGGTAACGCTCTTATTAAAGAGTTATCTGAATCTAAGAAACCTGTTGGTGCATTAAAACGACTTGCAAATGAAATCAATACAATTGAAGCTATTCCAGACTTATTAATAATTGATAAGAATGGTGTAGTTCATGTAATTGATTTTAAAACTACTGGTCTTGATACATCTAATTGACTTCAAACAAAGAATTCTTATGTAGCACAAGTAGCATCTTATAGAGAGATTCTTAGAGACCTTGGTTTTACAATGGGTGATGCTGTTCTTGCAACATTTAAAGCAAATTATACAACAAATGCTCAAAATGAAGTTACACAAGTAAATAGTATTACAGTTGGTGAACAAATTGTAATTCCAAATACTCATATATATGTAAAAGTTGCTAGAGATTTCTTCTCACGTTCTCCTGAAGTTGAAAATACAACTCTTGGTGAAGTTTCTAAACTATTATCAGATGCATTCCCAGGTTCTGAAGTTGGAAATGAACTTACTCCAACAGATGTAGATATAGATTATATGAAAGAGAAGATTATTCGTAAAGTTAGACCAGATACAGAGCCTTACGAAAAAGGATATCGCTTCGTTTTTTATAGAAAATCTACTATTACTGGATTTAGAAACGATTTACCTGTTTATGGTAAAACTAAATCGGAATTAACAGATGATACTGTTGATGCATCTGGAAAAGTTGTTAAATCTCCTTTAAAACAATACGTAGAGCAAATCAATACTAGAAAACAACAAAGATTCTTAGACTTTGGGAAGGATTTAAAACACGCAATTCAAGATACTTCTGTGCAAGAGTTTGAAAACACTATTGATTATATCGCTCCTGGTAATCATAATACTATTATGCACACCTTTAAGAGATATATACAATGTGGCTGGAATTTTCAAGAAAATGAGAAATTAAATGCTAATGGTATATATCTTTTCACAAAAGGTGATAAATTAGAAATTGTAGTAATTGATGAAGGTCACCAAATCAATAAAGAAGTAAAATTACCATTGGGAACAAGTGTTCTTGGTACATTTGTTAGAGATGGTTCTTTAACAGATACCAGAACAATTATGAAAGCAACTTATGGCAATCTAATGTTGATGAAAGCACTTGCTTTAGTTGCACTTGATCCAAAGCTTACAGAAAATCGTAAAATCTCTTCTATTCGTGCGTTGAACATTCATCAGTCTCATGTTTATGATGAAAACAATTCGCGTTTAATTGAGAATTGAAATGCATTTGCATTTAGATATAAAGAGGCTACTGGTAAACGATTACGTAATCTTGGATATAATACGTTTATGAATGATGCAGATGCATT
>AUXO018705249.1_pt1 | contig 13525 bp, 8 predicted proteins | sample 768731 | NCBI WGS metagenome assembly AUXO01 (sample SAMN02715735, study PRJNA202380) | gut metagenome | biome: sheep rumen | host: Ovis aries | place: New Zealand: Palmerston North
GCCAGCCAACAATGGAAACATATCTAAGAATTGCAGACCTGCTTGATGTGGAACTAACAGAATTAGTAAGGACAAAGAAGAATGTATAAGATAACGTGGGACAAAGAGACAGGAGGAGTGCTTTTGCACACTCGCATAGTTGATGGTACGCTTGGCGTATCACCTCGTCCTGTGTTCTATGAAGAGCTGGACTTGCTGGGACTTGATAAACTAGGGTGGGAGTATCCACATTGTCAAGAGCCATTACTATGGGCCGTTAATAAGCAATATTACTATCGGGGGGATTTTGTGTTTGAGGCTAAAGGAGCCAACATCTATGATGCTGCAACCATCGTTTTTGCTAATGGTATGTCTAATGTAAAGATAAACTTGAAGCCTGTGGATATGGAAGTAATGCTTAAGCGGAATAGAGAAAACTTATTTACCCTGGAAAGTGAAGCCATTGAGTTTATCTATGAGACATATAATCAATATGCCAAAGCACGAAAAAGTACAAAGAAAGTTGCATCCAATCAACTTGATTATGAGGCTTTGGCTAAACGTATAGAGGCTAAACGGAAACAGAAAATGGCTATTGTTAAAGAGGATTGTGACTCTTTTGAGATAATGCCTCTTGATATAGCAGAAGAACAAGGTAAAAAGGTCTATCAGACAACGAAGATTGACCGCTTTCTTGCATCTTTTTCTGGCGGTAAAGACTCGCAAGTTGTCCTCGATTTGTGTACTAGAGCGATGCCAAGTACCGAGTTTGAGGTAATATACAGTGATACAGGCTATGAATTACCGCCCTCCCTTGAACTATATGAGGAAGTTCAGAAACTTTATCACGAACGTTTTCCTGATTTGCAATTTCGCACTGCTAAAAATCACGCATCTGTTTTGGAATATTGGGACAGAATAGGTACGCCAAGTGACAAACATAGATGGTGTTGTGCGGTTATGAAAACAGCTCCTCTTTATAGAGCCTTGCAAGATGATGGCATGAGTCATAAATTTCTTGCTTTTGAAGGTGTAAGGGCAGAAGAAAGTGTGAAGAGGCAAGGATATGAAAGGATTGGAAGGGGCGTCAAGCATAATAATGTTATCAACGCACGTCCTATACTTAATTGGAATACCACAGAGATATTCTTATATCTATTTCTTCATAAATTGCCGATAAATGCAGCATATCGTGTTGGAAAACCGAGAGTTGGATGTCTTATATGCCCATTCTCTTCACCTTGGGATGACATGGTAGTAAATAGAAATTATCCAGAGGAATTAGCTCCTTTTCTGAATAGACTTGTAGATATAGCAAGGAAAAGGAAAATTCCAAATCTTAACGAGTATATAAGTGAGCATAAATGGAAATTAAGAGCAAGTGGAAATAATATGCCAACTAAAACGGCAATAGAATTCATGGTAAAAGGCTCTGTTTTTATGGCTAAGGTAATAAATGGAAAATATGATGTAACCAAGTGGCTTCAGACAATAGGAGATTTCACTTACCATGCACAGGGACAGACTGGTACTGGTGATATTAAAATTGGGAAGAATGTCCATTCTTTTGAAATAAATAGAAAAGCCCCTAACGAATACTCTTTTCTAATAAATGGAATTGTAGATAATAATATCATTCCTTTATTAAAGAGAGTTGTGTATAAGAGTGCTTATTGTATTAGTTGCGAAGCATGTGAAGTAGAATGCCCCACAGGTGCTTTGTCAGTATATCCAAAATTAGAAATAGATAAAACGAAATGTGTCCAATGTCACAAATGTCTAGTTTTTCATGACGCAGGCTGTATTGTGGCGAATTCTTTAGCAAAAAGTATGAGTAGTAAAAATTTAATCGGAAGCATTTCCAGTTATGGAACTTTCGGGATTCATGAAGAATGGGTAGAAGAGTTTCTTGATTCCAAAGAGGATTTTTGGAATGCCAACTCCCTTGGAAATAAGCAAGTATCAAGTTTTAAAGCTTGGCTAAAAGATTCCGAAATAGTTGATTCAAAATATCATCTTACACAATTTGGTCAGTACTGCTCAGAAATGTTTATGGATGAACGTGATACCATTTGGCAAATTGTATGGACTCATTTCTGTTACAATAATCCCTTGGTAAAATGGTTTGTTGAGAATATTCATGCAAAACAGCAATTTGACAGGATTCTTTTAATAGATTCGGCAAACGATTACTTTGGAGGTGCATATACGGAAACCTCTATTAAATATGCTATTGGTGCATTTATGCAGATTCTAAATCCTGAATATGCTCCTTTTGGTGAAGAATTAAAGCAAGGCGTTGATATTTCAGATGGGAAAATGAAGGATTTTATTAGAGAAGGAAATCCAACTTTAACTCCTAAGTCAATCGCTTATTCAATATATCGATATTCAGAGCAAAAAGGCGTACATTCGTTACGTGTTTCAGATTTATATCACGAAAATTGTGATGGCGGACCTGCATTTGAGTTTGGAATAGATAAGGCTTCACTCGTTAAAATCTTGCGAGCACTTAATGCCGCCCAGAACCGCCTACTTACAGCTGAGCTTAATATGGGGCTTGACAGCATAACACTACGTGAGGACATCACAAGTATAGACATCCTTAAATTCTAATAGATTTATGGCAACGAAATATAACGACATAGTGACGCTTCGACAAATGCGTCCAGCATACAATATAAAAGAAGAGGCTCCAGATGACTGGAAAACTTTTATTGCCAATGACCTATTCAACAGTCTTTTAAGAAAGACGGTTGCAGCAGTTCGTAATAACGACCAAGATAAGCATCGTTCAATATGGATTGCTGGTACATATGGCTCAGGGAAAAGTCATGCAGGTTCCGTTCTAAAGCATCTACTATGCGATCCGATAGAAAATGTTGAGGAGTTTGTCAACGATGAGTATCGTGAGGAAAAGTATGCCATGCTGAAAAATAGCGTTTTAGAGTTAAGACGCGCAAAGAGACTATTCCCTATAAACCTCTATGGACAGCAATATATTTCACGAGAAGCAGACCTTTCGCTACAAATTCAGAAAGAGGTGAAAAATGCTCTGTCACGCGAAGGCATTGACATCACCGTACCTACTGATTTCCAAAGTTATGTAAGCCACATAGATTCGCAACCTGGTTTTTGGGAGATGTTGATTTCTCAGAATGATTTGTTGAAGAGCGTTGCGCCTGACATAGAGAAACTTAGGAAACGACTTAATGAGTGTGATACTGAGGTGTTCAGTAGAGTGAATGAGGCTCTTAGTGAAGGTGGTTATACCATCAACCTACAAAATAATGTACTTCCACAATGGTTGGAAGAAGTACAGAATGAATTGAGAGCAAAGAATCTTGGATATTCAGGATTACTGATGATATGGGATGAGTTTACTGAGATTGGAACATCTGACTTGGCGCTCCGGCTTTTCACTCTTTTGCAGGAAGTGGAAGAGACTTTGAATAAAGTCGAGAATGATAGTTATTTCCTGTATATTTCTCATCCATCCGTTTTCTCAAAACTCGACAATGAGGCAATGAATAAGACGATGGGGCGATATAACTATGTTGTCTATAATATGGCTCCAGTATCGGCTTATCGAATTATGTCCAAGAAGTTTAAGATTGTTCATTATGGACTGTATGACAGACGTCAAGACGAATTTTGCGAACAGCATAGAGAATTAATAGAAGCCTTTTCTTCCACTAGTACAGATCCGCAACAAACATTTAGAGATTTGTCGAATCTGTTCCCTTTGCATCCAGCCACCGCAAATTTGGCCACATACTTTGCAATTGCGGCGGGTTCAAGTAGTCGTTCTGTATTTGATTTCCTCGCAAGTGATGGGGTTAAGGCTTTCTTTGACAGTGAGGAAGCGTATTCCGAGAAACGAGTAATTACGGCAGATTTTCTTTGGGATTACGTCCAGTCTTTCTTTGAAGAGCGAACACAGGAATATGGAGCCGTGACGGAACGCTTTAACAGCCATCACCTTGCTGTAGAGGCAGAAGGCGAAGACACTTTAGCAGTATTCAAAGGAATACTATTGCTGAATGCCTTGAACAACAGAGCCAATGATGACACGGTAACCCCATCCCAAGAAAATATTGCCCTACTTTTTGAGGGAACTCCCATATATGATAGGCTGATAGAAATATTGGACTGGTTTAATGACAAGAGTATCATTCAACGTCAACCAAATGGAAACTTCTCTATTCTGTTTACGGCATTACCGCCAGATGAGATTCTGAAAATTAAGGAAGACCTACGAACATCTACTTATCAAAGTACGGAACAGGTGGCAAAGTTCAATAGGGCAGGATTTACGATGATGAACTATTTCACATCGCAAGTGTTCAGACCAATGAATAGCGAGTTCCTTTCACTGTCTTCAAATGAGTACACCCTCCTTAATAAAATTGAGAATTTACGTCGCCATACTCCTGGACATCAAATATGTGTAGCATATTTTGTGGGCAAAACAGAGCAAGAATTGGCTGAACTCAAAGCCATTGCGGTCAAGAATACTGCTGATGAGCGATTCCAAAGTGTATGTTTTGTTGTATTAGACACTGCTTTGGGTGAAAAGAATTATGAGCGTTTTATTGAATATCAGGCAAATGCCACATGTGCACAACGCCATTCTCTTGTAAACCAAACGCAGACATATACAAAGAATTCTGGTGAGATTATTGCTGAATGGTTTGCTCGTATTAGGAGTGGTAATGTGATGTTTTACATAAATGGAAAACAAATTGCCGCAAATGGCAATAGACTGACGAGCACATTCAACATGGAGGTATCTCCATTGATATTTACAAGTGGTCCCGAGTCGCTTCCCTCTATATTAGAGAAGAAATCAACGACATATTGGAAAGAACAGTCTGCGAAATTGGCCGTACAGGCCATCTTGAATTTCAATTCAAAGTCAGAGGTGCTTTCTAAACTAAATGCGCAGTATAAGCATGTGGAGTTGCTTTTGCAAGACAGTGTTGATGAGAATCTTAATTGGAAAACTGATTGTGACGAGAATCATCCATTGAAACTTGTTTCAGATTTTGTAAAAAATGTTTTTGCACACACCAATAAGAATCAGTCATTTAATCTTGGTGAAAAATTGCATGGGCTTACCGAACCTCCATTCGGATTGTTTAAGACAATTGCTCCAATGGCAATGGTTGCGTTTGCACTTCGTCCCTATATTGATAAAATATATTTGAATGGCAAGCCCCGTTCATCTCAGCATTTAGTAGATGATGTCGTGGAATTGTTTGATGCTTGGTCAAAAGACAAGGTATCTTCAAAATTGGAATTTGAACTTGAAAGTCGTGAAGCAGGTCAATTAAGCAAATTGTTAGTAAGCGTTTTTGGCCTTAAGAAGCTGAAAGGTGACATTGAAATAAGTAGCCTAAAAGATGCACGATGGACTATGCAACACGAATATGTTCAAGCAGTTGGTTACCCACTTTGGTCATTGAAATATGCAACGGATGATGATGAACTTAAAAAGGTAATAGCTGATATTGTAGAGGTAATCAATGAGGCAGAAAGCGTGAAAAAGCCTCAGTTGATGGCCTCTGCCGTAACAGGCTTGTCTCAAAGAAGAACAGATATTGGTAATATGTTGCTACAACAAGCAGATAGTTTTAGAAAAGGCTTTGTTGCTTATCTGCTATCCCTTGATCGTATCTCACTAAAAGTAGAAGAAATTGATAGTGCGTATGTTTATTTGAAAGAGCATTTGGCTGGTACCAACAGCCTATGGTCAGAAGAACAGGTTGAGGACTCACTTCGTGACATGAGAGAAGAAGAGTTAAGACGTAGGAATGAAGAGTTAGAGCGCAGGGAAAGAGAACGACAAATGAAAAATGATGGAAATACTTTTGGCAATTCTGTGCGTGACGATGCTGATTCTACTTATTCTCCCCATGTGGAAGAATCTGTTGTTCAAGAAAAACGCCAAAAAGCAAAGCGTGTATTAGCAATGGCTTCTAGTGGTATTTTGAAAGAACTGTTGACAGATTTATGTGAGAATGCAGATATAAGGACACTAGACATTATTATAAAATATGTATAGGGATTTTCTGACATTAGAAGAACTGAAGCAAACGATTGTTGCAGATAAGGCTGTTTCCACAGAAGTAGAAGCGTCTAATCTCAACCGTTTTCCACTACGTTTCATTTTAACTGACAGTTTCGATGATTGCTTCAAACTTATTGAGTGGTTACAAACTGAGCGTGAAGTCCATGTTGAGAGCGTTGACAAATGGATGGACACACGTTATCCTGATTTAATGATGAGTTATCAGGAATTAGGGGAAGCTATTGAATGCTATGTCAAGCGAATGGAATCAAATGATGGTTTAGTTGCTCCATTCTCAGAAATGGCACGTTTTTATGATAATACAAAAGATAAGACTTTTGATGCCCTTATCAAATCAATTAAAGGAATTCAAGGCATAGGCACTGCCCAAGAGAAGCATCAACGTATTTATATTCCAATCGTAGGATTGGAAGAAAAAATGCAGACTTTCAAAAATGAGAGTCAAATAGTGATATGGCATCTTAAGGATGCGGAAAGCATGGGCTATAGAGTTGTCATCATGAATGATACTGAATGCTTTGGGGTGAAAGGACTGAACACCCAATATAACGTTGTACATAATCTATATGAATGGCTCAATATATGGAAGGACAATGATGCACAGAAGAAACATACCATCATTACAACTTCAAGAACCATCTACACAGACTCTATTCATGCAAATCCAGATAATGCCTTTACTTACATGACACCTCAGAACGTCTATGATTTCCTTATAAAAGGACTTGGACTTACATTCGAGAACATCATTTACAAAGAAACAGAGGAGGACAAGTGGAGACTATTGGCACAACAGATAGATGTAAGTAAGCCTTTTTCTTTTTATGAATTTGTACAGCACTATTTCGGTGTAACGACCATAGAGGATAGTATGTCATTCCTGAAGGCTTGGTTCTCACACAGTTCTTCGTTTGATAGATGGCTTCTATCTCTGTATTATTCATCTGTGCATGGCAATGAGAACTTATTATGTCGCAGTCTTGGACGTATGCCAGATTATAGCAATCGGTCACTTTTCACAGAAGTAGCTCTGGATATGAGCACGATTTCTACTGAGGTAGAGGAGCGGAGAAACATCTTGAATATGGCAGCGGATAACCATGTTATTTTGTCAGAAGAAATCGTCAGCTTGCTTAGTCGTCGCCTTGAAGCAATACCACAAAAGATGGGCTATAAGCAAGCCTTACAATATTTTACAAAACTCACCATTAGGGAAAGAGAAATTGCATTAGTTTGGCTTGGGAAAGGGCATATAAGCAGTAAAGACGTAAAAGCGTTCTTCCCAGAATTGGCGTTATATATGCAGTCTGGGATAAAGAGTATTTCAAGTGGAAAAGCGTGGCTGGATGATTATTTTCAAATTTACAAACAGGCTAAGATCGCCAATCTGTATTCGGTAGAAATAGAAAACCAAATCAGAGAAAAGAATGCCGACGGTGTGGCTTTTGATACATGGTATCAGTCATTCAAGACCACAAGGACATTACTAAGTGGACGCTCTGATATAGAGGTGTTCTATTGGATTGATGGCCTAGGAGTCGATTGGATACCGTTTGTGTCAGAATTGATACGGCAACATGAACATGAAAACGTCTATCTAAATGACGTAATGATTGCCCGCGCTCAATTACCTACGACAACTGCTGTTAATAAAACAGAACTCCAGAAACTTTCTGATGTTGATATACAAGGTATGAAAGTTGGTGACCTTGACAGTTTAGCCCATCGTTCCACCAATGTTTATCCACAAGTGCTGGTTGAAGAAATTGATGTTGTCAAATCTTCCATCAATAAAATAATTAACTCATATGCTGGCAAGAAAATTGCTATTGTGAGTGATCACGGTCTAACCTACCTGTCTCAACTTTGCGGAGGTCTCAATTTGAGTGGAATGGAAAGCAATCATTATGGTCGACTTGCTTTTGCAAAATCTGAGGGTGTTACTTCGGACAAGAACTATATTGTGCTTGAAGACGGAAAGACACTATGCTCTTTAAGCCACAAGTCGCTTTGCGGAAAAGTTCCTCGTGGACAAGGCATACATGGAGGATGTACACCAGAAGAGGTGCTGGTGCCAGTCTTTATAGTTTCAAGTAGTCCTAATGAAAGTAGTTGGACAGCTTATCCATTAACAGATGAAGTGTCAAGCGCCAATCCTGTCGTGAAATTCCATATATCAGGATTGAGTAGCAATGATACTCCTTATCTTTTGTATAATGGTAAGCAATATGACATGATTCTAATTGGGAATGAAGAGTTTATATCCAGTGCCATTTCTTTAGTTGAAGATGATGATACGTTTACTATTAGTGTAAACAATGTAATGCGACCCTATCGAATCTCAGTAAATATGGGAGCAACAATGAGTGATTTGTTTGATTTTTAAAATGATGAAGCAATGAAACAAGAATTGCAAGAAAAGATACGGACATATTTCAAAGATATGTCAATTTATAAGGACCCAAAAGCAACAAATAGTTTGTTCGCTGGCAGGAATCTTCCTTCTTTTGTTAAGGACTATCTATTGAAGAGGTTCCTTGATGTTGATACTGGAGCGGTTGACACTATGATGTTAAGTGCTTTCCTTGATAAGGTAATACCTGCCAAGGGAGAATTGGTAAAGGAAAAGATACTGTCTGGTGAAGAGGTCGTTCTATTGACTCGCTTCATTATATACATTGATTTGGTAAAGGGAGAAAAGCAATTTGCCATACCAGACTATGGCATAAAACTCCGTGAAGGACTTATCCCTGAATACGTTTACAAGAAACATGCAGGTGAATTAGTTGATGGAGAAAAATGGGGTATTGTAAAGCTTTGTTTGTTACCCGATGACAATGGCAAGAAGAACCATGTTCAGATGGTGGAATTCAATCCTTTTAAACCTTACAAGTTCGTTGATATAGATTTTTTGCGTGAAGCTCGTAAACAGTTTTCAACAGAAGAATGGATAGATACTTTGTTGTCGGCAATGGAATACGACCCAGATGGGTTTGTATCAATGACTCAAAAGTTGGAATTTCTAACCCGACTGTTGATATTCATTGAACCAAGATTGAATGTAGTGGAACTCGCACCCAAAGGAACGGGTAAATCGTATGTGTTTGGCAATCTGTCTAAATACGGATGGCTGGTAAGTGGAGGTAAGGTAACACGTGCAAAACTGTTCTATGATAAAGCAAAACAGCAGAATGGAATCATTAAAAATCACGATTTTACAGTCTTCGATGAGATACAGACCATTGTATTTCAGGAACCAGCAGAAATACAGGCAGCTTTAAAGTCTTATTTGGAGAGCGGGAAAACAACCATTGACAACAATGAGTTTACATCAGAATGTGGCTTGATGCTAATGGGTAATATTCCTTTAACAGCAGCCAATATTCCTATTTCGCCACGCTATTTTGACTCTCTGCCTCAGAATTTCCGAGAATCGGCACTACTTGACCGTTTCCATTGCTTCATAGAAGGATGGCTGTTGCCAAGAGTTAATGACAGCATGATATTCAAGGGATGGACTATTAATGTAGAATACTTCTCTGAAGTGCTACACACGATGAGAATCCAAAACACATATAGCCTTTTGTTTGACAAAATTACAATGTTTGAAGAAAAGGCTGATGTGAGAGATTCTAAGGCAATAAAGCGGATGGCAACAGCATACATGAAACTGTTGTTCCCACATTGGGATAAGGAAGAAGAAGTTGATAAAGAGGCTTTTGACCTTTATTGCCTGCAACCAGCCCTTCATCGACGTGGAATCGTAAAAGAGCAGTGTCACTATATAGACTCTGAGTTTAAGGCAAGAATGCCAGAAGTGTGGATAAAATAGGATGTTATGGATATAGATGCTTTTATTAACTCCAATGATCAGACTTTGGTCTATCAGTGTACTTATTATCCTAATCCCAATAGATGGGATGAGGTGTCAATTGATGTCAAAAAGGAAATAAATAGCCTCCAGTGGTCTGATTATATCAAATATTTAGATGATAATGGCAAAGTTTCAAAAGAATTAAACCAGTTGCCGAAAGATACAGGTGGTTTTTACTTGTTTATTATTCAAGGTGTAACACTGCCCCATTCTGAAAGATATTTGGCTTATATTGGACGGGCGTTTTATACTGAAAAGGAAAATATTAGGAAAAGAGTAAAAAGATATTTGTGGGAGAGTACATATAAGCATGGACGTCCCAAAATAGCTCGTCTGTTTAGACATTGGAAGGACTATCTATATATAAGGTATTGTCCAACTCAAGATAATGATTTGATAGAAAAAGGAGAGGCTACACTTATTTATGCGGTACTACCTCCTTTTAATAGTGATCTTCCAGATAAAAAAGTTGTTTTTAAAGAACCTCAAAATGCATTTTAGTTATGAAAGCAATAAATATTCCAGCCATTAGAGGCGTATTAGGTGATATCGTTTATTATTCTGCTTTGTTTTCTTTCAAACAGATTGCAGAGCGAGTCAAAAGAGTTGATGACGAACTATATGTTTCAACATCATTGAAAGATCAATTGCAACGTTCACTGACAGAAAATTTTCGTAGTATTACAAATTACATATTGAACCAAAAGGAACATTTCTTCAATGCGCTTGTACTAGCCGTTTATGACGGTGCGCCTCTATGGAATGAGATAGAAGTCAGATATAAAGATGTTGACTATTATACTATGGGGTTTTTAAGGTTGAATGGTGAAGAAAAGATATTTCCAGTCGATGGACAGCATAGGGTTGAAGGTATTAAGGAGGCTCTAATTAAGAATCCACAGTTGGAAGACGAGACGATTTCCGTAATACTAATTGGACATCAGAAGAATCAAGAGGGAATGGAAAGAACACGACGTATTTTTTCGACACTGAACAGATATGCAAAGCCTGTTAGTACCGGCGACATTATAGCATTAGACGAGGATGATACAGTTGCTATAGTAACGAGAAATATGTTGGAAGGGTTCTCTCTATTCATGAATGACAACATAAGTGATGAGAAAAGGACAAAAGCCATTGCAGAAAAAGATGTGAAGTCATTTACCTCACTTATTAAATTATATGAGACAAATAAAGTTGTCTATAAATATTATACGTCATTTAGAGACAAGTGTAAACGTCTGCATACATCAAAAGAAATAGATGAATTCTTGAAATTTAGACCAGATCAGACAGAAATAGAAAACTTCGAGAAGTATCTGACAGGTTTTTGGAAGACTTTCATCGACAAATTTGAGGGCATGAAAGATTTTGTGAAATCTTCAGAAATTGATGCTGCTGCAAAATTTAGGAATCGTGACAATGGTGGATTGCTATATTTTAGACCAATAGCACTTCCTCAACTCGTAATTTCTATTTTAGAAACCTGTTTTAGAACAAATATATCCCTTTCTGATAGCATGTCTGCGTATTCATCATTAGAGATGTGTATTTCAGCAAAACCCTGGGAAAGAGTGTTATGGGATCCAGAAAACCGAACTATGATAATGAAAAATGCGACGTTGGTACACCTATTGCTTATGTATATGTATGACCAGAAACTTTTAAAGGCAACAGAGATTAAAAGTTTAAGAAAAAGATATGCAAAAGCTCTTGAGATGGAGTTGTCAAATATTGACAGCGTCCTTGATTCTTTGTGATTGAAAGTGTATATTACGGAAATCATGAAGAATATGATATGATGAACATCGTTATGATTGACATAAACAATAGTCTTATAGTTGTGATATGAAGAAAGGGTACACACGAACAAATCGTTTAATTGGATTAGCACCATTAGTGCTATTCCTCTCTTCATATTTGCCTTTGTTTGTTTTAATTATTGTGAGACAGGTTTATAAAAATTATAGCAGTTTGTCATGGGGTGGTATTAATTTGGAAGCATTTTGTTGTATGATAAAATGCTTCGGAATGTCTCTCATTTGCCTTGTTTTATCGGTATTCGGAATCATTGGTACCCATTTTGTTTTTCGGAATTTACGAAACCAAGTAGAAAATGGACATACTTACAGAATAACGGAAGTGTCAAGCATGAATGATGAACCGTTAGCATATATTGCTACCTACATCATTCCGATAATCTTTGAGGACTATAGCAATCTTATTGATTGTATTACTATACTTTTCATTTTCTGCGTCATATATCAACTTTATGTACGCTCCAAATTACTTCTCGTGAATCCTGTATTAAGCTTAAAAAATTCAATATATAGTGTTAGATATATAGATGGTGACATTCATCGTCAAGGAATTCTAATCTCACGTGACAATGATATCTTAGAGAATGACCAAGTGAAAATGTATAATGTTGGTCATCAATTATTTTACGGATATAAAAGATAACAGATATGAATATTACAGAATTATTGGAAGGTATCCAACTTACTAAAAAGGAAGATGTTAAGCTCTACTTTGTAACAAGGGCAATTAAAGCTGGTGTTGCGAAGCGAACCCCAGCCAAAGACAAGTATTTGTTCAACGTCTTTCAAATGGATTGTGATGATGAGGTACGTTCATTTCTTTATGATGCTTCTGTTCGGCAATTAGAAAAGACCATACAGAAGAACTATGAGATGGTGGATTATGATATTCTGACAGATGAAACAGAACATCTATTTACATATAGCATTCAAAATAAAGTTTTTTCATTCAACGATGTTGTAACAAACCAGTTACTCAAAACAGTTCCAAAGGTTACAAGCATTGCCAACATAACCGAGGCAGAGGAAATGTGGGCTTACTGCGTTGAGTTCTTCAACGTTGAAACAGAAGAAAGAATTTTCACGTTCCGAAAGATTCTTCCGAGCAAAGTGGGAGTCGATGAGAAGGCAAAAGGTTGGATTAGAGCAAAGTTTAGCCTTCAAAGTCAACAATTGTCCTTGCTGAAAGAAGAAACCGTGAATCTGGATGAACAGATAGACTGTATCTATCATCAGGAAACTTTCTACGTTATAAAGAAAGCCAACTTTGAACAGATTGTTGGACTTCAAGAAGAATACAAAGAAAAAGCACTTGAGGTCGCAGACAATATGATAAATAGTGGGAATTTCATCGGTGGAGACAAATTGAAGGAACTTATTGAGAAAAAACCATCTATTCATAAGAAACTCATTAAAGTGGAAAAGTTGGGAGGATATAAGAATTTAACACCTAAGACGCTGAATATAATGAAGAGAGTTCTAAAGAAATATGGAGAAACATTGCCAATTGTAAATGATAAACTCTCTACAGAGAGCGAAGAAAATATTGACGCAATACTTAAAGCGTTTGGCGATTACTACAAAAAGGGAGAAATATCAGGGAAACCCTATGGGACTTTTGCAGGTAAAGAACTTCAAACGGCGGAATAAACAATTTTGTGGATTAACAAGAGATTCTATTGAATTCACAAACGATAATATCATATTCCCATAGTCACAAACGTTATATATCATATTTGGATTAACAAACGTACAAAG